>Ga0181535_10000861_pt1 | contig 42368 bp, 80 predicted proteins | sample PEATcosm2014_Bin_44_FD_119774 | JGI IMG/M metagenome (GOLD analysis project Ga0181535, IMG submission 119774) | Peatland microbial communities from MTU Mesocosm Facility, Houghton, MI, USA - PEATcosm2014_Bin17_30_metaG | ecosystem: Environmental > Terrestrial > Soil > Wetlands > Peat | place... | reverse complement strand
GCAACCGGTAGGAATCGCTTCCATGGTGCTTTCGGAAAGCAACAGATCAAGCATGGAAACTTCGTCGAGGATCACCATGTCGCAATCGAGCGGGTCGTCCCGGTCTTTGGTGAACCGGTGCTTGACCACGTCGTACTCCAGCATCCGGTGAAGCGTCCCCGCGGGCGCGCCAGTCACCTCGGTCATGCGCTTGGCGGCGCGGCCGGTCGGCGCCGCCAGTAGAAACCGCAAGTTCAAATGCTCTGCGACCCAAACCAGCACGCGCAACGTAGTGGTCTTGCCGGTGCCCGGGTCTCCGGTCAGCACGGACAAGCTGGTCATGAACGCAGCACGCACCGCCTGCTTCTGCATTTCGTTCAGGGTCAGCTTCAGATCCTGCTCCGCCTTGCCGATAGCCAAGTTGATATACGCCGGACTGAACTGGCGGTAGGGCTTGCCTTCGATCAGCCGCCGCAGGTTGATCGCCAGCCGGGTCTCCGCCCGGAACATCCGGCGCAGGTAAATCACGGGGATCTTCCCCAGGGACGAGTTGTAAAATTCCTGCACCAGCAGCGGGCCGCCCTTGGGCTCCTCGTCGGCCAGAACCTCGTCGAGGACCTCGTTCATCTGAGCCTGGTCCACCTCGCACTCCTCGGCTGCCCGAAGAATCACTTCGCCGCGGGGCAGATACGCGTGGCCTTCGCAGGCCGCGTCCTCCAGCAGGTAGTGCAGCACGGCCTTGGCACGGTCAGGAGCCGCCTTATCGAAGCCCAGGCATTGCGCGGCCGCATCGGCTTTCTTGAACCCGATGCCATGCACGGCCAGCAGTTCGTACGGATTCTTCCGGATGATCTCCTCGGCGCGCGGCCCGAGAGCTTGGGTAATCGCCCATACCCAGGAAGTGCTCAACCCCAGTTCGTCCAACAGACTGGACAGCGCGACCTCGGCGGAATACTCGGCCCAGTCCGCCACCATGCGGCCGGCCAGCTCCGCACCGACCCCCTTGATCTTGACAAGCCGTTCCGGATCCTTCTCGAACACCGTCCGCAATTCGTCGCCGAAAGTCTTGAGCAGAAGATCGGCGCGCTTCGGTCCGACGCCGGAGACCCGGTGAATCAGAAAGTTGCGGTACCCCTGCGCATTCCGCGGCTCGCGCAAGATGGAAGTAGCCTTGAACTGGCGGCCGTACCTGTCGTGATCTTCCCATTCTCCGAAAACACGCAACAAATCCTGTGGGGTGAACTCTTTTAGAATCAAACCCTTGAGGGGTATATCCGTATCCGGCTCCATCCCCTCGTCAATCGTATGAAGCGTGGCAATCCCAAACTCGGGAGACTTATCCGGGCAGGGACGAAAAACCTTTCTAACGAGATGTCCCAAAAAGTACATGAATGCGTTCGTTCCTTCTGGTTGCCACATCGGCAAGCCTGGAGAATTGTTAATACCGGCCAAGAGTGTAGGGTTTTCCACCAATAGTCAGTAATCTTGGTGGCGCTCTCGTTATTGACTGCGAGTCATGGTACGACCCACCATTACAAATCGTCAGATAACCAAAAAAATGATTGCACCATGACAAGAATCCCCTATACTAAAGACATGCCCGCTGCTGCTGACATCAATCCTCAACGGACCCGATTGCAGGAATTGATCGGGACCAGGCGCAAAGCGCTGAATCCCACTATTTCCCAGGCCGCCCTTGCTAGGGCCGCCAACGTCAATTCCCCCGAGCTAATCTCGCTTGTCGAGGCCGGCTGGCGCCGGTTCAAGCTGGATCGTATCCCCTACGTCGCGGACGCCTTGAGGATCAAGCGTATCGACTTGATTAAGCTGGAGTTGTTCGAGAAAAGCCCGCTGGTCTATAGAGAGATCTGGGGTGCCGCCGACCCGTTTGAGACGGCCAGTAGCTCACAAGTCGAAGCGGTCGGCGAACCGACCAGCTTCGAGAAGGATTTCCTGACCAAATTCCAGTCCCTGCCGCAGAAGTCCCGGAATATGCTCACCATGATGCTTGAGGAGCTCTACGAAGCTTCCCGATCGCAGGCCCACCAACGGTAAGTAAAGGGGCGCGGCGGTCATGACAGGCTACGCGCCCACTTCATCGAGCAACGCCAGCACATTCTCCAGCGGCATATCCCCGTTGTCATCCAGCTCCGGCGCCACCGAACGGGTATCGTGGATCTCCCACCATCGGTCATTGAAACGATGCACCCAGCCCGGCAAGTCCAAACTGAGTATCGGATAACCCGTCGAAGCATAATCCTGCACCTGAATCCCGTCCCGCAGCAAGGTAACGTTCAGCCTGTTTGGCAGCGAGGCCTTCAGAAACGTAGTCACAGGACTGTCCGATCTGATGGCATATTCACCGCTTCCGTACCGCGGCTTTCGCAGCCACTTGCGAAGGTCTGTCGAATCGGAAAGATTCTCCAGCGCCGCGGCGATTCTGCGCTTCAGAACAGGACGCACCTGTTCATCCGACCCGGAAACTACGCGATAACTCATGGTTGTTTCGCCTCCAAATAGGAGGTCTCGTAGGTCATGGGAACTCCGCGCAAATAGCGTTGATCGCCTCATTGATGGGCCTGCCTTTGCAAGCGCAGGTATCGTCTTCAGGACAATTCGGTTCATGGCAACCGCCATGCCAGTCGGCGAACATCCGGACTGATTCCCGGTCACACACGGTCAACAGGCCCGACAGCACCGTGATGAACTTCGGGGCATTGGGCACGGTGATATTGCGGTCGGTGAAGAACCAGCGATCGCCAGCCAGCTCCGCAATCACCTCGGGCCCGGTCAGGCCTTCGCTTTCAGTCCGCACCCAGTAGAAGCCCGGCTTCATCACAGCTTCACTTTCAGCTTGTTGCGCAGCGCGGGAAACGTATGGCCCAGATCCTCGCGCGTCTGATTATCGAGCTTGGCGGCCTCATTGCGCGCCGCGATCCGCTTGTTCAGCTCGGCGGCGGTCGCGACGGCCTTGGCGCTCATCTCGTCCCAAACCGCCCGCACCGCCTGCAGGTCTTTGTGATCGACGCCGCGCCGATCAACCTCTTCCAGCAGGGCCAACAACGGCGCCGCCGACATGCAGTTCGTAATGCCTGTCCAACTACTGGGGACCGATCCGCACTTCATGCTGGCGGCCTCACCACCCAGGCGCTCTTGGTCTTGTGGGTCGTTACCCGCCAGCCTTCCGCACGCAGCCGGCGCAGCAGCTCGGCATGCAGTCGGGCGGCGACATCGCTCAGTTCCCCCGAGATGACCGAAGGCGTCAGATCGTCCAGGACATTGATAAGCACGGCCAACTTGGCCGCCACCGCCGGCGGGCTGGACCGGTCCGCGGTTTCCATCGGTACGCAGAATTTGCGGCTGGCCGGCTGGCTCACTTCGCGAATCTGAAACCGAAATTCTCCGGTGTCGTTCGAGTTGGTGCCGCTCAAGTTGCCCTTGGACACCAGGCGGTCGATCTCTGCCACAGCCTTCTCAATATCGACCAGATATTTGCCGTTGCTACTTGCTGTGAACTCCAACATTCGGCTATCTCCTATTCCTCCCGCGCCCGGATCTTGACCGCCACAGCCGGCCGGTTAGCTTCAAGCCAGGCCATGGCCTCCTCGGCGTCGACATGGCATTCGAAGCCAATATCCTTCACGCGGTGCGCGATCTCGACATACGTGAACATTGCGGCCAGCTTTTCGTTCTGGTCGGCCATAAACTGGGCTACCGCGTCCGACGGATACCCGTCGCCCCACTGGCCGACGGCCAGACGGAACAGGTCCTCTTCGGAAGCCTGCTCGAAGTACGGCGTGGCGTCGAAGGACACCTCGCAAGCATGGTCGTCGCTGTGCGCCTCGGCGCTAACGCTGGGAAGCGGTTCACCGTCTTCGGTAAAACGCTGCTCTTCCTCGACGCTGTACCTAGTGATGAATGCGCACTCCGTACCGGCGGCGTTGAACTCCGCGGCCAGCTTTTCAATTGCCGCGCCAACCGCGTCGCCTTCGGCTTCGGGCACATAGACGTAGTGTCCATCCGACCAGGTATGATCCGGCCAGCCAACGGCCAGTTCGACTTGGATATACTTCTTCGTCAAAGTTGAACCCTCCAAAGCCTCCACGCAGTTCGAAGCCGGCGTCTCCAACCCGGATGCCAGTCCGTCGTGCGGGGCTCATTTTCTAACGATCGCCAGATCTTCCAGAACACCCGCAAGCTGCGGTTACCTTTCCAGCGCCAGCGGCCGAACCCATCCGCATCGCGGACGTAGATCCAGGGCCACCAGGCCAACAGAGCGCATAGCAGTAGCCCGCCGACGATCGTAAACGTAGTGATCATTGCGTCAACACCTCGATTGCTGCTTCCGGGTCCTCCGCTTCGCCGGCATGCCCCCTCCTGTCGAACCACCACTCCACGGTATTGTTGGCGATCGGCGTCTCGCGCAGGAACCGCACCACCCGGCGCCGGAATCCTGGACCATCCTGCAACCCGATGAACTGGGAACAGCCTGTCTCGCTCACATCGAAAGCGATGTAGTCGGCCCGGATCGGAGCCGACTTGCCGTCGTAAGCGGTCGACAATCCCAGCCGGGAAGCGATACGCTTCCCGAGATGCACGTGGTGCTCATCTTCGGGCCGGGGCAGCAGCACCCGGCCCCGCGGCGACAGGAAGCCCCAATAAACAGCGCTGAATGGCATCTATGTTCTGGGGATGACCGACGGCGAACCCATCTTCGGCACCCGCAGGCCGCGCGGATCGCAGACTTTCACGATGCTGATCATGCGCAGATCACCCAGCCCGGAAGTGCACTGGAACTGGGAGGCCATGAACGCCTTGTCCGTGAACAGACGGACGGCGGCTCCGGCATCGCCTTCTTTGGCCGCCCGGTACACCGGCAGCAGCGCTTCGAGTTCGCCAATAGCTTCCCGAAGATCTTTGATATGCCGGCGCTGCTCGGAAAGGAAGATGCGGACCTGATCCTTGCCGTGCAGCAGGATCTTTTCCCTCATGTTCTGCTGCACATCGCCGATCCGGATGCGCAGCTTTTCGATCTCCCGGTCGCCCTGCTCGAGCGGGTCGAGAAACCTGTTGTGCTTCAGCAGGTAACGAAACATGAAAAGGTAGGCGGCCGCCCGCTTCTCTTCCGTCGAGACGTCCAGGACAACCTGCCCCTCGCAGGGGCTGAATGCGTGTAGGACTTTCATCATGGCGTTTTGCTGATCCCTTCCGGATACTGGAACTCGGACACGCCGTTGTAGCGCTCCAGCGCCTCTAACGCCGCCCTCAAGACGCACTTCGGCGCCTCGAACGGATCCGAATCATGGCGGTGGAAGCTAACACGATCGTGGCGCCGCGCGCCAGACCAATCGTGCCAGCGTTCGAACCAGATGGAGTAGCCCACCGTCCGAAGACCCCAGCCGGTATCCGACAAATCGTCCTTGCTGGACCACCCCAGGCGCGCCATGTCACGGCGTGTTTCCGCGACTGCGGCTTCCATCTCCTCAAGAGAGCTCACCAAGAGCCGTTTGATTTGTTCGGTCAACGCCCCGGCCTTGGCGCGGTACATCTGTTCGTCCAGAAACTCGACGGTCATAGCAATTCGACCTGTACACGCCCATCCCGGGGCGCTTCCTTCACCAGCGGCAAGATTAGTTCGTGGCCGTCGCCGTCCACCAGATCGAACGGCGAGATGTAATAGAGCCCGATCCGGTAATCGGCATAGTCGACCGTCTTCTTTTGCCAGTAAACCTTCACATCGGTGTCATCGTTGGAACGATATTCCGCGTAGTACATGTGCGGATCGTTGAACCGGTATAACTCGTCTGCCCGAACGCACAAGTGACTGCGCCAAAGCTGTTCGTTATCGAATTCGATATACGGTCCGCGCTGGCCGATGACCACACGGACGAAACCATCGGCGATCAGCGTTCCGCAGCGCGTGAACAACCGCATTTTGGGATCGCCGGCCTCCGGAATCAGAAGCCGAGTCCGATAGTCCTGCGCCATCGCTAACCTTGAATTCTCCGGGCCAGCGTTTCGCCGGCGGTGAACCGAACGTTTCGAACGCCGGGCCGAACCCTGGAAGGGACGGCGTCGAACAAGCCGAACCACCTGAACCGGACGGATTCCCCGTGCACCAGCTGTTCCAACGTCGCAAAGAACAGCTTCAGCAGGTTTTCGGTCTCCCCGATGTGCAGGCTGGTCTTCCTGGAGACCTCGTAGGTCAGCTCCGCTTTCGTCACGCCGCCACTTCCTGGACGGTGAACCCTTTGGCGCGATCCCGCTCAAGGGAAAGCGCCATCGGGATCAGCCAATCGGCGTTTGGAAGCATGGTGGGCAGATTCTCCAGCGAGAACCACTCGACGCGCTCATCCGTCATCGAGCTTGGCCAAGGATTGGTGTTGCCGCAGAACGACCGGAAGAAGAACACCTGGAAACCGAGACCGGAAAGCTCCGCGTACTGTTCCCAATCCGCGATGTCTTTGTCCGTTTCCTCGAGGTATTCCCGGCGCATCGCCGCGGCGGCTGTCTCCCCGGGTTCCAGCTTGCCGCCCGGCCCGTTCCACATGCCGCGCTGCCATTCCGGCCGGTTTTTCCGCAGCAACAGCACATGCGCGCGCTCCTCATCGAACAGGAAGCCGACCACATACTCGATCCTGGGCCGGTTGGGGCAATCCGTCTTGTGCTCCTCGCCTAAACCGGGAGGGAATAGAGACGTCCGCAGGCGGACCCCGCAGTGCTCGCACAGGTGCTGGTTGCTCAGTTGAGCCAGCAGCTCGTCGATCTCATGTTTACAGGGAGCCGGCGTTGTTGACATGCTTTGCCTCCAGCGGCATAAATAGCCGCGCCTTTACGTCTTCCGCGGTCTTGGCCTTCACCCGTCCGATGCTGCCGGTCATCTTTTCGCCCACCCGCAGCAACTGCCAGGGATCCCAGCGCCAACCGAATTCCTGAGTAACTCCGTACGTCTTTCGGTAATCCGTCCGGAAAGCATCGTCCGCCCATGCGGCGCCGCCCGGGAAGACGACGTACTTCAGATCTGAACCGCTGTAGCCAAGGCCTTCCACGCCGGAGTCGAACAGGTCGAACACCATCTTGAAGGCCAACTTGTGATTGGCCAGGACCTTGGCTTTTTGTTCCGGCTTCTTCCCCTCCTCGGCTGGCGTATAAAGAGGCATGTACCGCTGGGCATAGTGGTAGGCCTTCTCCATCTCCTCAAACTCGTTGATGAGATTTCGAAGACTCACCCCGCCCCGATCGGCGGAAACTTCGCAGATACGCAGGGCTTCGCGGTAGCCGGCGATCCGGGCAGCGTTGGAAAGCTTTTCCGCCTCTAAATAGTTCATGTCGACGAACCCAACTGGTTGAGGTCGACGACCTGCTGAAGAGTGGGCTGCACCAGGAGCTTGGGATCAGTCCCGGGGTGTTCGACGACGGGCGACGGCGGGTTGTCGCGTTCGTACGCGGCCACATCCATGGTCCGGCAGAAAGGCTCTCCCTTGTGGGTCATGACGATGCCGTCGTACTTGAACTCGAACTTGCCGTAGAGGCGCCCGGGGATGCCCTTCTCGATGCACTTCAGGTAGATCGACGCCGCGATCTTCTTGTAGCGCAGGGTCTCCTCGGGGCCGGTGAACTCCGGAAGCATCAGCTTCAGCATCCAGGCAGGCCGGCCATCGGCGCCGGTCTTCTCGATCATGACCCGCGGAACCTTGTGCTTCTTGGATCGTTCTACTTCGAAGTTGTACTTCGTCTCGCCGATGATCGGCGTCGATGTGGGTGTCATTCTGTCGAATCCGCCCCTTCCATGGCGGTCCTGCACTTGTCGGTGCAATACTGGTGGTTCCCTTCGACAAACCCCAAGAGCTCGCCAACCAGAGGCTCTTCGCAGCCGGCCGCGGCGCACTTGTTGGCATCGTTCTTGGCCGTCCGGTCGGCGCAGGTCGGGCATTCGCCATCGTACGCACCGTCGCCCGAGGCGCCAGGGCCGCCGCACGTCTTGCAGGCGTCGGCAATGCAGTTTCCGCACAGCTCCTGGTCCTCGTCGAAGTCATCGCCGGCGGTATCGCAGCCTTTGTGGCAACGCTTGCACTCCCGGTAGCCCAGGTCCGTCTTGGTCTGCTCCCATCCCGCTTCGACTTCCGCGTCGGTTTCCTTCAAGGCCTTCACCATCTCTTCCAGGCGGGCCAACGGAGTGGTGGTGAGATCGTGCATCCAGCCGCCGCTATGGCAGGTAAGGTCGCGAACCTTGCGGACCAGCTCGGTGGCTTCCTCTTCGGTTTCGGCCAGCACCGAATCGCATGTGATCTGCGGCTCGTCGTCATAGAACCCCTCGACAATAAAGTGCTGCTTGCTCACGGCTTCACGCCTCTCTGGTCCTTCACGACGATCTCGTCGGCGATCAGCACAATGTTCAAACTGAACTGGTCGGCGGACAAGACCTGCATGTAGTCGTACTTGCCGTCCGCAGTCTTCGAGAGCTGGACGGTCAGCTTCTTGGGCGCGATCACGCATGCACCTGGTTTTGGCTGTGGGTATGCACGTGACCGTGCTTGTGGAAGTGCGGCTTGTGCTCGGTTTTCCGCTCGCCGCCGATGGCCTCCAGCGTGGAGTCGACCAGCTCCTGGGCCTGTACGTGGTTCTCTTCCGAAATGGAATCGGTGGAAATTGAGATCACGCCGTCCGCGAGGATCTCCATTTCAATCCGGTCGTTCGCTTGAATGTTCATGCCGTTGTTCCTCTCAAAAACACCCGACCATGGCGATCAGGAGGCCGGCGCTGATAAAAAACCCGATGCTCAGGTTCTTCCGTTCCGCCAACGCGGAAGCTTCGGCGCGCGTCATCCCCACAAAAGCCCCATAAAGGGGATTGCCCGGAGCGCCGCGGGACATGCGGGGCGAGATCACAGCCCTATCCAGAAGCTTCACGCGCTTCACCGCCGGAACCCCACGGAGGCCTGCTGCGGAGGTTTGGTGAAGACGATCTTCTGGCCTTCGCGCGTCGTCTTCCAGCCCTTGGCCTCGAACTGCGCGCGCTTCTGCTCAATCACCTGCTCACTCACGGCGCGCTTGATGTCGGCGGTGTCGATTCTCGTGCCCGCCGGCGCCTCAAGATGCAGCTTGTTGTCCTTGTGGTAGCCGGTGACCTTCCCCTTGCAGAACGAAAGCTGCTTCTGCTTGTCGTTGTACGTCGTCGCATACCCGCGGCTCTTGAGGCCGCGGTCAAGGATCTGGTGATCGGCAATATCCAGGTTCACATCCGCGGTATTGACTTCATAGCAAGGCATTTACTGAACTCCTGTTGGCTTGCCGCCCCACGGCACATCGTCCACGTGCGGCTGGGCGTCGTACTCAAGAATGTCGATGCTGAAAGACTCGGCCACGCGCAGGGATACCGTTTCCGGAAACTCCTTCGCGTAGGTTTCCCAGAACCTGATCTGGTGCACCTGGCTGACGCCGGTGAAGGTAATGTAGAACGGAACGCCTTGAGCCTCCAGGCGCCGAAGATTCTCCATCATCAAGAACGGATCCCCCGGACGCCGGGTATTGCGGGCGTATTCGTCGGGCGACCAACCTTTGATGTCGACCGCATACAAGGCCCTGGGATTTGCGATCGCCTTCAGAAGCGCCAGGTTGTACGGCCGGCCTTCGTTCAGGATCAGGTCGGAATGGAACACCCACTCCGCGCGCCCCTCCATTTCCAGCCGCGCCAGCAGCTCCGGCCAGCGAGGCATGTACAGCGCCGGCGCGCCGCCCATGAGATGGAAGACCGTGGCGTTGGTTTCATTGAACGCCTTGACCAGCATGGAACTGTTCAAACTTGTCATCGCGCCCCAGACGCCTTCCCGGGTGACGTAACAGTAGGCGCAATCCAACGTGCAGCCGTATAGCTGAACAACAAACTGCCTGTGATGCCCTTCCCCGAGTCCGTGCGCGGCCGCCAGCCGCGGGAACTGGTCGTAACCACCGCCGCCCCGGTACGTGTCGCAGGTGCGAAAAAGACCGCCATCCAGAAGGTCCTCGGGCCTGACGTCGAGAAGCTGTCCTGGGCTGATGGGAACGACTGGGAACATCTTATTCGCCTGCCTTGACGGTATGGCAGACCGCCCGGCATTCCGGATCGGGGCATTCACCGGAAGGCATCGGTTCCCCGGGCAGCACGCGCTGCGTCAGGTCCGGGATCGGATTGGTGAGCTCGTCTTCCGTGAAGCGCTGCCCGCAATTCTGGCATTCCTCCGTCAGTTCTTCCTCCGGCGTCAACAAGTCGCCCGCATCCGCGGTGACCTCGACAAGCAGAGTGTCGCCATCCGCATGGCCCACCACTTTGTATTTGAGATCCTGCAACTTGTGGCTGTCGTTACCAGCCAGGCGCTCGCAGGCCAGATCGTTGATCTCTTCGATCCCGTCCATGATTTCGTTCATGCTCAGACGAACGATCCCCTTCACAGTGCCCTGCTCGTCGGCGATCGCCCGGAGTTGCCAGTTCTCCAGCGGCTTATCGAGCGGATCGATTGGCACCTGCGCGTTCAGCGCATCGGCGATCATGTCGGCGGCGTCTTTGCAATCGCAGCAGGCAACGCGCGGATCGATACCTTCGATCAGCACGCGCCAATTGAATCCGAAGTTTCGCGCGTCCCCCGGCGGCGTCTCCGCCACCGTATAGTGGTTACGCTTCGGCAATGCTTCTACTTCACCCATAAATCCCCCGTTATTGCTCCAGCCAGAAGACCACGTCGCCCTCTTCCGCGTTCGGAAAGATGATGCCTGCCGGATGGTCCGTACCATCCGGTATCCGGGCGGCCAGCAGCTCGGTGACGAGCTGCCGGTCGCTCTTGGTTTTCTTCGACAGCACCTTACCAAGTCGGCAGAAATCGTCGATCGAGATAATCTGGACGCGTCGGGCGTAAACCAACTTGCCGTCGACAAGGATCTTCTTCGGCAGCCGCGGTCCCCGGAAATCCTGCATGCGTACGCGGATGCTCATCGCGTCAGATCGTCCTTTACGGAAGGCGGGGTGACCTGCATCATCCATGCCAGGGATGTGTTCAGCGCCTTCATTTCCTCGAACATCTGCCAGGCGATCAGCCGGTAGCTGGGGTGCCCCTTCACGCCGCTGCGCAGCTTGCAGATGTACTCCGCCTCGGCGAAGTCCATCTTCATCAGAAAGCGAACCCGCGTGGCGAACGGCAGGATATAGGCCGCCGCCGGCGTCGAACCCAGCATGTTGAACAGCGCATGGGCTTCTCCGATCGCGTCCTGGTACAAGCCCATGCATCCGGCGCCTTCGATCAGCTCCGGGGTTTCATACCCGTGCATGATCGTGTAGTCCTGGCGGATCTGCTGACAGCGCCGGTGCCGGTGCAGATCGCGGTAGGCGCCCAGGTCGCAGACGATTTCGAATGTATACGCCTGGTCGCGGAACTCCCGCGGCAGCTCGTCATGCGAACTGCGATGGGCCACGGCTGCCTTGAGACCAGCCTTGACCTCATCCCATTGCAGGCTCTTCACGAAAGACAACGTGGACCGGTAAGGTTCCCGAGAACCCGGGTACAGCAGCGTTGCCAAGATCTCGGAAGCTCCAGACATCGGCATGTGCAGCTTGACGCCATTGCTGGTCGCCGCCTTCGGCTCCAACCCCCAGCGGGATTCGACGACCGCCTCATACCAGTTCTGCAGGTCGCGCCTGCGGTACAGCTCGAACTCGCTCGGTTCGCAGTGCTTGGCCAGCGACGGCGCCGGCGGGTTGAAGTCGCTGATCGGCGGGGCCGTGCCCGTATCGACAACCTGGTACTGTACGTTCGGCGGTTCGGCGCAGGCGGCTTTCATCTTGGCGGCCACTTCCCGCAGCTCGGCGAACGACGACGCTCCCAGCCGGCGGATCTGCTTCTCCAGAGTCCGGATGCTGGTGACCTGTCCCACATTCGTGGGGATGCCCATGGGCAGCAGGTACCGGGCGACGTCGAAAGCGCGCGCGCTGATCGTCCGGTTATACGTGGCCAGCGTCATGCCGGCGGGCGCAAACTGATACGGCAGATCTTCGCGCAGCTTTTCCACCGCCGCGGCGGATACCAGGTTGTAAGCTGCCAGCAACTTAGCAAAGACTGCCGTGTGCGCGTCCCGCTCCTCTTCGATCACGAACTCCGCCGGGATCACCGGCTTGATGTTCGAGAAGTCTTGAAACCGAGTCGACTTGGCCTGGCCGTCCCAGAGCTGCTCGTCTTCGATCTCGACGGCGGCGATCTCGCTGATCCCCTCGAAGCACATGATGGTATGCCCGAGGTCGGCGACGGAAGCATGTCCGTAGCCGAAGTAGAACTTCTCCAGGAAGTCCTTTCCGTTGTTGCAGACCCAGCTCAGCGACTCCCGGAAGGAATCCTTCGACCGGCTGTAGCGGGCCAGCGCATAAGCGGCTTTTTCCGGCGGCATGGGACTTGCGGTAACGATGTTCATGCTGCCACCGCCATTACGCGCTTGCGAACGATCATGCGAATCTCCACCGGAAGCTTCACCCGAGACGGTCCAGGCTTCCGACTGGCAGCCTTTTTCCGCTCCCATACTTTCTGAATTTGCCGGTCGCAATCCCGGCAATACGGCCGCACGCAATCCGGCTGGCCCAACGCCAGATTGAAGAACTTGATCTTGCGGGTGCGTGTACACCGAGAACACCGCTTCCGGCTCCTGGCGACGATGGGCTCGTGTTTCAAATGCCACTTGGCGCGCGCGCGTACCAGCAGGCGCCTATAAGTGCGCCGGTCTTTGCCCTCGGCGCCTACCGCGCGGGCGCTTCCATCGAACACAGATGAAGATAGCGCCCGACGGTATACGACCATACGAATTGTCTTTGTATTCACCGCTTTGGGCTCCTTAGGCTGCCGCCAGACTCTGTTGCCGGTGCTCCCTGTCGTATTCGGCGATGCACCGTTTGACGTACCAATAGGCATTGAGCTCCCTGGATTCGACCCAACTCTTATCGAGATGCGATGAAAGACCATGGAATACAAGCAGGCCGAGGAAGAACGTTTCCTGAAACAGCAGCCGTTCGTAAGCCGCATACAACATGGCCCAGAGCTTCAAGTCGTCGATAGCCTGGATTCTGGCGACGGCGGTGTTGCAGATCTGGTCCAAGCCTTCCACCCTGGTATCAAACCGGATCTTCAGCTTGGCGGCCATGACTCCGACGCCGAAGACGATTTTCTCCTTCGCGCGCTGGGCATAAATCCTCTCCTCGTCGATGAGCGGGGCGGCAGCGGGTGCAGCCTCAATCGCCGGAACGGCAGGAGTATCTTGGGTCTGCGGATCGACGACGTCGCTGACAATGGCAGGCGCGGGCTGCGGTCGTGGCTTCGCGTTCTTGCGCCACAGCAGCCGGTCATCCGCCGCCCGGATCCTTCCGGAGTCCGTAAGCGTCCAGTACTTGTTCTTGTCACGCGCAATCCAGCCCACTTTCTGGCATCTATCGGCCGCCCAGCGAACATTCTTGCGCTTGAGATCTCCGCTGACTTCCGCCAGGTGTTCCAGATCGTCCAGGTTGGCTGGACCGGAACCCAGCATACGCAACACCCACAGGGCGTTACCGTTTCTGCGCGCGCGCTTCTCTTTCGCCGCCGCTTCCGCTTCCACGCCTACATTCGCAGGCGCGACCGATGCCACGACGTTTCGGCTTTCCTGAAGGAGAGCCGCGCATAACTCCGCAACCGGCACAGGTTCCGATTGATAATATGGTTGGAACTGCGGCGTCTTTTTCGCTTCGTCCAAACCATCCAACAAAGACTCCGGCACAGCTACGGGGCGCGGCCGACGTCCAATGTGGATCGTCCATTTGAAAAATGGAAAGTCCATCTGATCCTCTCTATTCCTTGTAATTGGCGTCCAAGATCACCGTGGTTCTAAGCGGCATGGGCAATCCGCATCTCGCTCAGCAGAGCGGAAACCTGTTCGGCCATCGTCGCCCGAATGCCGCCCGCCAGGATCAACCCATTCCGGAAGGCCGGATTCGGCTTGACTCTGGGAGCTTCCACGTGCGGCCGGACTGTCTTCTCCCGACGAACGCCCGGTGCCCCGCGTCCGGAGCCGGACAACCCCAAGCTGGTTTTCAAATCCGCCAGGCTGTTGCGTTCAGACCGATGATCGCTGGGCGTCTTCGCCCGGACGAAGGTCTGGCCGCCCGGCAGGCGGAACACCAGATGGTTCTTGTCGCGTACCAGTACCGCATGCTCTTCCAGCAGTCGGTCGATCTCTTTGGATGGGGTCACGGTTTGACCCCCTGTTGCCGCGGCTTGCAGCCGCCGCACGCGATCTTGCGGGGGTCCTGCTCCCGCGCTCTCCCGAGATCGGTGATCGAGATGTGCTTCTTGTCGGGCGACACCACTGCCCAATGAACGCGCTGAAAGTACCCGATTGCTTTCCCGATCTGATCCTTCGTGAATGGGGTTCCGATCAGCGCATGCCCCACAAACTCCTTCAGCTCGAAGGAAGGCTGCCTGACCAGGACATGCAACACTTCCAGGGAAACGCCGGGAGTCGTCGTAGTCCTTCCAGACTTCTCTACGGGCATCTCCGGCTGTGCTGACGGGTCGGGCAGCGCCAGAGGTTCCCCACATGCCGCGGCGGGCTGCTCGGTGGGGTCTTTCATGAATACGCCCGCGGGCATCTGCTGTGGAAGGCTCGCATCACCAGCCTTAACCGCAATCGGAGACTCCGATACGGCTCTGAACGCACCCTGCACGACGGAGGGATGAGGCGCTGTTCGCGTGATTTCAAAATCAAGTCCAAGAAAAGAAAATTGCATGTTGATTCCTCTGCTTCGTGAACCTGTTGATCGTTCTCAAGCACATAATCTTGCCGGTAAAGAGCCTTTTACGAATTCGCTGCTGTCCACACCCCGCTCTTCCAAAAGTCCACGCATCTGGCCCAAAGCCTTGCGCCGGAGTTGTGAAATGCGGGGCATGCCCACTCCCAGTTCCCCGCTCAGTTCCTTGAGCTTCACTTCATCCAGAAACGTGCGTCTCAAAATGCTAGCCTGCCGCGGCGGCAACGCGTCGATGGCCTCGGAGACGAGATCCCGGTGCTCGCGCGCCAGGACTTCGGTATCCGGATCGGTCTGCCGGGAAAGGAAGAACTCATTGCGGCACGTCATGGAGGCGTCGGCCTGCTCACTATGGCTGAAGATGGCGACCTGGTCCCCGCTTTTACGCCGGTGCAAATCATTCATACGCCCACGGATAAACGCCCTGGCATAAATCAGGAACGATCCCTGCTCCGGGTCGTAATAACGAGCAGCCTGCAAAGCGCCGACGACCCCTTCTGACACGACATCCTCGTAGGGAACCAAGTTCCGCACGGGGAAGTGCATCGAAAAGACCTCCCGGGCAATCGCCCGGATCGCTGGCATGACCTCTTCCAGCAGGTCGGCATTTACTGACTGTAGGTTATCTATTTGCACGCAGCTCCGCCTATCTCCAAGAAATAAGCCGAGGGGTTTTGGAGTTTTAGGGCCTCGCGCCCGAACCTCACAACGGAGGCTTATACCCCGGCATCTCGCTTAGGCGGGTAATCGGCAGCGGGGTGAAGTCGAAGAACAAACCCAACGCCAACTGATACGAGATGATGTGCTCCAAAGGCATCGCTTCGGGAAAACGGAAATGGCGGACGACCGTACCCCGGGTCACCCGCATACGCCGCGCCAGGACCTCGATGCCCAGGCCGCGTTCCTTTGCCTGTTCCTCGATCCAGGCCATGAAATGGCGCAGAAACGCGGCTTTGGCATGACGGTGCTGCAGAATGACTGTCCCGCGGATCTTGCTTCTTTCACCGGGCGTAATCCAACGGCCTGGATCGATCTCCGGATACTGGTATTGCACCAGAGCGTCTTTGTCTTCAGGCAGCGTCGTCGTGTCAGTCGTCATTTCCAAACTCGATTCTCGGCTTTTGCTGCGGCCGCATTCTCTTCAACAGAAGCACCAACTTGCGCTTCCTTCCACACCGGAAGTGGAACATCCGGCTGGTGACCAAAACCTCGGCGGCGCTGCCCAAAAAGCACAGCGTCCCTTCCGGCACCTCCAGGCGGAACTGCCCTTCGGCATCCGTATCCGCCCGTACTTCGTTCAGGGCAGCCTCAACCTCCGAAGCCGGGCCGATCCAAACGCTTTGCAATATAGGGGGAAGCATCTTTCCTCGTGACCGGCTCGAGCGCCGCGCCGCCGCCGGCAATGCGCGCGTGATACCGACCAAACAAACCGTTGTCCGACAAGCCGTTGATCTGATCGGCAATGAGAGCGAACTGGACGTTTTCGAACTGCGCCCGGCCGATGATGAAGTGCTGCGGGACAATCCCTTCGATGTATCCTGCGGCGCTTCGCAAGAAGTCCCCGCACTGGTCTTCGCCGAGAAGCGAATACGCCGACGCCAACACCAGCGGCAAGCTGTTCTGGTTCGCGAAATCCGCGACGGTTTTCACGCGGTCCAGCTCCACCAAACCGGCCTCCGTGTTCACATACACCAACCGGGTGACGTCCACGGCGTTCCGCAAGGCATACTTGAATCGCATCAGTTGCGCCGCATCCAGGTCGAACTGCAGGTTGACGGAATCCTGCCGGGTCATGGCGAACGACCCGTGTAACGCGCTCAAAATCGCGGCTCTGGTCTGTCTCGGGGAAATTATTAGGATCAAAAGATGTTTACCTCCATGAACTTGGGTTTGGCGGTAGCTTCCAACCGTTCGGCGAAGTCCGCCGCGTGCAGCTCAACCGTTTTCTCGACCGCGCGCCGGCCCAACTCGAAAGCTTCTTTTGCAATCTTGATGGCCGCCTGATGGATCGAGGCATCGGCGGAATCGCCATGAACAAGCAGACCAGTCAACTGCTTGAAGTCGCAATCCTTGACCACGTTCGCTTCGATCCGGAGAGCATCGCTCAGAATCCCGTTGGCCAAGCCGAGCTGCGCTTCCAGTTCCTTGCGCTCCAGCGCCTCTTCCAGGCGCTTTTGCAACCCCTGCATATCGAGATCGAGTGCCCGGGCGCCTCCGGCATCGCGGAGGATGTTGCCGGCGGCCACCGGCCGCTGCTCGATCAAAGCAATGATGAAATTCGCTGCCGTCGTGAACATTTACATGACCCTCGCAGGCGCGATCCGGTCCGCCAGATTCACCTGCTGTGCCCCAGCGATGTATTCGTCGATTTCGTCGAGATCTCCCGGCGCCAGCCCCGGATGGGGCAGAAACCCCTTGTAACCGTCTACTACCGGGCTGGAACACCTGTACAACAGCTCGTTCCAAGTGCGCGTTTGGAATCTGGAAACCAACCGGTCCCGATCCGCGAAATACGGTCCCCATAAATGCTCCAGGCTCAGGTAGGCAGACCATGGGACAGGCACTTGCGCGTAGTCTTGGTACTCCGCCAGCAGCTCGCCATAGATCCGGGGCTGCGCGGGAATCAGCTTGTAACTGTTGAAGTGCAGGCGAAAGATCTCAACGTCGGGCTCATGCGGGAATGCAACGTCGAGAAACGACCCCACCTGGCACTGGAAGACCTGAATCTGGGCCAAATTGCCCCATGGATCTCCGGTGAGACCGTTCATGACCAGCATCGAAACGTTCTGGTCGACAGGGTTGATCAACCACGTGTCGCCGTTGCGAAACGCCACACCCGCCATGGACTGCGCTGCACTGGCGTTCCCAACGATGCGGCGTGTGCAGATGACCGTCTCTTTCAGGCTTCTCACCAGGCACCGCCTGGGTTGCATACTGACACTTGGTAATTGATAACCATTAGTCAGTAGCGATTGTAGCTTGGATAGGAATTGATGTCCAGCAAAAAGATGAAAATATTTTGCTGGGCATCAATCCCCGGCCACAATGCTACACTTCGTCTTCCTCGGAGCCCTGTTTGAACCTCAGAGTGGCGTAATCGTCCACATCGACATCCGTGCGCTCGCCCAAATACACCGGCTGGTACAGGCTACCGCCGGGATAGGCATAAAGGTACCGGATCGCGACCAACGCAGCGACGGGAGGGACGGAGAAGTTCACCGGAATGGTCACATTCCCCACCTCGACCATCCCGTTGTTCGTCGTTGCCATTGCCAGCGCTACACTGCGCTTGCTGCCGTTCTGGCCGATCACCAGGCAGGTAGCGCTTTGGGTGAACTTGTACTTGAGCTGCGGTCCGCCCGAATTTGGCCGCCCGACCGTGTACGGCGCCGAACAGTCCTTGAAAACCACGCCTTCGCCCTTGGATGCCTTCGTCTCACTAAAAAGATTGCGCTTCCCGACTTTGTCGAAGGCCGCTTCGACGATCTGAACGGGCCAGGCGGTGACTGCGCACAGTCCGGCCGCGATCAGGTACCGGTCCTTCGCCGGCCGCTTGCGCAGGTCTTCCCCGTCGCATTCGAGCACGTCGAACATCCAGAAGACCTCGCCGATCTGCTCGCCGTCGACGACCAGGTCGCATTCGAACTTGCGGATCTCCGCGGCGATCGGCTCCGGCAGGCCCACTTCCTGCCCTTTCCGGTTGATGCCGGTAACGGTAGAGCCGACTTTCCCGATCATGCGCCGCTCGCCGTCTTTCTTCTCCTGGGCCATGTAGCCCGGGCTGGCGATCAGCTTCTCGACCATTTCTTCGTCGACGACGTTCAAAAGCTGCGGTTTGATGCCGGTCTGGACCTTCTGGTCGACGTTGCCCACGACCTTGATCCCGTTGCCGCCGACGTCCTGGTAGCCCTTCTCCAGCTTGCTGTTCACCAGCGCGTCGAAGACTTTCTGAGCCTTGTCCAGCGACACCGGCTTGGGCGTCTTAGACCCGAAGTTGCACACGTTGCCGATCCGGCCGTATGCGAAGTTGACGACGTATCCGCCGTCCTTCGGCTCGATGGAAGCCCGGTATTCCTTGTACGAGCTACCTTCCGTGTACCGAAGCGTTACATTGTCCATGCTGTGCTCCTCTTCGGCGGCAGAACCAGGCCTGCGCCCGGTTCCAAAGCAACAAAGCGAGCGGGAACGCCGCCAGGCACCCGCCGCACGCACACTCCACCTGCATGTCGAGAATTCCTTTTTGGAAGTTTTTTCAGTGAAAAACCGCTGCGGGTTTTTGACCTTTTTAGGCCTCGCGTCCGAAGCGCCTAAAAGATCGCTTCCACGTCTTCGTCGGTGATCGGCTGGCCGTCGATGATCGTCATGGGGTCGACCTCCCGCAGCAAGCCTTCCAAGACCGTACTGGTGGCCTTCTCGTCGCGGGTGTCCACCTTGGCGGGCTGGACGGCGGACAGCAGGCGTGCGATGACCGCCGCCAGCGCCGGCGGCTGGATATTGTAGCCGCGGCCCAGAAACTTGCGGACGCGCAGCAGCGAACCACCGGCGTCTTCGTTCCGCGCCGGGCACGTATAAACCAGCCGCCTGGCCGCCAAATCCTGGTAGAAGCCTTCGGCCACCCAGGAAGCCCAATGGTCTTTTTCGCCCTCAACACAGCACGAATACCAGATCACCGCCTGGGCGACCGTGAAATCGAACGACTCGGCGACCTTCACGGCACTGTCGTAAAGCCAGCGGGTAATGAACTGCACCGGCAGCCGCGGGCTCTGGTATACCGTGATGGCATTCCTGGTCGTCGATTTGTGAGCGCCGGGCCGCTCCGCCAGAATCTTGTTGGCGGCATTGTCGAGAACGTCCACGCTGGGCCCGAACAGATCGATATCTCCCGGCGTCTCGCCGGCGATGGTCGCGCGCATGAAGCCGCCGCCCAGAAAGATCCGGCTCCGCTGCATCAGCTCCCGAACGTCCTTGGGAAGGCGTGAAACCACGAAATGCACGTCGTTTTTGGTAAGTTCCATTGTTATTCTCGTCCTCGCGCCGCGGCGAACGCGGCGGTTCCAGCTATCAAATCGGCAAACTTGGGCCCAGTCGGAAATGTGCGCTCCAACCAGGGCCGGTGGGCCTGGACCAAGATCCGCACCGCCTTCTGGACCTGGTCGCCCTTGATCGCAATACGGTGAAGCCAGTGCGATTCCGAATTGAGGCCGCGGCCGGCGAACTGAACGCTGTAATGCAGGCAGTCGACGCCGAACTCGGTGTACATCGCCAGTTCTTCGTACTTTGGCCGGTGATCCCAGTAATTGCGCCAACGATAGCCGCTCTTGGGGCGCATGCGCGCGCCAAACGGCAAATCCGCCTTCAGCAGGCTTCTGGCGCGCAGCTCATCGACATGGGAGACGAACAACCGCCACATGTTCTCGAAATAGCGCTGGCCGCTCAGGTCTTCAAACGCCCAGTCACAGCCGGAGCAGCGGGCTTTCAGCGTCCCGCCGATGACGTTCTCGAAGACAACGATCTGGTGGCTCATTGAACCACCAGCCCGTCTTCCAGCATGCCTTCGACGATGGCGCCGGCGCTGCGCGGCTCGATCGCCAGGCAGGGTCCTTGCCACTGCCAGCTTTCCGCCTGGCAGTTTTCCCGCATCCAGACCTTCCCCTCCTCGGTCTGCGGGTCCAGAAGGAATATCGTCCCGTGGTCGTGAACGAGCACATCTGGCGAAGCTACGGTCGTATTGAGCATGAGACTAGTCCTCGTCTTCCAACATGATCGTCAGCACCGGCGCCGGGTCGTCGCCCGGCCCACACACGGCCTTCAAGGTCACTTCTCGCGGCTCAGGGCTGTCCGGCATCACAAACAGGACTTGGAAAAGCAGTGTGCTGCCAGAATTACGCCTGGCGGCCACGCTGAACATCCACACCAGGTCCCACAGGCGCCCTTTCAGGTCTTGACCGGGAGGCATCGGATCGAGCGCCACATAGCCGAAGAAAGCCGTCGACGTGATTGCGACGGGGTACTTGATCCCGGCTTCCTTGGCCGTTTCGGTGATGTCCACCAGAACGCCGTCTTCGATGGCCTGCTTGCGGGTATAGCGGAAGATCACATCGCCAAATACCGCGTTTTGGTCGTCATTGTCGTCAGGCATGTCAGACCTTCTCCTGGAGAAGCTGGATCAGCCGTTCGAGCGTCTATTGAGTCTTGTAGCGGCACTGGAAGGACGTCTCAAGCTTCGCGCGGCGATTGATCTGGACGGCCACATGGGCCGCCAGATCCTCGGCGATCGCATCCAGTTCGGGAAACTTCTCATCAGGCGGGCTAGCAGCGGGGGCTTCTTCGTGAATCAACCCGATTTTCACCCGGCGCTCCTTCTCTGCCTTCAGATGGGCCAGCGCATCTTCCATGCGCGTCATGGCGCTGATTACGGCGCCGTCTTCGGGGTACGCAATGGCGGTTTCGAGAGCGGCTATGGCTTTCTTGAAATTCGCATTCACATCGATCTCCTCGGGGCGGCCCCGCAGAGCCTGCTGCGGAGCCCAAACACACGGAGTCCAGAAAGGAGCGCCGGCGCGCGCCAGCCTCTCCACGACAGGCAGCAGATCATCCGTGCGACTTCGTTGGCGCCAGAGCGGCCTTTACCCTGCGTTCACAGAATCGTACTCCCGCTGGGAGCCTTTTAGCTGGAATGCCGATGACGCCAAACTCATTTCCATTCGCCGCAGTCCGTGATCAGATGCGGATGTTTTTTGCCGCAACGGTTCGTTCTTCGGTGACACGTCCAATACGGAGATCCCAAGCTCAGCATCACCGTCGTAAGGCCTGGATAGGCAGGCTCAGCTTGGAGATTCCGCGGAGTTTCCCGTTCCAGCAAGAACTCGAGCTCTGGCGGAAACGGTCGGCGGATGGAATCCAGATGCTCATCGGCCAGTGCGTTCAGCTTGTCGAGAGTCGCCTGTTCAACCGGACTCAGGGTGCCGGTGATCGTTTTGTCAATCAGCAGTCCCCGTTCCCGGTTGAGCGCCGACCATTCTGCTGGTTGCATAGGCGGCTACCCCTTGAGGACCGCCAGCGGCGACAGCTCGACCAGAATGTCGACCAGATCGGCCTGGTTGGCCATAACCACTTCGATCGGCTTGTATGCGCCAGGCGCTTCGTCGAGATCGTCTTTGTGGCGGACCGAATGCAAAATCCCCTTGGCGTCCAGCGCCGCCCGCTCGTCGTCCAGGCTCAACTCCCGCTGTGCCTGCTTACGGCCCATCTTCCGGCCCGCACCATGACTGCACGATTCGAAACTCTCGCGGTTGCCCTTGCCGCGGACGATATAGGACTTGGTCCCCTGCGATCCGGGGATAATCCCGACTTCACCCGCGCGCGCCCGAGTGGCACCCTTGCGGTGCACCAGCACATTCTGTCCGAAGTGGTTCTCCATGGCCGCGTAGTTGTGGGCGATGTTGACGAAATAATCCGCTTCACCGGGCAGCACGGCCAGATTGTGTGGAATAGTCAAGCCTTCTGCCTCGAAAGCGTCGATCACAGCGCTCATCATGGTCTTGCGGTTGGCCAGGGCGAAGTCCACGCAGTACCGCATCTCGGCCAGGTATTGCTGGCCTTCGTCGGAATCCATCGGCAGGAACGCCAGTTCCCATTCCTTCGGGACGGCGGTATGCCACCGGGCATTCAGAGCCATCGCCGTCTTGTTGTAGCGGTCCGCCACCTGCTTGCCGAGATTCCGGCTGCCCGAATGAATCATGATCCAAATGAAGCCGTCGCTGCCCCGCTGGACCTCGATGAAGTGGTTTCCACCACCGAGGGTTCCCAGGCTGTAGCGGGCCTTTTGAAACTCATCCTGAACCACATCGAGCACCCCATAGGAGTCCGGGTCCGGCATCTTCGACTCCAAGTGAGGCTCCCGATGATGGTTAAACCCGACCGGGATCATAAGCCGCATCCCTGCCAGGATTTTCTTCAGCCGGTCGATCTCGATTTCCTGAAGATCCGTTCGCAGGGCGCACATGCCGCACCCGATGTCCACTCCAACGGCGTTCGGGACGATCACCCCGTTGGTCGCTAAAACGCCGCCAATGGGCATTCCGTAGCCCTGGTGAGAATCCGGCATGATAGCGACATGCTTGAAGATGAAGGGCAAGTTGGCCAGGTTCTTCGCCTGCTGCTCGGCCCCCGGCTCCAGATCGGAAAGCCACAACTTGATCGGAAACTTCTCGCTAGCGATGACTCGGATCATGGTTTCTCCTCCACCTTCGCCGAAATAGTGATGTTTCCAAAAGCCTTGCGCACGACGGCTTCGACGTCGATCTTGGCCATAGCCAGGCCTACCTGAGCACTTGCGATCTTGTTCAGAGTCTGCGCCACAGTCGTTCGAATGGCCTCGCGCGCCGCTTCGACGACGCTGAACGATCCCAGTTGTCGGCTGACGTGAAGCGCCAGGGTTTTGTCGAGACTCTTCAAGACAAGCGCATCCATCGTTGTGACCCCTGGCCCCATGGCCCGCCGGATGCCTTCGTCTACCTGTTTCTGCATCTCCTCGCGGCTCATGGCGATCAGTGCGCCCTTGACCTCTTCGCGGATCAGTTTCCGCATTTCGTCGTCGGAATCGATAATGAGTTTGAACACGATATTACATCCTTTTCCTGGCCGCTTCTTTCTTTTTGGGAAACCCTTTGGCGCGCCGGCCGGCTTTCTGAATCTGTTCGGCGATCTTGACGTCCGCTTGCGCGAATTCCTGCGGGCTAATCTCCCCGGAAGCGATCTCCAGCAGCAGATTTCTTCCGTCTTCCCGGCCTGCCAGGAAACAGAGGTGCGCGAACTCGGCCGTCGTGAACCAGAGATCTCGCAGCAACTTCAGATCGGTTTTGGAGACCCTCGCCACGATACTGAACCAACCGTGCATGCCGTCCGACATCGGGAAGTCGTATTCCGGCTTCTCGATCAGTTGCGACGTCTGGCCCAGATATGTGTTGCCCGGAATAGGCTCGCACATACGATGTGACAGATTGTGCAGCACATCGGTCAACTTCTCCCGCATGTCATCGAACCCGGGCAGATGACACCGAGGACCTCCGCCGAAATAGAACGACGGCCATGCGTAAGGCATTTCAGAAAGCCGGACGAACTCACATTCGCCCGCCGTAGCCTGCACCCGCAGGGACTCAACATGCTTATCCCAACCTTGAATGGCTGCGGAGCAGGCAGAACACACTTCATCAGCTTTGCGACTACGATCCACCTGGCCGCAGCCAGGACACGGTTTCTTGGTGACGGACACTACATTCCTTTCGTCAGAAGGGCTGCTGTTGCAATGCGCGCTTGAGCTCTTCCAACTCGGAAGCCGTCGGCGGAGCAAGGCGGCATTCAGAGATGGGCGCGCCCGACTTCAGGCAGATTCCCACGACGAAATCGACAAACAGCGCGCCATCTTCCAACCTCCCTGCCAGCACCATGGCTGGTCGCCCGCAGGTGCACTTCGATCGTTCCTCGCGTCGTATTTTCATGTTGAACTCGATGGCCGGTATCTCCCCGGCCAGGAGGCGCACAGGTTTTCGCGAGTATCAGTACGCTTGCTCTCGGCGCTTCTGGTCAAGGTCCGCGTTCACCACGCGGACAACGATAGCACCGGGATGTACACTCCAGCGGTGAAACCCGGTTCTACCGCACGGTTCGATACGAGAGTAAGGCCGTATGAGCCGCAAACAACCAGCCCTCCAGCGGACAACCAAAAAGGGTTGTCCTGGCCCAGACAACCGAAAACGGTTGTCCAGGATCTTGCATGAGCTCGCGGGCCGGTTCTTACACCGGCCCTCTACCCGGTACATTTTAAGAGCGCTCCGGGCGGCTCTACCCCTATTCCGGGCTTCCAGACGGATCGCTTTCTTCGTGCGGCGCTACCGTCTCGCCGCAGCGGTTCATCAGCTTTTCTCCGTCCCTGAGAACCGTAAACCTCGGACGGTCGTGTCGAGACGCCAGGCAGGCGGAAATCCCCGCGGAATCGAGCGGGTAACGAACTGCGTCCGCCATCCCCATTCCACAGATTCAACAGTTGCCCTGCCTACTACAGGGCGTCTCGAACTTGGTGCCTCTGTCACGCGGCCAAGAGCGCAACAGCGGCTTTCTGAGCCTGTATTTTACGACGTGATTTCAAGCAGCAGGCCTGATGACCTTTTCTGCAACCTTCACATCTACAGCCTCTTCTATACCCTGCCGCGCTGCCATGCCGGATTGGAGATCGATGGTGATCGGCATCATGCTCTTTCTTGAGTTTCTCCTCCAAGTTAGAAAGCACATCATTGGTCTTGATCTCATCTTTATGGTGAGCTACATAATCTCTCTTCAGCCGCCGACCCAGGGAACTTTCTAAGACGTACTTGCCATACGTAATCGTGGTTCGATGCTTCTTAGACACCAAAACAGCGTAGTAGCGTCCCTCACCTTCGTGGAACACTTTGTAAACTGTGTACCCCAAGTAAGGGGCCTGGGCCGGTTTTCCAATCATTGTCTTCTCCCAGGCACTCTGCCATCTGAGCTACGGAGGCGAAATCGCTAAATCCAGTTCTCGGCGCCTTCGGGATCCCCGGCGTTGGTCACGGGCGTCTCGGCTTCATCGAGTTCGACTTCGCCGGGTTCCGGATCCGTAGCCGGTTCGCCGGCCTCGGGCTGGACGGTCCCGCCCAGCGCCTTGATCTGAGTCGTCAGTTCGGCTGCGCGCGCGGTGTCGCCATTCTTGACGGCGGCGTTCAAGGAACGGCGCAGGCCGCCGACCTTCTTGCCGTTAACCACGGCTTCGGACGCCGGCGCGGCCGCATCGGGCTTCTTCTTGCCATCGGACAGGGTGAAGGTCTTCACCGCCGCCGGGAGGTCCGGGTTCACGCCAAAATCGTTCTTGTAGTCGGCCTGGATGCCGGCTGCTTCGACGAGCAACTCGGAATAGCGCGTCTGCATCTGCTTTCGCGCCGTGGTGGCCAACTTCTCGAGGTTCTTCTTCTGCTCGCGGTAATTCGCGAGTACTTCTGCGTTCGCTGCTGCCATACAACTCCTATCGCGGATTTGAGGGAAGAATTAAGGGGGGGAAGCACCGAATTCGGCAGGGGTGGAGAGATTCGGCAGAACGGATGCTGGAAAACCTGGGGTTCTGGGCTCATGAATTGCTGGTTCCGTCCTTCAACAGCTCGATCTCCATCAGGCGCGTCAGCTTGAATTTGCCGCTCCACCACGTATCGCCATCCGGCGAATCGAAGGTCTGGATGGAGAATTCGTACACCTTCTCGGCTTCCACATACTTAATCTGGTTGTGATAAGGGTCGTAGTAGTATTGGCAGCCCGACTCGCCAGTCCTGCTGGGCTTCTGTCCTTCGGCAATCCAACGCCAGTACCTCAGAAGAGACTCGCGCAGGATATCAAGCCGGCCCGGAGCGCCTTCGACGCGAAGCTGGTAGGTCACCTCGTCGCCGCGGCCATTCCGTTCCAGTACGGCTTGCAGCGGCGTCAGGCAAAGCGGACATTTCTGTTGGCTCATGCCAGCTTCCTCCGCAGCCCGTTGCCGGGAAGCCGCATGCTGCTGATCGTTTCCGTCTGCCGGGTGAGCGTCAGCTTAACCAGGCGGAATTTGGTTCCGCGATGCTTGTCGGCGATCCACCGCAGGCCTTCCAGGCCGGTTTCCAAATCGAACGTCCCGTGAATCCCGGTTTCCTGCCAGCAATCCCCGCTGGCGCTGAAACCTATCGGCGTCCCGAAATGATCGAAATTGGAGAAGTGCCATTCGGACTTGTCACGGCCGAAGGCGCCGACTTCCGCCAGGTGCCGGATCATGTAGATCTTGTACTTGCCGTCGTTACGCAGCATGAGTCGCCTTCCTGGTGTCTTCCCGCAGCTCGTCGAGACTGAAAATCCCGTGCACCCACAGAACGCCCTGGACGAAACCCAGCCAGCGGTGGAACTTTGTGAGCAGCTCTTGGTCGCCCAGCCGCGCAAGAAGCGGGTCGGCGAGCATTTTGTCCATCTCGTCAAGCATCCAGAGCGCATGCCAGCAGTCGCTCAACGGCGTCGTACTGGAACCCTTTTCGTTGCCATCGACTTGATACGTGTTTTGCGGCGCCGGAATGAACGGATCGGACCGGAGACAGTTGTGCCATTGGTAGATGATCGTGGTGCGGTAAACCTCGATCAGTTCTTTCAAGCCTTTCATGGCCGCATCTCCTCGGGCGGGCATACCCCACCCAGGTGCTCGGAATCCAACCGGCCGCACAGGTCGCAGAGGTTTTCGATGGGGCCGCTCCCGATTCTTCCCCGCGATGCCTTTTTGGGATTTTCCGCACTGACGATTTCGATCTTCGGCAGCAATATCCCGGATGGAACGTCGGCGGATTTCTTCGGGAGCCACAGGGACATCCTCTGCGCCTGCACGCCCGCCAAATACAGGCAGGTCCGCCCTACCTTGAGAACCCGGCTGAGCTGAACCCAGGTGTCGACGGCGGCGCCTGCCACGGCGTCCTGGCCGCGCAACAGGAACACCGGCTCATCCATCGGGATCTTCGGCGTCATCACCTTGGCGAATGAGTCCCGATACCCACGTTCGTATCGCTTCCAGCGATCCGTCCCGGCGGGATGAACATTGCCGGTCGCTTGGTCCGTATACGGCGTCAAGTAATCCGTCTTAAGATCCTCCAGCATTTCTTCGAACAGGGCATTCAGGCCCAGAATGTCGATATCCTGGACGCGATCGTTATAGTCCTGCCGCGCGTGAATCATGCTTTCAGCTCCAACCGCGCTTGGCGGTACCTCACGTCGAAATCGCTCTTGATGCGCGTGATCTGGTTCTTCAGCGCCGTCGCGCTTGAATACGTCCTCGCCAACGAAAGAGGGCCGAAAATCGGCTGGCCGCCATCGGTCCTCATCAGGAAACCGCCGCCCGCGCCGTTGTTTTCAATCACAAACAGATCAACGCCTTCCATCGCCGGCCTCCAGCTTCCGCAGCTCCAGTTCTTCGCGGTCGAAGGCGGCCAGGTCCATGCCGAAATAATTCGCCATAATCTGAGCGTTCTCCTCCAGAAGCGGGTAGAAGACATCTCCGATATACCCACAAGTGAGCGTCCGGCCGGCAACGCCGCACTGGACCTTGGCGATCACGACGGTCTCCCCGGTGGCTTTGTAGCAAGCGTCGACGTGCGAATGCTGCTTGCACAACTGCACGCCGCGGGTCATCGCCCAATCGAGAAATGCGCCAATGACGCTGCTCTTTTCCCAGTTGGCCCGGGCCAGGGCATGCTGGGGATATTGTGCTTCCCAGGCCAGCCTGTCCGCTTCACACGAGAACCGCATCATGCTGCTTTCCTTTCCTTGACGGCGGCAGCGTCTTCTGCGGCTTTCGCTTCGTTCAGCTCGCGCCGTGCTTCCCGCAGATCCAAATGGGTGATCTTGTAGCGGCGCTTCAGAACGTCCTTCGGGTAGTTCTTGTTGCGGCCGCACTCGGTACAGGCCTCATAGGAACCCACGCGATCATAGGAGCAGGCGGTCAGATGGGGCTCGTCGCCATCATGAAAGCTGGTAACGGTGACTTTCTCGCCATTCCATGTGAACTCGGCGCCCACCACCAGCCGCGGCGGATTGTCGTCCTGGCCGTGGTTCTTGTCGACGTAGCTCTTCACCACGGCCGGTTTCCAAAGGAAAGGTTTGCGGCCGCGGTACGCCTCGAATGCTTGCCAGGCGGATGGGTTGCGGTAAAACACTGCGGACCGGTAGAAATACTCCAGATCGCCGCACCAGTAGCCGGCGTTGAACCGTTCCATCATCTCGGCTAGGTCGTTCTTGCCGAACCGCATTCCGCACTCGACAGCCAGAAACAGCGCCTGGCGCATCGTCCCATTCATGCGCTGCCAGGAATGTCCGGTGACCTCCTGATTGTGCCGCCAACAGATGGCGAGAAGCTCCAGCGCTCCACTCGGTCTTGGTTCAATCGGTGCCATTTCAGGCCGCTTTCCTTTCCCAGCGCTTCAGGCGCTGCCATTGCCGCGGGTCGATCGGTAGGGGCGTCGTCCTCCCCGTCACCAGGTTGGTGAACAGCCCGTGATACCCGATCCGCCCGTCCCAGAACAGCCGGCTCAGCATGGCCAGGGCCTGCATCGCCAGCGTCTGATTGACGAACGGCTGCTGCTTCGTCAGCGCGTCGATGGCGCTGCAACTGGGCGTCTCTTCGTCCTCCTCGCTCGAATCGAGGATCTCCGGGTACAGTTCGGCCACCGTGCGAAGCCGTTCGGCGCTTTGCTTGTTCCGCGCGTTCCAGGGCTGTCCCAGAACGATCTGCCCGCTCGTGGCGGAGTTGCCGATATCGAGCCAATAGTCAACGCAGGAAGACTTCCTGGCTACCAGCTCATGGATCAGCCGGCGTCCGCTGCGGCTGTCGACACAGCCAACTACCAAATCGGCATCGGGCTTGGATTTTTCAGTCAGATATCCGCCGACGCCTTCCCAATGCAGACCCCAAAACATGTTGAGCCGGCTGGCCAGAACGACGCTCTTCAGCAATCCGATCTCGCCGCGGCTGAACGGCTGGCGGACGCAGTTGGTTTCCGAGATCAGATCGCCATCCATCAGCTTGACGTTCAAGCCGACCAAACCCTTGGCCTGCATGGCCTGATGCAGATACGGAAGCCCGCATGCGAATGCGCTGCCCGTGCCGCCGCAGCCGACTACCAGGACATCGAGCGGATCGCGGGTTTTCCAACGCTTTAGCAGTTCGGAATCGACGACATGCTCAAGAAGCACGGGAAATGAACTCCTGCAAGGTCTGGTTGGCGCGCTTCAGATCGATGACTGGAAATAGACCCGAGTTGCCTGCCAGGTCCTTCCACAATGCCTCCGACCCTCCTGGGTGCAGGCAGATCGAATCCCGGATGGTGTGGGTGAAGTTCGATCCGAAGAAGGCATTCTCCCAGAGGTCCAAGGCGTTCAGGCTGGTATCGTCCGGCGCGCGCATAGAGCCGTGGCAAACGCGGCCGTCTTCAAATACGTTCCAGAACGGCGCAATGGAGAGCGGCGTGTCGGCCTGCGGCCGGGCACTCTCGACAAGCGCCCGAACAGCCAGGCAGCCTGAAACCACGCGGAACACCAGCGGCGGAATCGGAAACTTTTTGCCGTCGACCGGCGCCAGAGGCGTATCTGGATGGAAAAACATGGTTCGCTGCTGCGCGGGCCGCCACCAAGCCGTGACCAGTTCGTTGCGCACCAGCACATGCTCCGGAAGGATTTCGGTGGGACAGTTCGAACTCAGGCCCTTGACCAATTCCCGTAGAAAATCGGCTCGCAGGAGCTGCGCTTCTCCGAGAGACGGGGTTTCCTCATTGTCCTGGAAACGCACGTCATGGACGGTGGCGAAACTGCAGGTATGCGGATTCTGGCCGTATAACAGCACGGCCTTTTGCAGCCGGAAGATGTGGCTTTCGCCAATGGATACGTCGAAGTCCATACTATTCGTCACTCATCTACGTACGGCAGCATGTAAGTGAGCTGCGCCGAAAGTGCGATGACCTTGGCGATCGCCCCGGCGCGACCGAATGCCTCTCGGACCGATTCGGCATCGAGGGGATTGAACGGGATAATGACGTTGGGTGAAGCGGTCGATTGCATTGCGTTGTTCACCGCCTCGTCGACAGCGCCCCTTACAGGGTCCGTGTTATGGAAGTGCAGACTGAGCACCGGGTAGCAGCCACCCATGTCGTAGAGCGCTTCTTCGTCGTAGTCGTCGAGCTGTATCCGTCCCACCGGCAGAGCCACCCGCTCGATTTCGTCAGCCAGCGCCAGGATTTTGGCCAGCTTGGTTCGTGGAGAAAGGCTGTACAGGATCTGGCGATACGCCCGATCGCTCAGCGGTTTCATCCGCGCCCCCATGTAGGCTGGCAGATCGGCCTTCAGGGACTTCGCCTGTTCCATCTCTTCGCCTTCGCCCATCTCCTCCAGACACTCGATTTGCTGCTGCACATCGGCGTGATCCACGACGCGGAAAAAGCGCCCGAATCCGCGGCAGACGAACTTCTGCCAGAACGTCAGCGGAAGGCGCTCGTGCAATTTGGCCATCTCTTCGTAGAACTCTCCGATGCGCAGCATGGTCGGCTGATCGCCGTCCATAACGATGTACATCCGGTCTTCCCGAAGTTCAGCGGCGCCGTATACATCCAGGGCGCCGGTCACTATGGCGCCCAGGACGAAATGGTTATGGATCGTCTTCCCGCCGGCGGCTTCCATGACGCCGCGCAGGGCGTGATGGATAAACCAGAGGGGCCGCTTTTTGGCGGCATCCCACTGTTCTTGCGTGGCCACCCCTCCGCGCAACAGGGATTTCGCCAGGGCGCAGACGAGCGGCGTGGAGTCCTGGTAGGCGTACTCTTTCTCGACGCCGAACAACGAAGGAATCGCAAACGCGGTGTGCGGCGCGATCAGAGCAGGGGCGGCAGCGTGCCTGGCGGCGGTTCGATCAACCTGACCTGCGCCCCTTCGACGAATAGGCGGGGAAACCGGTCCGCCACGACGTGGCTTGCGGCTTTGATGAAGATTTCCGACGCGTGTTGCAACGGCTTGCATGATTGAAACTCCGCGATGAGCTGCACGCCTCGATCGTTCTGGAAGCCCTGCGCGATCTCATCGACGTCGCGCAGAGCTTCGGCGTACGGCAGGACCGGCAGCTCGGGGAAGAGCGGCAACTGGTCCACGGGGTCAACCCTTCGACCCTACCGCGCGTTGAAACGTGTACCTCAGGCACCCGCCGATCGATTCCGGCCCTTCCACGGCGGCCGTGGTGATCTCGGGGTACGTCAGGGCGAACACTTCCCGCACCTGCTCGACAGTGGCCGTGCGGTTGGGATCGGGGAGCTTGATGCCATTGAAGACGAACTCCCGCGTCATTTTCTCGATTTTGATGGCCATATCGGTTCCTTAGAACGGGCAGCTATCCGGGTCTTCTTCGATCTCCGGCACCGGCGGGGGCTCGGGGTCCGGGTCGAGACCGGTCGCCGCCACGGGCGCCGGCGGCTCCAGCTCCATCGATTCCGGTTCGGGCGCAGGCGCCGGTTTGGGGGCGGCGGCAGTAGTCCGGCGGCGAATGGGCTGGTGCTCGGCGGCAGCCGGCGCGGGAGCTGGCGCCGCGGGCGGCATACTGCCGGCGAACAGATCGGCTTTGAGAGCCGGGGGGTCGGCCGGCTTCTCCGCGGGCGCATCGGCCTTCGGCGCTGCGGTCCTGGAAGCCTTCAGGCCAGCGGCCTTCTTCGCCTCGTCGGTCTTCTTTTTGCCTTCCGCTTCGACGGTTTTCACGGCTTCGTCGATCTTGGTTTTTACGTCGGCCAGGCTGTGCTTGAACTTGCCCAGCGTCTCGACGTAGTCGGTCAGCACGCCGGGCAATTCGTGATCCAGCTCTTCCGGCGTACCGGTAAGCGTCAGCGGCGTGCACAGCGCCGGATTCTCGTCCTTCTCGCCGGTCTTCTTGGGGATGACGTTGACGATGATTTGCGTATCGCTCTCCTTGGCCAGCGTGAGCACCAAGGTGCGGTCGGCCAGAAGAGGCATCAGTTCTGCAAACATAGGTTCCTTTCTAATTACAAAGAATGATTCTTGGCATTCGGCCAGGACACGGCATTACGGGCAAGCCATCATAAAGTCGGATCGTCCCGCACCGCAAACAGGAAGTGCCGTCCCACTGATGCGCTGTCCCGAGCACCGGGTTCTGCACTTTCCAGGCGGTGTCGTAGTGCCTGATGCAGTATCCGCGGCCATTCAACACGTAGACTCCAAGAGCCCGGCAGTTATACCGCATGTGGGGAAGGCGGAACATGCAGCGGCGCTTGGTTTTGATGCGCACCGGCGCCGGATACGGAAGGCTCATGCCGACGCCTCTTTCAAGGGCGGCTGGCAGGTTGTCGCAGCAATTCCGCGGCAGTGGTCGATGGTAGAGCACCGGAAGCGATCGTCCGATACCAGGCCTTCGCAGCGCCTGTGCCGCTGGCAAACCGGCCTGTCGCAGGTGTCGCAGATGGCGGTCGCCGGCGCTCCGCATGCGTGACAGTTCAACCAGGAGAGAGGCACTCAAATCCCCAAGGTGATCAGCTCACCTTCCGGCTCCACCTGATGACAGCATTCCGCGCAGAGGTAATGCCCATCGGTCTGGCATTGCCCCCAGTCGTTCCACTTGCGCGGCCGCGGCTCGAACGCCGTGCACCGGGAATCCGGATCGCGCATGTGCGGTACGCCAGTCGGCGGACCGGAGCTGGCCACCGCCAGGCGCCGGAAGGCGAACAGCATGATGGTGCGCCAGAACCATTTCCTGGGTTCGATCTCAATCCGCATTGGCAATCTCCACCAGGACATCTCCATGGCACGGCGCATCGGGATGCTTGCTGGTTTTACACCAACATCCGAGGACCTTCCCCTTCAGTTCGCGTTTGATCCGCTCGACGACTTCCGGATGCGCCTCGACATATTCACGAAAGCACTGGACCGCTTCCTCGGCCGTGGCGACCGAATACTCCGCCAGCCCGCTGGCTTTGTGAGTCCACGGGTTGCCGTAGTCGCCCGGGCGCCCGGACAGGATCGTTCCGTGGAACTTTCCCGTCCGGGGACAGCGGCCGCGGCCAATGTAGACGTCGTACGGTTCGTCGCCGTAGACGAAGACGACGTGCGGCTTCATACTTCGCCGGCTTTTTCCAACGTCTCGGCCGCGTCTTTCCATGCCGCGGCCTCATTGGGCCAGGCGCGGGTGCCGATGTGGGGACAGCCTTCCGGAGTCGATGTAAGCTTTCGGGGCTGGCCGCAAGTCGGGCAATGGTCCTCCACTTCCGCGGGAAGGTAAACGAAGAACCTGCCTGCTTCGTTGCCAGCTCTCGCGGTCGGATGAACTTCCAATACGATGTCTTTGTCGCTCACGTTAAGCCTCCCGCTTGCCGGCTCCCAAAAGGCGCTGTTCGCTGAACATCCGGAACATGGTTTTGCCGCCGCTTTGCACCGCGTACGGCATAAAGACTTCGGCGTCTTCCGCCATGCCCAGTTCCACCATGGCCATCTGCGCTTCCAGCCATCGCAGGAGCTGGCGCCAGGCGATCCGTTCCGCGCGCTCCTCGTCCTGGGGAATGTGCTGTTCCTGCTGCCGGCGCCGTTCGCCCTGGAGCATCTCGAAAATCGCCTTCATGCGCAGAGGCAAATCAAAGCACAAAGGTCCCAACGACGTGATCAGCCCAAACGACAGCCCGGAGACTTTCCGGTCGGTGTACTGGAGCGCGATGTTCTGGGCGCCGCGATCAATCAGCAAAGACATAATCTGTTCCCGGCTGGTGCGGGCCGGCACGTCAGTGGTACCCATGAAAACGGTTTTCTTCTTTGCTGCCATCACAGATCTCCTGTCGTGGAACTGCTCCACGAAATCGGCGGGAATAGGGCCACATACCGTTGGCAATACTCTTCCCGGCTCATACCAAGCAAGAGTGTGGAATCGGAGACCGATTCGTAAGCCTTCTCCGCTTCACTTTGGCGCCGGGCTATCTCATCCAAGACCCACTGCGGCATCATTTGCCGGCCTCAAGCCTTGCGATGTCCCCGAGCATCGTGGGGCATTCCACGCCGTGAGGACCAGCGAGCGGGCAGCCGCAATGCTGCGCGTCCGGTTCACAATCGTCGGTATTCCGCCAGCCCTTTTGGGTATGCACCAATCCCTGGCGGACCTGGTCCACGGCGACCGCCAGAAGCATGAAGTCACTAGCGGACAAGCGCAGCTCGATCTGGCCGCCGGAGTACGGCGAGATCTTCAGGATCCGGCCGGTATACTTCACATCGAGCGTGCCGTCCGGGGTTCTTTCCCGCTCAAAGCAGACCGATTTCAACCCATGCCCGGTTACCGTCATGCAACCTGAGCCTGCACTTCCCGCGCGCGCTTCTCGATGAGCTTGCGCATGGCTTCCTCGAGTGCGCCATTTTCGACATAGAACACCGTGCGCTCGATGACCGCCACGCGATCGGTATCGGCCATCCCGTTTGTGATGCAGCTTGTTTCAAGCAGGCTGTCGGTTACCGCGGCGATGAGGAATTGGCCGAAGCGCAACCCTCCTTCGTCGCAGCAATCCAGCGCGCGCACCAAGGCGTCTTCGCTAAAACGCGGCCGCCGCGGAGCTCTGGGCGTTTCCGGTGCCAGCTTTCCCACAACCGCGGCCCTCACTGGCCGCCTTCCAGCACGGCGCGCTCGCCATCCAAATCGCGCTTGCCGACGCGCTCGTAGCAGAACTTGCCTCGGAAGCGCTGGAACAGCTTGGCGATGTTCTGGCGCAATAAGGCGGTCAGGGTAATGCCGAGAATCCGGCATCCAATTCCGACGTACCAGCAAACGTCGCCCAGCTCCTCGGCAAGGTTTACCTTATCCAGCGGCTCACCCTCAGCAATGTGCTGAGCAAGCGCGTCGTTGAATTCCGCAGCTTCCGTGATGAGCCCGAATCCGGCATGCAGCAGACGCCGAATTGACGGGTCTTTCAGGCGCTGCACAACTTCCATGCAAGGCGAACCCTCGTTTTTCCAGAACGAATCCATGCCTTCGGGCAACGGCTTTCCATAGAAGAGATACTTCTTCAAGGCATCGGCATTCATCCCCAGCGACATCGACGCGTGCAGGTGCTCCAGAATCAACCAAGCCGCCAGCGGATCCTCCAAACGCTGGATATAGGAAACGTAATCGGTCTCGGTCCGTTCGGCGTACTCGCCGTAGTCCTCGTCGGTAACGATCGAAGCATAGACCCGCGGATCCATCGCTTCGGCTTCTCGAAGGCTCAGTTCCGGTATCACGTTACAGGTTCTCCTTGATGAATTGGCGGGTCTGGTTGTACAACTCGCTCACGCCCTTCGCCATGGGCGCCAGTTTTGCCCAGGCGAGCGCCGAGAGCCGCTGATCAATGGCAGCCTGCATCTGCCGCTGAAATTGGACAGCCTGCTCGAGGGAATCGTCTCCGGCATCGTGGGTGTGCGGCAATTCTTTTGGCCGCCAGCTTCGCGGGACGCCTTCCTTCCCGCAGTGCAGGTACTCCTTGCCCAGGATGCCCATGGCATGACTACGCGCGTCCCAGCAGCGGTGCCGGAAGATCGATTCCTGGCCCGCATACGCGTAGCGGATCGTGTAGTAACGGAAGAAACACCAGTCGTAACCGACCGGCGATGCGCAGCAGATCGGCTCGGCCTTTTCTTTGGCCGCTTCGGCCGCAATCCACCACATCACCTCCGGCATGACGACTTCCGCCGGCTTGGCGTTGATGCGGATCGCGGACCAGCGCGCTTTCTTCTCGTCGGTTTCCATCCACCACCGAAGGGTATCCGGATCTTCTACGGCGCCGGGAAGCGGCAGAAGACTGGCCGTGTATTGCGCGATCGGACACCGCGTCAGATTGAAGGCCGTCAGGCCGATCTGGATCATCGAGTTCAGCGGCGCAATCGGGCCATCCGTCTCGACGTCCAGGCTGAAGTAAAGCTCGCTCATCGCTTCTTGCTCCTTGCGGCCAGGGCTGCCACGGTTTTCGCCCGCATCGAAGCTTCGCCGTCGAACAGCGGCCGCTTATAGCGGAGAAAATGGATCTGCGCCGCCGTTCTCAGAAACTCGACATGCTTGTCCATGTCTTTGCGTTCACAGATGGCGCGCGTCCCGTGGTTACCGCGGTGTGCGAAGGACTCGTCGCGCATCTTGGGATAGCGCCGCAGCATCATCCGCACGTAACGGTAATACCTGTAGTGAAAGTAGCTCATGGATTCCTCAGTTCGATGGATTGCTTCAGCTCCTGCCCGGTCGGGAACCGGATACTGAGTTCGCGGGGACCGTTGCAGATCCCCGCTAAGTTGGCAACGTCAGAACGGCACTTCGTCCGACATGTCCACGGGCGCGCTGGCGCGGTTGCCGACGCCGTTGGAATGCGATGCCGAACGATTGGAAGACGCGCCGGCACCGGCGCCTTCGGAATGGCTCTGGCCATCCGGAACGAACTCGATGCTGTCGACGTTCACTTCGAGCTGACTGCCGGACTTGCCGTTGCTCTCGTACTGCCGCTGACTCAGGCGCCCGAAGACGACAACCGGTTTGCCCTTCTTCAGGTACTCCGTTACGGTCTTTACCAGGCCGCCGCCGTACACCGAGCACTTGAACCAGTCGGTCTTCTTGTTGTCGTCCTTGCCGCTCGACACGGCGACCGAGAAACTGGCGCCCGTTTTCTTATCCTGCCCAAAAGTGAACGTCTCGGGGTCCTTCCCCAAGTTGCCCATCAGGGTAATCTTTGCGAAACTCATGTTTTTTGGACCTCTCTTCTTTCTTTCAACCTTCGCCGGCCAGTACTTCGACCGGCCGTTTCTATTGCCTCTCCGACAGTTCCGGAGCGGAGAACTTCAATGCCGCGGGAACCCGGTCCGACATCGTCGAATCCGATCCCGCAGCAAACCGCGCGTAGCTGGCGGACAGATCGAGCATCTCCACAAGGGCCGGTTCGCGCTCCTCGGCGCAGGGGCGGCAGACCGGAAGCGTGGCCATGGCCGGCGCATTCCCGTCCTGCGCGAGGATTTGATATCCCGCGCGCAGGGTGAAGCGCCGAAGGCAATACACGCAGTCCTCTTTGGTCTCCGCCCCGTTCAACAGAATTACGAGTCGCCGATCGTCAGTTTCCATTACGCTGCCGCTTTCTGTTTCCGCCGCCGGGCGCGATAACAAAACCCGCACAGCGGCGGATTGTAGGAGCCGTTCTTGTCGAACATCTCCTTGCGCTCTGCTTCGCTTACCGTGCTGGCGTCCTTGACATGCTTGGTACGCTGGTTGCCGCAGCCGATGCACTGAATAGTGATCTGATCCCCTGGAAGCGGTGTTTTCCTGTAGTGGTGCCCGATCTCTTCCGCTTCCGGCTCAGAGGGCATTTCAACAACGCCGTCCTCGGTTGCGGGCGCATCGCTTTCTTCGACCGCGGGAAGATCGTCGTGTTTCGGCGCCGCCGTGATATTGCGTTTAGCTAGCCCGCGAGCCATAGAGTCTCCGTATTTTGGATAACCAGCCGAGCTTCTCCGGCGGCTTCTGAGGCGGCGCTGGCGCTGGATCGGGCAATGGCGCAACCGGTATGGGTATTTCCGGCAGCCGCACCGCTACCCGGCGCCGACGCCGGCGCACTGGCTTCGGCTGCGGCGTAGCCGGTACGGGGATCTCCTCGATCAAGTTGCCTGAAAGCGATGCGCGCCATTCGGTGCGATCGCTCAGGGCATTCACGATCCCGTGCGCGGCCTCAAGACCTTTGGAAACGAACTTGATCGATGGTTCCGATTCCAGTTGCGGACGTATGGCGTCGAATTCCTTGAAGAACTCCACCATAGTCTCGTAGAGCCTCTGAAGGAGTTCTTCGTCCGAATAGCTCCCATTCCGCATGTCGAGAATGTCGCGGGTCGCGCCTAGCATGGGTTACTTTCCGGTCAGCCTGGCGACTTGCTTGGCCTCGAACTCCGCAAGGCGGCCGGCGATCAGGCTGACAGTCTGATGCCGTAGCAGCTTAGCTGTGGCGACGCGCTCTCCCAGCTCCGTCTTGATGGCGTCGGGGGATTTGGCGGCCATCGCGGTCAGCGTGTCGATGATGCCGGTGAAATGCGCGTCCAGCTCGTTCAGGCTCTGATACGCAGAAGTCTTCGTCGTTCCGTTCTTTTCCGCTTCCATGTGCGTTTACACTCCGTGCTGTTAAATACCCTGTCGGCAGATTCCGGCAGGATTGTAGTGCTGTGAAGAGCCAGCGAGAGGAATCGAACCCCCGACCATCGGTTTACAGAACCGCTGCTCTACCGACTGAGCTACGCTGGCACAAAGAGACGGCCGGGATTTCGTCCCCGGCCGGACAGCCCTGCTTACGTACAGGACCTAGAGCTCATCACAACGTCCGGCTGCCTCAATCAGGCAGCGAGCGCGAGCTGCCGGGGCGCGAACGCCGCAGCAACACGAGCCGGAAACTGGAGCACCTTGTGAGTGGCAGTTGTGGTTTTCCGCTGTTCACCCTTTCGGGTCGGGAAGTCGGCTTCCCGTTGTCGCATCACGCCTTTCAGCGCTACTCTTCCCTGCTTCCCCAATCCAATCGAACCCGGTGCGGGCCCGTAAGTTGGTGGACCCGGAGGGAGTTGAACCCTCGTCTTGAAAAGAGGCCCTCGGAAATCAGTCGACAAAACCTATCCTGCTAAAATCGTGCGCGGGCGCTGCTCTGTACGGCGATGTCGCATGAGAGCGGTCGGCAGAACACCACCAAGTGACTGCCGCGCCATGGAAACGCCCGCGTTCTGCTGGTTCGAGACAGCAGAAACTGAAGGCGGATCCGGCCCAGGAGCGCAACCAGGCCCCCTGAGGGCCATCACCGCCATAAACTCGACTTGGGAGGGCGCCGGATTCCCAGCGCCCGCCTCCACCACCTGGTTTTAGGAAGCCAGGAAAACTCGTGCGGCTAATCGTCTTCCAGCGACTGCCAGAAACGATGCCGAAATCCTTGTTCGTCCGTCCACCAAAGCCACATATGCCCTCCATTGAGAGAAAGCCAGGGCGGGTCCAGGCACGCCAGGCCCAGCCTTTTTCTGCTGCCAACAGAAACCAAATCGGGAGATTCGCGGCATTGTTTAGGCGTAAGGAGCTTGCCTTGGTCGGGAAGCCATTTGTTAAAATCGACTTTGCGTAAGTTGGGACCAGACGACAGACGGTACCGATGATGGATGCCCCCCCCCCCCCACAAGAACAGGCCTCGAACATAAGGGCAAGGCTGACGGTTGCCCGCACCATGCTGCGCCTAGCCTGTACATACAAGACCTCTCTGGCCGATCCGTTGAGATCGGCGCGCGCAGTCAATAAGGCCCGCGCTGCATTGGAAGCCGTGCGGAAATCTCTGTCCAATGCGGATCTGTCGGCGACGGAACGCGCGTCTATCGAACATGAACTGTACGACCTTGAGGCGGAACTAGAAAGCCGCCTTTAGTACGAGATATTGAGATATGCTGGAATACCACGGCAGCCAGCCAACCCAATTACTCACGCGCACACCGCTGATTTTGCGTCCTTTGGCCCAATGGCTTCGCGAACAAGCTGATCTGCGATTTCAAGCACCAGGTTGGACCCCATTGCCAGCGCCTGCCGGTTCTTCTTCGACCTGTCGCTGACCGGCTCAAACGATCGATGGTATTCTCCGCTCCCAACCACTCCGGCTTTCCAATGAACCAAGCAGCCGGTATAGCCTTTCGTAACCCATTCCTGGACGCGAAGGATTGCCGTTCGCAGAGCTTGAACCCGGGCCTTGGCGCCCAGGGGGATGCCGGGGCTGCGGTCGATGATCCCCAGCAAAGTATCGGCAAGGCGCTCGACCTGGAAGATCTCCTGATAGCTATCGCCGCTACAAACCGCGGCCTCGGCCAGTTTCAGAACAGCCAGGCACTTGGGACGATCGTCTAAAGTTCCGGCAACCGGTTGCAGCATCCGGAACGCCCTTTCGTACAGCGCCAGCTCCTCCGCCAGCTCTTTCGGCTTCTTCTCCGCCAGCATGGCATCGAGCAGTTCCGAGGCCTCCCTGAGAACCAGTCCGAATTGCTGGGCTTCATTGCGCGCCTGTTCGTTGCTACCCATGAGCCCTTTCTTGCGCGGCTCTTTCGCGGATGGTCCGCGCATAGCCGGCCACATCTTGCGTTTCGAAACGCCGTTTGGACATGTCCTGTGGAACGGTGGCCATCTCGGGAAGCATCCTGCCGCTCCATTCCCGGTGGCGCTTGCTGCTGCCTGTCACCACGCACTCAAGACCACTGGCCAGGTTCGCTTCCAGCATCCCCGCGGCGCCTTCGAACGAACCAAGCCATTGGTCCAAGGTCCATGGGTTCTTTTTTTCATGCTCCCAGTTCTGGTAGTTCTGGAAGGACCTGATCATCTCGCCAACGAACGTCTCCACGGTAAACGCGTCTATCGCGTCTGCCTTGGGATCCTTGTGGCTTTCCAGGAAGTTGAGAGCGTCGCGGGTCGCCGTAATCCATATTTGGAGGTCGCCGGAGTCGTGAATGCGCCAGGTAACGCTTTCGAGGACCGCCTTGGCGTTGACTGCGCGTTCGGCGAAGTCCAGGATCTGAGCCGGCTGCTCGCCGGCGCCGACCATTTCTCTGACAAGAGCGACGGACTCCCTGACTACCCCTACCAGGCGCTGTCCAGCCGTACGCATGCGCCCCATACTACTCCCTCACCAACTCCGGGGATTTCATCAGCAAGCCTGCGATCGTGTTCAGCGAATTCTGTGAAGTCATCCAACCGATGCGCTGAAGACTGACCTCTTCGGGCTTGTACGCGGTGTAGTAGTCGTGCTTGGGGTGCTTGCCGAATCTTAAGCGCCCCTCGGCGGCCCATTTCGACATGAGCGCAGCAGCCCGCTGGTAGGCATCCAGCACCACGCCCAGCTTTATCTTTTTGCGCAGGCCGCCTTCGATTTCATCGAGGATATCGTCCATCGCCGATTCCACGAGAAACTGCTCTGGCAAAAGCTCCAGATTGTCGCAATTCTTGACGGCTTGGATGAGAACCTCAAGCGCCTCCACAATGTGCGTGCGGTCTTCGTCCCTGTCGCAATACATCGAGGCGGCGATTTCGCCGGCTTTGAGGACTGACTTCAGCCCGGCGCGGATTTGGGTGATAGTCTTGCCCTGATCGATATCGCTGCCCAGAATCCGTACGGCTTCCGACAGGCAGCCAACGTTCTGTTGTACTTGCTGTTCAAGTTCCATAGATGCTCCTCTACCAGGGCTCGTAAGACGGAACGGAGAGGTAATCCGCCATTTCCAACAACACGCCGGTTGCGCAAAGCTGCTCTAGGCAAAGCCCCCGGAACAGGCGGCTGACGCCGGGGTCTTTGTCTGGCAGCATGACCAGAAACGGTTCTTCGAGCTGTTCCACAGGGTGGCACTGCTCGACCTGGTCTTGCAAAAACGGCATGATTTACCTTCTTTCCCGAGGAATCGTCTTGAGCTTGTGGTCGATGGTCGAGATGACGGTGCCTTTACCATCGATAACGAAGAACCGCGGGTGTTTGCGCCCGCAATTCAGGCCCTGCTTCTTTGCGAAGGCTTCCCAGAAGAACATGGCGCGCTCCGGATCGGAATAGCAGGTGATCTTTCCAGTCACCGGGCTTCGTTCGCCGATAAAATATCTGCCGGCGTTGACGACTTCCTGGCGCTTATGCCGGATCCGGTTGGCCATCTCGACCGAACGATCGAGGCGCCGCACGCCCGCGTTAGGCGCCGACATGGGGTAATCCCGCTTCCATCGCCAGGCCGGCGGCCAACAGAGCGACGACCTGGGCGGCGTTGCTTTTGGAGTCCGGGTGCACCACGAGGGTTTCGGGGGCGTCCGGGCCGGCGGCACGCTGAATGCGTTCGGCTTCGGCGCGGAGGCGCTTCTGAGCGCGCTCGGCTTCGATCTGCTCGATGCGGGTCTTGCACGAATCGACAAAGGACTGGGCAATCTTTTGGTCCTTGATGCGCCGGCGGCTGTTGTCTTTGGCGATGGAGTACACGGCCCGGAAATCGTCCGAGACCACGACGTCGCCGGGCCGGGCATAGCGAACGGGAGGCTGCTG
>Ga0181535_10000859_pt1 | contig 42390 bp, 35 predicted proteins | sample PEATcosm2014_Bin_44_FD_119774 | JGI IMG/M metagenome (GOLD analysis project Ga0181535, IMG submission 119774) | Peatland microbial communities from MTU Mesocosm Facility, Houghton, MI, USA - PEATcosm2014_Bin17_30_metaG | ecosystem: Environmental > Terrestrial > Soil > Wetlands > Peat | place... | reverse complement strand
TCCGCAAAGCAGCCAAACGATCCATCGACGCCCTTTGGAAGGAAATCGGCGACCTGCTCAATGCCGTTACGCCAGGCGAGTGTTCAAACTTCTTCGCCTCATGCGGATATGTAAACACTTAAATCGAAAACGCTCTAGGGCACGGAAAACGCCGCCCGAAGGCGGCGTTGAGTCCAGGTGGTACCGAATACTTTGGTCGGTGGACGGTACCATCTGCCCCGGCACCCCAATAGCGAGGGGTACAAGCTGATTATCTAATCGAACAGAAGTTTGATCGGCCTTCCCTTCGCTGTCAACTGAAAAATGCTGCGGTAACCGGCAGCCCAACAGTAGAAGGAGAAGAAATGGCAACAAGTACGCAGTATGAAATCGAAACCCTTCGTGCGATCTGGGCTAAGGCACAGATCGATCAAAACAATGACCGCAACATATTCCGTAAGGATAGCTACGGAACTTGGATCAAGTGGTCTGAATATGGGCAGACTACTCAATACGGCTGGGAGGTTGATCATATCCTTCCCGTTGCCAGAGGCGGGTCAGATGCGTTAAGCAACCTGCAACCCCTCCAATGGGAGAACAATCGCAAAAAGAGCGACAACCCCTGGTAATTAACCCGGAAGGCCTTCTGCCCAGGTTTAATAGGGGCAGAAGGCCTTCCGATTCCCGCCTTACACGCTCTTCTTGACTTCTTCTACGGTGATCGGGTCCAGGAAGGGCATGGAGGCGCGGAGCTTCTTGCCCACCTCTTCCACCTGGAGCTTGGCTTCGGCGTCGCGGAAGGCCTGGAATTCCTTGCGGCCGGAGTTCTGGTCGGCGAGGAAGCGCTTGGCAAATTCTCCGTTCTGGATTTCGGTGAGAATCTGCTTCATGGCCTTGCGGCTCTCTTCGTTGATGACGCGCGGGCCGCTCACGTAATCGCCCCACTCCGCGGTGTCGCTGATAGAGTAGCGCATGTAGGCCAGGCCGCCGCGATAGATCAGATCGACGATCAGCTTGAGCTCGTGCAGGCACTCGAAATAGGCGCTCTCGGGCTGGTAGCCCGCATCGACCAGGGTCTGGAAGCCGGCCTTGATGAGCGCGCTCACGCCGCCGCAAAGCACGGCCTGTTCGCCGAAGAGATCCGTCTCGGTCTCCTCCTTGAAGGTTGTCTCCAGGACTCCAGCCCTGGTGCAGCCGATGCCCTTCAAATAGCTGAGGCTCAGGGCGTGCGCGTTGCCGGTGGCGTCCTGGTGGACGGCGATGAGGCCGGGTGTGCCGCCGCCTTCCGTGAAGACCTCGCGCACGCGATGGCCGGGAGCCTTGGGCGCGGCCATGCCCACGTCGATGCCCGCGGCCGGGACGATGGTCTTGTAGTGAATGTTGAAGCCGTGGGCGAACATCAGCAGCTTGCCCGCGCTCAGGTTGGGGCCGATCTCCTCGGCATAGAGCTTGGCCGCAGTCTGATCGGGGACCAGGACCATGACCACATCGGCCCATTTTGTAACCTCGGCCACGGTGCCCACTTCAAGGCCGGCCTTCTGCGCCTTGGCGATGGACTTCGAGTTGGGCGCCAGGCCAACTTTGACCTGCACACCCGAATCCTTCAGGTTAAGGGCATGGGCATGCCCCTGGGAGCCGTAGCCGATGATGGCTACTTTCTTGGATTGAATGAGAGAGAGGTCGGCATCTTGATCGTAATAAGTCTTGGCCATGATTTTCTCGATTGTCCTTTTTGCTTGCGCGGTTAAAGTTCAGTTTCTGCGGTTCCGGCGGCAGCCTTCGTGCGCGGTTATTCCGGCTCGACGGCGGCGCCATCTTCAAAGTTTTGCGGCGTCTCGGACGAGTCGGCCTCGCCGGCGCCCATAGCCTTCAGCACGCTGCTGGTGTGGTGCCCGCGCCGCATGGTCAGCTTGCCGCTGCGGCAAATCTCCAGCACCTGGCCGTCGCTCTCGTTGAGCACCTGGATCAGCCCCTCGATCTTGCTTTCGACGCCGGTCATTTCGATCGTCAGCGATTCCGGCGCCAGGTCCACGACCCGGGCGCGAAAGACCTCGACCAGCTCGAAGATTTGCGAACGATTGCGCGGCGAGGCGGCCACCTTGATGAGCGCCAGCTCGCGGGTCACCGACGGCGCCTGGGCGATGTCGTCCACATCCACCACATTCTCCAGTTTAAACAGGCTGGCGCGGATGCGATGGCCGGCCTCGGCCGAGGCGTCGGCGACCATGGTCATGCGCGACAGGCCCGCGCGCTCGCTGCGGCCCACGGTGAGCGAGACAATGTTGATGTTGAGGCGGCGAAAGAGCGAGGCCACGCGCGTGAGCACGCCCGGCCGGTCTTCAACGTAGGCGACGAATGTATGCAGCATAAAGGCCTTTCCAGTGGACAGTGGGCAGCGGTCGGAACAGCGATGCGGCGTATCGGAGGGCGATCTCAACTGTTCACTGTTCACTGCTCACTGTGTAGCTAATTGTCTTCCGGCGATTCCACCAGCGGGTCCTTGCCGGGACGGCGGATCATCTCGTGCAGGGCATTGCCGACAGGAATCATCGGATAGACCGACTCTTCCTTTTCGACCTTGAAGTTGAGCAGGAACGCGCCCGGAGCGGAGCGCGCCTGCTCGACGGCGGAGGCCACTTCGGCGCGGGTGCGGACAGTCAGGCCGGCAATGCCGTGCGCGTCGGCCAGTTTGACAAAGTCCGGGCTGATCAGCGGCGTGGCTTCGTAGTTGCGCTCGTAGAAGAACTCCTGCCACTGCCGAACCATGCCCAGGTAGCCGTTGTTGATGATGGCGATGTTGATCTTGATGCCTTCCTGCGCGATGGTCGAAAGCTCGGCCGAAGTCATCTGGAAGCCGCCGTCGCCGGCCACCACCCAGACTTCCTTGTCCGGGCAGGCGAATTTCGCGCCGATCGCCGCGGGCAGCGCGAATCCCATGGTGCCCAGGCCGCCCGAGGTGATGAGGGTGCGGGGCTTTTCGTGATGGTAATACTGCGCTTCCCACATCTGGTGCTGGCCCACGTCGGTCACCACAATGGCGTTGCCGCCGGTGATGCGCCAGATGTCGTGGATGACGTGCGCCGCGTAGAGATGGCCGGAGTCGGGGAGGTTCTTGATGTCGCGCACGGCGGCCGCGCCCTTGATGGTGTCGATGGTCTTCAGCCAGGCTGCGCCGTCGCGGCCGGGGATGCGGGGCAGCAGGTTTTCCAGGACCTCGCGCAGATCGCCGGCCAGCGGCACATCGATCTTGATGTTCTTGTTCAGTTCCGCGGGGTCCACCTCGATGTGGATCTTTTTGGCCTTGGTCGCATAGGTCGCGGTGGTGCCGGTGACGCGATCGTCGAACCTCATGCCGCAGGCGATCAGCAGGTCGGCTTCCTGAATGGCGTGGTTGACCCAGGCCTCGCCGTGCATGCCCATCATGCCCAGGTTGAGCGGGTGCGATGCAGGGAAAGCGCCCAGACCCAGCAGCGTCAGCGCCACGGGAATCTGCGCCCGCTCGGCCAGCGTAGCCACCTGCTCCATCGCGCCCGATTCGATGATGCCGTGGCCGGCCAGAATCACGGGGCGCTTCGCGTGACGGATGAGTTCCGCTGCCTCCTCCAGGCCGGAGTCTTCGATCTTGCGCATCGGGTGCGGGCGAACCGGGCGCGGCTTGGCGGCTTCAAAGTCAAAGATGGCCGTGGCCTGCTGCGCGTCCTTGGTGATGTCCACCAGCACCGGGCCGGGCCGGGCCGATTTGGCGATCTGGAAGGCGTAGCGAATGGCCGGAGCGATGTCTTCCGCCCGGTTGATGAGGAAGTTGTGCTTGGTCACCGGCAATGTGATGCCGGTGATGTCCACCTCCTGGAATGCGTCCGTACCCAGCACCTTGCTGGAGACGTTGCCGGTGATGCAGACGATGGGAATGGAGTCCAGCATGGCCGTGGCGATGCCGGTCACCAGATTTGTGGCGCCGGGACCGCTGGTGGCGATGGCCACGCCCACCTTGCCCGAGGCGCGCGCATAGCCGTCGGCCATGTGCGAGGCGCCCTGCTCGTGGCGCACCAGGGTGTGGTGAATGGGGAACTTGCGCAGCGCGTCATAAACGGGAAGAATCGCCCCGCCGGGATAGCCGAAGACGTCCGTGACGCCCTCGCCGACCAGCGTGGCCCACACGATCTCAGCGCCGGTCAGCCGGGTGGGCGTGGTGAGGTGGTCGTTGGATGCTTGCGTGTTCGCGTTGGTTCCCATGGTGGACTCCTTGTTTAGAGATCAGAGATCAGGGATCGGAAGCGTCAGTGCATTTCGCCAGCGGCATCAGCGGGCCGGCGTTTTAACTCCGCTAACCCCTAACTCCGCTGTTACTTCGCCTTCAGCCAGACAGCCTGGTCGTGCGTTGCTTCAAACTTGTCCAGAATCGCGGCGTGCCGCAGCGTGAGCCCGATGTCGTCCAGCCCTTCCAAAAGGCAGAACTTGCGAAATGGATCCACCTCGAAGGTTGCTTTGAAGCCGTGGCTGTCGCTCACACTCTGCTCTTCGAGCGAGACGGTGAGCCGGTAGTCCGGAATCGTCTTGGCGTTGTGCAGTAACTGGGCAACCTGCTCTTCGCTCAGCCGGACCAGCACGATGCCGTTCTTGCCCGCGTTGGAGAAGAAGATGTCGGCGAAGGTCGGCGCGATGACCACGCGAAAGCCGTAATCGCTCAGTGCCCATGCGGCGTGTTCGCGGCTCGATCCGCAGGCGAAGTTTTTCCCCGCGATGAGGATTTGCGCGCCCTTGTAGCGCGGGTCGTTCAGCTCGAATGCCGGGTTGGGCTCGCCCGAAGCAGTGCGCCGCCAGTCGAAGAACAGAAACTTGCCGTAGCCGGTGCGCTCGATGCGCTTCAAAAACTGCTTGGGAATAATCTGGTCCGTGTCAACATTGGCTCGGTCCAGCGGAGCGGCCAGGGCGGTCAGTGTGCGAAAGGGTTCCATTAAGCCTTCACCTCCGGCGTAGCCAGTCCGTTTACTTTCCAGCCGCGAATGTCCACGAAGTGCCCTGCAATGGCTGCTGCTGCGGCCATCTCCGGGCTGACGAGGTGAGTGCGTCCGCCGCGTCCCTGGCGTCCCTCAAAGTTGCGGTTGCTGGTCGAGGCGCAGCGCTCGCCCGGCGCAAGAATGTCGGGATTCATCGCCAGGCACATCGAGCAGCCCGGCTCGCGCCAGTCGAATCCGGCCTCGCGGAAGATCCGGTCCAGGCCCTCTTTCTCGGCTTGCGCCTTCACGGCCTGCGAACCAGGAACCACCATCGCGCTCACATGGGTTGAGACCTTGTAGCCCGAGGCGATGCGGGCCGCGGCGCGCATGTCTTCGATGCGCCCGTTGGTGCAGGAGCCGATAAACACGCGGTCGATCGACACTTCTTCCAGCGGCGTTCCCGCCTTCAGGTCCATGTATTCCAGGGCGCGTTCAAAGCCCTTGCGCTCAATCTCGCTGTGCGCTGCCGCCGGATCGGGCACTGTGGCCGTGACGGGAGCCACCATGCCGGGGCTGGTGCCCCAGCTTACATACGGCACAAGCGTTGCAGCATCGATCGTCAGTTCGCGGTCGAACTTTGCGCCTTCATCGCTCGCCAGCTTGCTCCACTCGGCAACCGAGCGTTCCCACGCTTCCCCCTTGGGACTGAATCTCCGGCCTTTCAAGTAGGCGAGGGTGGTCGCATCCGGAGCGATCATGCCCGCGCGCGCGCCGGCTTCGATGCTCATGTTGCAGATCGTCATCCGGCCTTCCATCGAAAGCGCGCGAATCGCCGATCCGGCGTACTCCACCACGCAGCCCGTAGCGCCGTCGGTGCCGATTTTGCCGATGATGGCCAGGATAATGTCCTTAGCCGTGACGCCCGTGGGCAGCTCGCCTTCGACGGCGATGCGAAAGGTCTTCGGCTTGGATTGCGGCAGCGTCTGCGTGGCCAGCACGTGCTCCACTTCGCTTGTGCCGGTTCCAAAAGCCAAAGCCCCAAATGCGCCGTGGGTCGAGGTGTGCGAGTCGCCGCAAGTGATGGTCATGCCCGGCTTGGTCAGCCCCAACTCCGGCCCGATCACGTGGACGATGCCCTGATCCGGCGAGTCCACATCGTAAAGCTCGATGCCGAAATCGGCGCAGTTCTTGCGCAGCGTGTCAATCTGCGTGGCCGCGATCTGGTCCACGATCTTCAACCGGCCCTCGATGGTGGTCGGCACGTTGTGGTCCACCGTGGCGATGCAGCGGTCGGGCCGTCGCACCTTGCGGCCGGCGAGGCGCAGGCCCTCGAAGGCCTGCGGCGACGTGACCTCGTGCAGCAGTTGCAGGTCGATGTAGAGCACAGTGGGCTCGCCCTTGGGCTCAACCACCACATGCTGCTCCCAGACCTTCTCAAATAACGTTTTTGCTTCGGTGCTCATTCATCATCCTTTTTTTGGAACCGTTCCGAGGCGTCAGGAAAACCGACCCTTGATCTCTGATCCCTGTCTCTACGCTGGGAAACCAAGAATCTACGCGTTCACCAGCAGCGTCTTCACCGTCTCCCGCACCTTTACCCCAACCTCTTTGGTTGAAAGCACCGGGAAGCCCTGCGGATTCGACCGCGCCAGGTCCGGCGTGCGGAAGCCCTGCTCCAGCACCTTGCGCACCGCTGCCTCAATCGCCGCGGCCTCGGCCTCAAGCCCGGCGGAGTGGCGCAGAATCAACGCGCCGGTCAGGATGGCGCCAAATGGATTCGCCAGTCCCTTGCCGGCGATGTCGGGCGCCGAGCCATGCACCGGCTCGTACAGATTGACCTTGCCGCCAATAGTGGCCGAGGGCAACATGCCCAGCGAGCCGGTGATGACCGCGGACTCGTCGGTCAAAATGTCGCCGAAGAGGTTCTCCGTCAGCACCACGTCGAAGTCGCGCGGCCGGTTCATCAGGTGCATCGACATCGCATCCACATACTGGTGTTCCAGCGTCACGCCGGGAAATTCGGCGGCCACTTCGTTCACCGTGGCGCGCCAGAGTTGCGAAACTTCCAGCACGTTGGCCTTGTCCACGCTGGTCACTTTATTGCGCCGCTTGGCCGCCAACTGAAAGGCGACGCGGGCCACGCGGGCCACTTCGTCGCGCGTGTAGCGCATCGTGTTCCAGGCTTCGTTGGCTGCGCGGTCCCACGCACGCGGCTGGCCGAAATAGAGCCCGCCCAGGAGTTCACGCACGAAAAGAATGTCGGCACCGTCGATGATCTCGGGGCGCAGCGGGCTGTTGACCGCAAGCTCCTTGAAGGCGAAAGCCGGACGCAGATTGGCGAAGCCGCCGAGTGCGGAGCGAATCTGCAGCAGGCCGGCCTCGGGGCGCTTGTCCGGGGGCAGGGAATTGAACTCGTTGCCGCCCACCGCGCCCAGCAGCACGGCGTCGGAGGCCAGCGCGGCTTCCAGAGTCTCCTTGGGCAGCGGCGTGCCGTCCTGCACAATCGCAACGCCGCCGATGCGCTTTGCGTCGAACTCGAACGTGTGTCCGCGGAGCGCCGCCACGTCGCGCAACACCGCGACTGCTTCGTTGGTGACTTCGGGGCCGATGCCGTCGCCGGCCGTGACGAGAATCTTCAGCTTCATGCGTACTCTTTCCAGTTGTCGGTTGTCGATATTCAATTGTCAGGTTTCAGATGGGCTTTAGTCGAGTTCCGAGACGGGCTCGCGGCGGTTTTCCCGAATCTGGTCGGGCACAATGCCGATCAGGTCCTGGTCGTAAATGTTCTTCTTGCGGTCCGCCATGGCGACAAAACGGTAGTAGGTCTGCTGCAGCTCTTCGCGGGTCAGCGTAAAGCCGAGCTGCTCCAGGCGATGGCGCAGCGCCGCGCGGCCGGAGTGCTTGCCCAGCACCAGATGCGTCTTGGCCACACCCACCAGCGCCGGCGTCATGATTTCGTAGCAGAGCGGATTGGCCAGCATCCCATGCTGGTGTATGCCCGACTCGTGGGCAAAGGCGTTGTCGCCCACCACTGCCTTGTTAGGCGAGGGCCGGAAGGTGATGATCTGGCCCAGTACCTGGCTGGTCGGATAGAGATTCTCTAGCTTGATGGCGGTCTCCACACCGTAGCGGTCGCCACGGACATAAAGCGCGGCGGCAATCTCTTCCAGCGCGGCGTTGCCGGCGCGTTCGCCGATGCCGTTGATGGTGCACTCCACCTGGCGCGCGCCGGCGCTGATGGCGGCCAGCGAGTTGGCCACGGCCAGGCCCAGGTCGTCGTGGCAGTGCGAAGAAAGAATGATGCCCTCGGCGTCGATCGCCGGAATCCGCTCGCGAACCTCGCGGAACATCTGCCCGTACTCTTCCGGCGTGCTGTAGCCCACCGTATCCGGCATGTTGATCGTGGTGGCGCCGGCCTCCACGGCCACGCGCACCATCTCGACCAGAAAGTCGCGATCCGAGCGGGTAGCGTCTTCCGGCGAAAACTCGACGTCGTCGGTCAGCGAACGCGCCAGGCGCACCGATTCGGCCGCCAGGTCCAGCGCCTCTGCGCGGCCGATCTTCAGCTTGTATTCCAGATGCAGGTCGCTCGAAGCCAGAAAGACATGGATGCGGGCGCGGTCGGCAAACTGCAGCGCGCGCGCGGCCATCTCGATGTCTTCGGCTTTCGCGCGAGCCAGCGACGCGATGCGCGGCTTGCGGACCGCCTGGGTGATGGTGGCGATGGCTGCAAAGTCGCCTTCCGAGGCCATGGCGAAACCGGCCTCGATGATGTCCACGCCCAGATCTTCCAGGGCATGGGCCATCGTCAGCTTCTCTTGCGTGGTCATGCTGCAACCGGGAGACTGCTCGCCGTCGCGAAGGGTCGTGTCGAAGAAGGCTACGTGCTTTGAGCTCATGGAGTTGCCTGCCAGGGAAAGCTTTGCCAACAACATCAGTGTCTCGCATCCGGCCGATATAAGGCAAAGTTATTCTTTTTGGGTTGTCGATTAGAATTGCTTATGATATCTGAGGGATTAGGGATTAGGGATCAGGCGATTTCGTACCGTGCCCCATCCTTGCGACTTTTTTCTGTGCAGGGGTGGGAAAGCACAAATCTTCACAGGCTGGGTGCGGGTGCCCCTCGATTTTGAGACTTGGGATTCACGGCATACCGGCAAAGTGCGGCAGGATCTCTGATCTCTCACCTCAAGGAGGCGCGTGTGGAACTCAACCAACTCGAAACCTTTCTCGCCGTGGCCGAAGAGCACAGCTTTTCGCGGGCGGCCGTGCGCCTGCACCGGACCCAGCCGGCGGTCAGCCAGGTCATCCGCAAGCTGGAGGCCTCGGTGGGGGAAATGCTCTTCGACCGCGCGGCGCGCGACGGCTCGCTGACCGCGGCCGGGGTGCTGCTGCGCGACTATGCCCTGCGCCTGCTGGCCCTGCGTCGCGAGGCAACCAGCGCCCTCGGCGAGTTGAAGAGCCTGGAGAGCGGCCGGCTCCAGTTGGCGGCCAACGAGTACACCTGCATGTATCTGCTGCCCGCCATCGACCGGTTCCGCCGCGATTTTCCCCACATCAGCGTCACCGTGCACCGCATGTTGGCCAGTCACATCCCCGAGGAGCTGAATCTGCGCACCTTCGAGCTGGGCGTCATCTCCTTCCGCCCCGACCCGGAGCAGTTCCGCACCATCGCGGTCTATGGCGACAGCCTGGCGTTCATTGTCGGCCCCCAGCATCAGCTGGCGACGGCCGAGCGGGTCTCGATCAACGAGCTGGGAGCCCAGAACTTTATCGCCCACAACGTCGCCTCGCCCTTGCGGCGCAAGGTGATCGAGGCTTTCCATCGTTATCGGACGCCGTTGAACATGGGCATCGAGCTGCCCACCATCGAGGCCATCAAGCGCTTTGTGGCGATGGGCAACGGGGTCGCCCTGGTTCCCCATCTCACCGTGGCCCGCGAACTCGAGGCCGGAGACCTGGTGCGGGTGCCGGTCGACGAGTTGGAGATGCGGCGGGTGCTGCGCCTGGTCCATAGGCGCCAGGCGACCCTCTCCTACGCCGCCAGGGCGTTCCTCGTCACGGTGCGGGCCCTGGCCAAGGAGCAGGGACCGCCCTTCTACTATCAGGTCGAGCGGGCCGGCTGATCCGGCCGTTTCAGCGGTTTGTGCCCGGCTTGACGCCCCTTTTGCCTGGCCTGCGTCTATAGCCTCAGATCGTTTCGGCACAGCAGCTTTCCGCCACGAACCGCCCCGGCCAGTTACAATGCTGAGAGCGGGGCCCGGCTCGAACCGGCGCGCCGGAATCGACAAGCTCGTTGCCAGCCGGACGGTTGTGCAGTCGTGAGGTTCAGGACCGAATGAAGAAGATCGCTATCATTGCATTCCTGCTGGCCGTATGCGTGGCCGCAGGCCGCGCTCAGGAAAGCCGCCAGGACATCAGCATCAGCGGAACGGGCCTTGTGGAGCCGTTCATCGCCTCGTCCACCGACGTTCAGGTGAGCGCGAACCGCGCCTTTGGCGCGTTGGCCAGTTACCGATTCATGCTCACGCCCTCGAGCGCCCTCGAGGCCAACTACGGGATTACCTACGAGAACAATATCCACTATGTGATCAGCAACACCAATCACTACGTGGTGAACACCCGCACCCAGGAGATGTCGGGCGCCTACGTGCGCACCTTCAACTTCCGCAAATTCAATCCCTTTGTCGAGGGCGGTCCGGCCGGCTTCATCTTCATGCCCATCCGCAACTCCGGCACCACTTCGTTGGATGTGAAGCAGCAGACCGAGGTTGGCGCCATCTACGGAGCCGGCATCGCGTACGAGATCAGCCCCAGCTTCGACATCCGCGCCGAGTTCCGCGGCATGGTGACCAAGGTGCCGACCTTCAGCTATTCCCAGTTCACCACCAACAAGTGGTACAACATCTACAATCCGATCCTCGGCGTGGCCTATCACTTCTAGGACAGCGTTCCGGCAAACTGAGAGGGAACAGGTTTCGACCTGTTCCCTCTTGCGTTGAACCCCGCAAAAAAGCCATTCAAATCAGCGTTTTGCCGGCCAGCTTCGCATTACTCCGCTTCCCGGTAGCGTCCTAGTTCCTTCACCATGGCGCAATGCGGAGCCAGCACCTCGAGCGCGCGCGTTCCCTCCTCGGGGGAACGAAGCTGGCAATCCACATAGAAAATATATTCCCAGGGCTTGCCATGAACCGGGCGGGACTCGATCTTGGTCAGGTTGGTGCCCAGGGCCGAGAGCTCGACCAGCGCCACCACCAGCGATCCGGGACGGTTTTCCACTGAAAAAGCCAGGCTGATCTTGTTCGACTCCAGATCGGGAACGGAGTCGGCCGTGCGGCGAATCAGGAAGAACCGGGTAAAATTCTCCGGGTTGTCCTCGATGTTGGCTTGCAGGATCTGCGCGCCGTAGTAGTGGGCCGCCGCCTCGCTGGCGATGGCCGCCGCGTGCCGGTCGCGCAGCTCCACCAGTTGCTTCACGCTGCCGGCGGTGTCGTAGAAGGCGAAAGCCTCCATCCGCGGATGCTCGGCTAGAAAACGCCGGCACTGCGCCAAGGCCACCGGATGCGAGAAGACGCGGTCGATCTCGCCGGTTGAGGTTCCTGAGATGGCGATGAGGTTGTGGCGGATGCGCAGGAGCGTCTCCCGCTCCACGCGCACATCGTGGGTCAGCAGCAGGTCGAAGTGCTCTGAGACCGAGCCGGCCAGACTGTTTTCGATGGGAATGACCGCCGCTTCGACCTTTCCCTCGTCCAGCGCCGCAAAGGCGTCCGCCGAGAGCGAAAACGGCACAATCACCGCATCCGCCACCAGCTTTATCGCTGCCTCGTGGCTGAATGAGCCGGGTTCTCCCTGGATCGCGATCTTCATGCCTGCTCCGGGTGTTCCTGACTGCTTTGTTGGAAAGATGGGTTGGGAATCGTGGGACTGCTGTCTCGCACCATACCACAGGCTTCGTTGGAAATCCGATAGGTAACTGCTATCGGACATAAGGATCTACCTCCTCGACAATGGAATTCAGCGCCGCAGCCACAGGTCGGCGGTCACAAAGCCCAGAAAGACCATGGCGATGACGCCGTTCATGGTGAAGAAAGCGGCATTCAGCCGGCGCAGGTCGCGCGGCGAAACCAGAGAGTGCTCGTAGGCCAGCAGCAGGCCGACCGCCGCAACGCCGAGCCATCCAGCCATTCCGAATTGGAAGAGCCAGCCGAACCAGACCAGCAGGCCCAGCATGGCCAGATGCATCGCGCGCGCCGCCCAGAATGCCACCGGAATGCCGGCGGACTGGGGCAGGCTGTGGAGGCCGGCGGCGCGGTCGTGGTCGAAGTCCTGGCAGGCATAGAGCACGTCGAAGCCGCCCGCCCACAGCGTCACCGCCGCGGTCAGCACCACGATGCGCGGGTCCAGGCTGCCGCGCACGGCGATCCAGGCTGCCGAGGGCGCCAGGCCCAGCGCCAGCCCCAGCACCAGGTGCGACCAGCGCGTGATCCGCTTCATGTAGCTGTAGCCCAGCAGCACCGCGAGAACCAGCGGCGACAAATAGAGCGTGAGCCGGTTCAGCTGAGCCGTGGCCAAAACGAAGACCAGCGCCATCAGCACCGTGAAACCCAGCACGAACTTCCGCGAGAGCAGCCCGGCCGGAATCGCCCGGCTCCTGGTGCGCGGGTTGGTGGCGTCCAGCTCCGCATCGGCCCAGCGGTTGAAGGCCATGGCCGCGGAACGGGCGGCCACCATGGCCACCAGAATCCATGCCATCGTGCGCCAGCCCGGCAGCCCGCGCGCCGCCAGCAGCACCGCCGTCAAGGCAAACGGCAGCGCGAAGATCGAGTGTTCCCACTTGATCATCTCCAACGTGGCGCGCGTCTTGGACCACAGGCCGGTCATGGTTGGCTCCATGGACCAGTCTACTTGAAGGGGCTACGAAATTCGGCCGCCGGCCGCTACGCGCACTTCCGCTTCTTCCAGCGTGGCCACCAGCGGAATCACGGTGTCCACTTTGGTCATCTTGAAGAGTTCCAGGCCGCGCAAGCTCACTCCGGCAACGATCATCTGGATGCCGTTCTTTTCGCAGTGCACGAAGTAGTTGATGAGCGCGCCCATGCCGGCCGAATCCAGGTAGGGAACCGCGGTGAGGTCGAAGATGGCGATGAGCGGCGGCTCGCCGCTGCGCAGCTCGTCCTGAAACGTGAAGAGGTTGCGCAAAGTCAGCGGGCCGGTCAGGCGGAGGATGCGCGTGCCGGGTACTTTGCCTTCGTGCCGCTCGATGGTGAGGGGATCGTCGAGGAACATGGTGCGACAAGTGTAAGGAATAAAAGGTCCGCTGTCGTTACAAATCTGTGAATGTCGCCGGCTCGGCGGGGTGCCGTTCAAGAGCCCGGATTCTCCGGAAACGATGCTCCGGCATCCGCCGCGTTGTTTTGCGCCGGATGCCGGAGAGCGATTTGAGCTGGAGTTGCTCATGCGGCACCGCGAACGCCGCGCCCTTTTCAAGCCACATCGTCTCCAACAGCCCTGAAAGCCTTGCTGCGCGCAGGACCGCAGGACCTATTTCTGCGCCTCGGTCGGCTGGCCGGCCACCTGCAGGTAGTTCTTCACGCTGAAGATGCCGGGGACGCCGTTGGCGCGGATGAAGGCCGTTTCCTTGTCGCCCTCGCTGTCCACCATTCCATACAGCTCCACGTGGCCGTTCTGCACCGAAATGCGGATCGGCTTGACGGGGTCGATGGCGTACTTGTTCAGCGATGGGTAGCCGTAGACGGCGCGCGCCACGGCCATCCGCGTTCGGTCGTCCATGATCGAGGTGGGATCGACCTCGATTTCGCCCACCACGTCTTTCACGCCCGGATAGGTGCTCACCAGGGCCAGTGCGGAGTCCTTGTCCACGTCGGTGCGCGCGTGCCCGCCCAGCGTCACCACGCCGTTCTCCACATTGAGGGTGATGGCGTTGAAGGTGTTGCCGTAGCCCACGCGGTCATAGGCCAGTTTTTCGCCGAGCTTGGCTTGCAACTCGCTGTCGGGAACGGTGGGCCCGGCGACCTCGATCAGGTTGCGCACGGCGCTCACGCCCTTGGCCTTGCGCACGCGCTTCTCGGCGTCGGCCTTGTACTCGAAGAGGTCCACGCTTCCGGTCAGCGTGGCAATGCCGTTGTCCACGCTCACCTTCACGCCGCTATATTCCTTCTTGTTCAGCCGGGCCGCTGCTTCGCTGGCCGCGGAACTGTTGTCTTGCGCCTGCGCGGCTACGCCGGAGGCCAGGGGCTGGGCCGCCAGAGAACCTTGGGGAAGGCCCAGGAGGGCTCCGGCGAGCGTAGCCGCCAGGAGCGAGATCCGGGTTGTACGCATCGTCCTTGTCATCTTCGAACTCCTCCTCATTCGATACGGAAAACTGTCGGCCCGGCCGGCCGGCTTCGCAGCCTCCCGGCTCTCAAAATCAAGATCGAGAGCATCGGGGGATTGCCCGGCAGCCTTGCCATCCGCCCGTATAGACACAGATTCCGCAGAAAGGTTACGGCTTCAGGAAAGGCCGCAGAAATCCCAGGAAAAGAGCGCGTTCATCCCCCGTCCCCAGCGCTTTTCCTACTTCCTACTCCCTCACCGGTACCGCCGTGTCGCCTTCAGCACCATCGAGAAGACGCCCGACTCGTCGCGGGCCACGAGCAGCGAGACATGGCGGTTGATGGCCACCTCGGCCTGGATCAACTGCTGTCCGGTGGTGTTCACGTTGGTGGCGTAGGTGAGGGTGAGGTTGCGGCCCAACTGCTCCTCCACAATGATGCGCGAGGTGGAGTTGCCGAGCGCGCCCAGGTAGTTTGGATCGACCTTGACCGAGCCCGCGCCGAAGAGCTTCTGCACCCGGCTGCTGACGGTATAGTTGAGCGCGCCGCCGAGCAGCGCATCGGTCGGATTGGCGCCGGACTGCTCCTGCTGCTGGGTATAGATTCGCTGCTGATTCTCCGTGCGGCCGAGGGCCAGCAGGGCTACCACGTCGGCCTCCGGCAGAGGAGGATCGCTGCGGTAGGTGACGCCCATCTTTTCCGGGGTTCCGTGCAGGCCCAGCGTGATGTCGTAGTCCTCCACGCGCGCGGTGGCGTTCAGGTCGATCGAGGGTTCGATGCGCACCGGGTTGGTGAAGAAGATGTCGCCGCGTTGCAGGTCGTAGCGGGTTCCGGCGATGGTGGCGGAGCCCTCGGTGATGGAGACGCGGCCCAGCAGCGAGGGCGAGGCCACGGTGCCGCGCAGGCGCAGGTCCACGTTGCCGGCCAGCTTGGCAAAGGCGTTCTGGAAGTTCAACTGCGGCGAGGAAACCAGGTGCACGTCCAGCCGGATGTGGTTGGAGGGAGCGTCGGGCGGCGCGATGCTCTGGGCCGCGTTGGCCTGCGCGGCCAAGGCCGCGATGTCCAGGTCGGGGCTCACCGTAAAGCGCGTGATGAGCACGTCGCCGCTCAGCAGCAGGTTGCCCCGCGAGCCTTGCAACCGCAGCTTGGCGTCGGCCAGCGAACTCACTCCCTGCGGATAGCGAATGCGAATGCCGTCCCCGGTTACCGAAAGGTCGGCGTAGAGGCCGTGCTGATAGGCCAGGTAGCCGGCCACGCTCAGCAGCCCGCCACCGCTCATCGCGGTCAGCGACTTCACCTCCAGCCGGTTCTGGTTGAACGCCAGCGTGCCGTGGATCTGGCTCAGGCCGTTGGGCAGGTCTTCGAGCGACAGCGATCCGTTTTGGAAGTCGATGCGGCCGCGCAAGTCTGGATTCTTCAGCGGGCCGTGAGCCTCCACCTGGAAGTTCGTGGTTCCGCTCGCGGTCAGATCGGGATCGACGGTCTCGGCCAGCCTCAGGTTGATCGAGCCGCTGGCGGCAAAATCCAGTTGCTGCTTGTCTTTCAGGGCCAGGCTACCCTGCGCGCGCAGGTCGGTCTCCTCACCGGTCACATGCAGCGGGTCCAGATTCACGCGGCCATTGGCCAGCGTGGCGTGGACACCGCCTTCGCTCTTCAGATGGACGCCGGCCACCGTCACCGCCAGCTCCTGCAACCGGGCTTCGCCGCGGAACTCGACCGGCCGCGCCAAAGGCCCCTCGACAGTGACCGTTCCAGCCAGGGCCGATTCGCCGCTGAGGCCCTCCACATGGGCCAGCTTCAGCAGCGCGCCAATGTTGAACCGCGAAAAATCCAGCTTAGCCTGAGTCGCGTAGTCGCCGCTCAACGCCGTCTGGCCATGCAGGCTCAGTTCGGTTGCTTCCAGGCGGGTGGTCACGTCGTAGGCGACTGTGCGGTTGGCCGTGCGCGCGGTCAGTTCCAGCCCTCCCAGAGATTCCCCGCCCAGGGCCAGCGCGCTCAGCGTCGCGTGGCATTCCAGCCGCGGGTCCTCCAGCGTGCCCGAGCCCAGTATGGAGAAGCCCAGCTTGCCGGTCGCCGCGAGATTCTGCCGCCGCATCCAGTCGATCCGCGAAACGTCGATGCCCGCGCCCTTGGCATCCAGCTGGAAGCGCCGCGACCTCAGGTCGTAGCTGCCGCTGGCCGAAATTTTGCCCGTCGCCTCGTTTACCGTCACTGAAGCCAGCTTGACGAGATCGTTGGCGATCGTTCCCTGAGCCCGGATGTGCGTCACCGGCTCGCCATAGACGCTGCCGCCGCTCAGTTCTGCCCATCCGGCGCCGCCGAGCGCGCGAACCGGACCATCCACCTGGAACTGCGCATCGAGCGCGCCCGCCAGGGGCAGGTTTTGGCCGGTGAGCGGCTGCAAATCGCCGATCTCAACCTTGCTGGCCAGCAGGTGCGCGTGCAGGAGGGAATTGCCGTCGAACTCCGGCGTCTTGCCGGGCACTGAAGCCGCCGCCAGGCTCCCGGACACGGAAATCTCGGCCTTGCCGCGCCGCAGCACCCCGCGCGCGATCTCGATCCGGGCTGCCGAATAGCTGCCGGTGGCCTCGACTGAATCCAGACTGACAAATTGCGGCGGACCGGCTTTGCCGTTTTGATTCAGAGGCAGCTCGGCGGCCAGTTGCGTGGCCTTCACTTCGCCCGCCAGGCGCGGATCGGCGAGCGAGCCGGTCCATGCCCCATGGAGAAAATCGATCTGCCCGGCCAGCGCCACCGGCAAGGCAGCGGTTCCCGCCTTGCCATTGCGGGTCAACCCCAGTCCCCGCAGCACGGTGTCGAACTCTCCCAGATTCCGCGAGTGGAAATCGACGCTCAGCGACGAGGGGCTGGTCAGCGGATAAGCGCCTAACAGGCCGTGCGCCTCCAACTGGCTGCCCGGCGTGTGCAGCTCCAGCTTGCGCAGATCCACCGCGCCGTCGCGCTGCGTATAGGTGCCATCCACGATTCCGCTGGAGGGAACTTCGCCGGGCACGGCGCGGCCGGAGGGACTCAAGGCCAGCGCGGCGCTCACCGACAGGGTCGGCGTGTCGCCATTGAACCAGATTGCATTCGCGGTGCCGTTGATGCGGGAGTCCAGCCCCAGGCGCTGGAAAGGCGCTTCGCCCACCATATCCAGCAACGTGTCCAGGGCCACATCTTTCAGCTTCGCACTCACCTTGCCGTTCACCGGGATCACGTACGGCGGGGCGTGGAATGGCGGGGCATTCCGGTCGCGTGGAACCTGCACGCTGCTCACACCGGTCGGCTGCACCACCACGGCGCCGGAAAGGTTGGGCAGCCAGGGCTCCAGCGCGATCTCGCCCTCCATTTGCCCGCCCTGGCGCAGGCGCGCCACGATTGACGTAATCAGCAGTTGCCGTGCATCGGCGTGCACATGTGCATCCAGCCCCACGCCCGTAGCCACCACTCCCGTCCCGATGTAAGAACCGTCGTCGACGTGAATGCCGCCGTCGATCCCGAATTGGCTGCCCTTTCCGGCGCTGTAGAGGTCCAGATGCGCGATGCCTTCCGGCGCAAAGGGATAGCCGGTCATCGGGTCCAGCAGTCTCATGTCCAGCTCGCCCCTGACCATGCCCTGCCAGCGGGGATGCGCAAAGTCCTCGAGCGAGCCGGAGATATCCAGGGTGCGGTCCTTTACGCCTTTAGCCCGGGAGGTGAGCCGCAGCGTCCGCAGATAGGCCCCATTGCGCTCCAGATCGAGCGTGGCCTGTAGAAAGCCGTGCACCTGCTGCGTCTTGCCGCGCAGCAGATTCAGGTCGGTGGCGCCGGCCTCGATCCGATAGCTCTCCGGCTTGCCCGCCGACGGAGGAGCGTAGCTCATGCGCAGGGAAACATCGTGGGCGTCGAGGTCGAGCAGGGCATACCGGTTCTGGAAGTCGAAGGCCGCGGCGCGATTCTCGTAGTGCAGCACGCCCTGCTCGATCGATAGATGTCCGGCCTGGGCGTCGAAGATGGTGTCCATCGCCCCTTTGCCCTGTTTTCGGGTCTTGCGCGGATGGGGCTGGTTGGTCGAGCCGTCGTTGTAGACGATGAAGTGGAATGCGGGCCGCGAGACATCCAGATCGCGCAGCCGCAGGCTGGGGCTCCAGAAGCCTAGAATGCTCAGCCGCACCTGCACGCGCTCGATCTGGGCATAGGGCGCATCACCAGGGTCTTCGGTCCCGTGAATCACCAGTCCGCCCGCATCGGCTTCGAGATGGAGCAGGCGCCAGTGGAAGGAGGCAATCTCCACGCGCCCACCGGTCGACTGCTCCAGCCAGGCCACCATCCGCTTGCGCACCATGTTTTCAAATCCCGCGGAGCTGGCCCAGAAATAGAGGCTGATCGTGGCAAGGGCCGCCAAAGCCGCCAGTCCCGCCAGCGAAAGCGGCAGATGGCGCAGAAAGAAGCGTCGTAACCGGCTCGGCGGCCGCAGCGTCGCCGGCTCTTCGGCGGGGACGGGAAGCGTCGACTCGGGCTCGATCACTGGCTTCCTTCTTTCCCGTTCTGGGCGCTGCCGGGTGTCTCGGGAGTCTCGAGCGCCGGGTCCAGCACCTCGACTTCGCCCTGCTTACGCAAGTCTTTGAGCCAATCGTCGAAGAGAACATTGACGTGCTGCTGGAGCAGAATCTCCTGAATGCGCGGGGCCACCTTGTCCAGCACCGGAATCGTCTCGCCCGCCGTGTACTGCGGCAGCAGCGTGTCGTGATAATAGGCTGCGATCTCTTCCGGGGAGATTTGAATTCCCTGCCTGAATCTCCGCTCGATGAAGCGCAGGATCTCAATCCGGTAGCGCAGATAGCTCTCGACCCGCTGCGGCGTCAGGCCGTGCGCGGCCAGGAACGTCCTCCATCCCGCGTCCGAGGCGCAATTCTGGCGGACACAGGCGGGCAACTCCTTGCGGATCTCCGCCAGCCGGGCATCGACCTCCCCTTGCGAGGGATGGTCGGCCTGCTCGTCCTCCTCGCGAATCTGCTGCTGGATGAGCGAGCGGCCGATCAACTGCTCCAGAGCCCGCTGGCGCGTGAGAGTGCTGCGCCCGCCGCGGGAGGGGTCCAGCACCGATAGCCGCATCTCGTCGTCCAGGTCGCTGGCCAGGATGGCCTGATTGTTCACTACGGCCACCACCCGGTCCAGCACCACGCGGGAGGCGGGCTGAGCCGGCGTCTCCTGTCCCGGCGCCTGCACGAGCGCCGTAGCTGCCAGACACGTTGCCAGGACCCACGGACAGGGCAGCCCGCGCGTGGTCTTGAGCCGGATTCGCGGACGAATGCTCATCAGAAAGTCTGTCCCAGGCTGAAGAAGAAGTTGAAGTGGTTGCCCTCGCCCACGTGCGGCTCGGATGCCGGGCTCGAAAGGGAGTAGTTGTAGATCACCGGGTAGATGGGCGGATTCAGGTTATAGCTGAAATCCAGCCGGATCGGCCCGACCGGTGTATGGTAGCGCAGCCCCAGGCCGGGCGTGTGCGAGAAGTAGTTGAAGTTGCAGGTTCCCTTCAGGCCCGTCGAGTTCGAAGGCGTCGCCGACGGAAGCGCGGTGTTGGTGCAGGTATCGCGATCCGGCTGGCGAACCCGCAGCGCACTGATCCAGGCGTCGGAAGCGTTGGTGAAGACATTCCCCATGTCGTGGAAGAGCACCAGGCTGACTGCATTGCCGAGCCATGGCAGCGTGGGCGGCGGCAGGCGCATCTCGGTGCTCTCGATCAGCGCGCCCGCCCCGCCGACGGGGTAACCCGTATCGGGATCGCGTGGGCCGGCCGAGTTGGGCCCGAATCCTCGCAGCGACGTGGCGCCTCCGGCGTAGAGCCGCTCGGGCAGAGGAATCAATTCATCTCCGCCATTTCCGAAGGCCCGCTCCTGGCCGTAGCGCGTGTTGCGGGCTAGCACAAACCGCCCTTTGCCAAAGGAGTAGTAGCTGGAATTCGATACGTCCAGGCGGTTGAACTCCGCCTGCGCGCCCAACGCCCCGTCTGAGAGGAAATCCTGGAAGCTGGTGTAGGTGCCGCGATGGGCGTCGAGGGGCGAGTCGCGCGTGTCGCGAATCCAGGTCAGAGCCGGGCCCGCCACCCGCACCGCCGTTGACAGGGGCGCAATTTCGCTGGGCCCTACCTGCAAGCTGTCTGCCTCCACCTTTACCCGGCGGAAGTTGAATTCATAAACGAAGGTGTTGGCCTTCGACAGCTTCGAGCCGGGCGAGTTGAAGTGCTCGGTCCAGCGCACTCCGCCTTCCAGCTTCGAGGCCACGTAGGTGGTCACATCCAGGCTGTTGGCGTAGCCGCCGGAGAGCGTCAGGCCAAAGTTCCGGTTGCCTTCGAAGTGCGGATTCTGGAAGAGCAGATCGAGCTTCTGCTCGAGCAGTCCGTACGTGCCTTGCAGCGAAACCGACTGCTCCCGTCCGAAGAGATTGTTGCGCGTGATGTCGGCCAGCACGCGCGGGCTCACGCCTGTCTTGCCCTGCGGATTGCACTTGGCCCCGCTGGCGATGATGCCGCCGCAGTTGTACTGCGGTGTTCCCGTCTGCGCCTCGAAGCCGAAGCCGTAGGTCAAGGCCCAGCGGCGCGCTTCCACTGCCTGTATCAGAACCGTCTTGTTCTTCTCCCCGCCCGAGGGATTCTCCACCGCCGTATCGATTTCGTTGAAGAGAGCGAAATCGTAGAGGTTGCGCTGCGTCTCCATCAGGGCGGTCTGGTTCAGCGGATCGCCCGAATGCAGCGTGATGGCCTTGGCCACGGTCTGCGGACGGGTGTAGTGAAGCCCCGTCAGCTGCACCTCGCGCACAAAAGCCTGCTGCCCTTCGGTGATGTGGAAGACCACGTCCACCTTGCCTGGGTCGTCCGGCTCAGCCTGCTGCGCCACATCCACCCGCACATGGTCGGGAGAAAAACCGCGGCTCATATACGCGGTCAGCAGCGCATCCCGGTCCCCGGCCAGGCTCCGAGGCGAGAGCAACTGGCCCGGCACGGTGTTCAACAGGGGGGTAAGCTCTTTCGCCTCCACGTGCTCATTTCCTTCCAGGCGCACCGAGCCCACCCGCATCTGCGCGCCCTCCTCGATCCGGTACGTCACGGCCAGCGGATCTGTTTTCCCCCGCCGCGGCGAAGATACGTCAGCCGGAACCGCGTTCGCCGCCCCGCCTTCCGGGGCACGCGTATCCGCGCCAAAGGTCTCCGGTGTGCTGGTTTCCGGGGTAATCCTCACCTTCGAGAATCCGTTGTTCTGGTAGATGGCCTGCAAGGCGCTCACGTCGGCGGAGACCAGAGCCTGACTGTAGGCGCCATGGCGATCCAGCGCGTCGGCCGCCCGCACGCTCAGCCGCTCCTTCAGGGTCGCGGAGTCGAAGTAGGCGTTCCCCTCCACCTCGACCTTTTCCACACGCCGCCGCGCTCCCAGCCGCACTTTGTAGAGGATCGTCACCAGCCCGGCGGTTGAGGACTTCCGTTCGTGATCCACCTTCACGTCGAAGTATCCCAGGCGCTGGTAGTAGTCCCGCAGCCGGCGGTTGCCCTCGTTCAGCAGGTCGTCGTCTACGGTGCCCTCCTCGAAGATGGGAATCACGTGCTTCATGCGCTCCGCTCCCATGCTGGCTCCCGCCACCAGCACCTTCACCACCGGTCCCTGGTTGGCGGAAAAGCGGAAGTTGGCCCGCTTGGTCTTGGCGTCGTACTGCTCGGACTCCAGCTTGATCTCGGCTTCCAGCCGCTGCTGCTTCTGGTAGTGCTTCAGCACCCCGGCCAGGGCACGGTTGCCCGTGTCGTGGTCCACGTGCGCGCCGGTTTTCAGGTGGGCGTGGCGGCGGAATTCCTCCGCGCTCATCCCAGGGTCGCCCGTCACCTCCACCGTGCCCACCCGCGCCTGCGGACCGTTGACCACGTGAAACGCGATATCCACAAGCTGCTCTTCAAGGTGCGGCGTCAAGACCTGGGTAATCTCCGGCTCGTGAAAGCCGTTGTCGGCCAGCGCTCGCTTCATCTGTTCCAGGGCCTGGCTCAGCTTTTCCTGCGTAAAGCGGGCGCCGGGCGCCAGTTGGCTGGCACGTTGCAGTTGCGTGTTGATCGTCGCACCCTTGGCTCCGTCCACGCCGACCGTGCCGATAAAGGTGCGCGGCGTCCCGTCGAAGACCAGATCCACGCCGTCCGGTTCGCTCGTTCCCTCCACCGCGATCTCTTCGTAGAGCCCGGTCGCATACAGTTGGCGCAGGCTTTTCTTCACCTCTTCGGCGCGGAGCGGCATTCCTTTGGCCTGGGCCAGGTGGCCGGGCAGCGGGGCAAGCCGGGCGGCGCCAACCCCCTCAAAGGAGATTCGCCGCACGGGCTTGCCTTCCCACTGGGCCAGGGTATCCGCGGCCGTTTCGGCCGGAGGCGTTCCGCGTGGGTCGCCAAAAGTGGGTAGAGCTGTAACGCTGGGGGCGCCGACGGCCTGGCTCCAGCCGTCGATCCCCAAACCCATCCCCAAGACAAGAACGCATGCGAGTGAAACGCCCCACGTCCCTGCCGGCTTTGTCCTCAAGACCATATCTCCCAAAAAACGCGGGATTACACCCGTTGCGTGCAAGGATCGCCTCGACGCGAGAAACCGAAAGGCGCCGGCCACGGTCGTCTTGCGCCGAAGCTCCGCCCAACCCATTGCTTCCCCTTATACTAACGAGGAAAGAAGCCCAGCGCAGCAGCACGTGTTCGAGGAGCGATCCTCAAGGAAGCGTATGCCCCGTTCCCGGTCCCCAAAGCCACCACCGGATTCGACTCCACCGAGCTTCGACGCGGAACCGTCCCTTCCGGCTGCTGCCGAGGGGCCCGTGTGCAATGCGCCTGCGGCCAATCCAGTTCAGGACGATACGCTGGCCCGCGCCCAGGCCGGCGACCATCGCGCTTTCGCCCAACTCTACTCTTTGCACAAAAGGCGCATCTACTCTTTATGCTTGCGCATGGTCGGCAACGTGGCGGAGGCCGAAGACCTGACCCAGGAGGCCTTTCTCCAGTTGCACCGCAAGATCACTACCTTCCGCGGCGACTCCGCGTTTTCCACCTGGCTTCACCGGCTGGCTATCAATGTCGTGCTGATGCATTTGCGTAGGAGGGGTTTGTCCTTGATTTCTCTCGACGAAGCCATGGAACCCTCCCCCGAAGAAGGTCCTGGACGGAGCTTCGGCGCCTCCGACCTCACCCTGTCCGGAGCCATCGACCGGCTGGCCCTTGAGCGCGCCGTCGCCGATCTGCCCGCCGGTTACCGTCTCATTTTTGTTCTCCACGATATCGAGGGGTACGAGCACAACGAGATCGCTTCCATGCTCGACTGCTCGATCGGAAACAGCAAGTCCCAATTGCACAAGGCGCGGCTCAAGCTGCGCGGTGCCCTGCGTGCCTATCCGCGGCAGGAGGAGCGGCGATGAAGGACGACACCAACACCAACTGCGCCCGGTTCCAGGCCCAGTTGCCGGAACTGATCGGCTCTGGAGTGGATCTCAATACTCATCCCCATATGCAGAGCTGCGAACTTTGCCGCGCCCTGCTCGCCGACCTGGAGACCATCGCCGAGGCCGCCCGCCAGTTGCTTCCCATCGTCGAACCGCCGGACGACCTTTGGGAACAGATCGAAGCCAGAATCAAGGACGAGGAAGGCTCCTGCCGTCCAGGCTGAACCAAACCGGGCTGAGTCGGCCGCCGGATTCTCTATCCAGCCCGCCCCGGCCCTTCCCTCCGGAAAAATCCCCTCGCGCCTCCCGTCCGCTCTCACATTTGTTTCGCTTTGGCCGATAGAGCTTTCGAGCAACAGTGCATCCAACCATTCACGGATTGCATCTCCGTGGATCGTTCGCTGACGGAGTGAGCGGACATTCCACGGGCGGGGTCCGTCGTGAACGGGAACCCAGTTCGGCGTTCAGCCGTACCAGCGGAGGGATGTGCGGGTTGCGGTAGCCAGGGGAGGCCGTCATGAAGAGGACATTCCTGAAACTTTTCAAAGTGTGCGCTGTCTAATGTAAAGGAAAGTTGATAAGAGGACACTCAATGCCAATCCAGCCCCCCGTTTCGCCCCAGTCCCAGAATCCCTCCCCCCAGACCGTCTCCAGGGTGCGCAGGATCCCCGTCCTGCCCGTGCGCGATACTGTTCTTTTTCCCCATGCCGTGCTGCCCCTGACCGTCGGGCGGGAAAGCTCCATCCAGTTGATCGAGTCGCTGGGGGACGAGCGGACGATTGTGGTGACGGCGCAACTGGACCCGCGCCTGGACTCGCCCAAACCGCCCGATCTGCACGCGGTGGGCACGCTGGCCACGGTGCACAAGGTTGTGCGCATGCCCAACCAGAGCCGCTTCGTCTTTACCGAGGGCGTCGAGCGGGTGCGCCTGCTGCGCTATTCCCAGACCGAGCCATTCATGGTGGCCGAGGTCGAGATCCTGGAGGATACCGAGCCGGCGGCCAGTTCCAGCGTTGAGGCGCTGGTGCGCAACGTGATCGGACAATTCCAGCAGATCGTCTCCGAGTCGCAGACCCTCTCCGACGAGTTGCGGACCATCGCCGCCAACATCGAAGAGCCACGCCGGCTGGTGGACTTTGTCGCCTCTTCGCTGCCCTTCCTCACTACCGACGACAAGCAGCACCTGCTGGAAACATCGAGCATCGTGGACCGGCTCGAGCAGCTGAACCAGCACCTGGCCAAGGAGATCGAGGTGCAGCAGTTGCGCGCCAAAATCCAGACCGAGGTCCAGGACCAGGTGCAGCAGTCGCAGCGCGACTACTATCTGCGCGAGCAGCTCAAGGCCATCCAGAAGGAACTGGGCGAGCAGGATGAGGGCCAGCGCGAAACCGAGGAACTGCGCCAGAAGATCGATGCCGCCGGCATGCCGGAGGATGTGAAGAAAGAGGCGCTCAAGGAGCTTTCGCGGCTCTCGCGCATGTCTCCCATGGCCGCCGACTACTCGCTCACCCGCAACTACATTGAGTGGCTGGCCGTCTTGCCATGGGCCAAGAGCTCGGGGACCAAGGTCGATATCGCCAAGGCCAAGGAGATTCTGGACGAGGACCACTATGAGTTGAAAAAGGTGAAGGATCGCATCCTCGACTACCTGAGCGTTCTGGAGCTGAAGCCCGACATGAAGGGGCCGATCCTGTGCTTTGTCGGTCCTCCGGGGGTGGGCAAGACCAGCCTCGGCCGGTCCATCGCGCGCGCCCTGGGCCGTAAGTTCCAGCGCATCTCCCTCGGCGGCATGCACGACGAGGCCGAGATTCGCGGCCATCGCCGCACCTACATCGGCGCGCTTCCGGGCCAGATCATCCAGAGCATCCGGCGGGCCGAGGCCAACGATCCCGTCATGATGCTGGACGAGGTCGACAAGCTGGGCCGCGATTTCCGCGGAGATCCGGCCTCGGCCCTGCTTGAAACACTGGACCCGGAACAGAACTTCACCTTCCGCGACAACTATCTCGACGTGCCCTTCGATCTGTCGAAGACGCTCTTCATCTGCACGGCCAACCAGCTCGACACGGTTCCGCCGCCACTGCTCGACAGGATGGAGTTGATCTTCCTGCAAGGCTACAGCGAGGAGGAGAAGCTGCATATCGCCAGCCGCTACCTGATTCCGCGCCAGATCAAGGAGAACGGGATCACGTCCGAGCAGATCGAGTTTCCCGAGGATGCGGTGCGCTATGTGGTTCGCCACTACACGCGCGAGGCGGGCGTGCGCAAGCTGGAGCAGACGCTAGGCACGGTCTGCCGCAAGCAGGCGCGCCGCGTCGTCGAGGGCCATGCTGAAAAGCTGGTGGTCACTCGGGATGTCCTCAAGGAGTTCCTGGGCGGCATCCAGGTGCGTGTCGACACCGAGGTCTCCGAGCGGGTGAAGCGGCCCGGCGTGGCCGTTGGCCTTGCCTGGACGCCCGCCGGCGGCGACATCCTCTTCATCGAGGCCAACAAAATGAAGGGCAAGGGCGCCTTCACCATGACCGGACAGATCGGCGAGGTGATGCAGGAGTCGATGCAGGCCGCGCTCACCTGGGTGCGCTCCAACGCCGCCGAACTCGGGCTGGCCGAAGATTTCACCAAGGAGATCGACCTGCACATTCACGTGCCGGCCGGTGCGATTCCCAAGGACGGGCCCTCGGCCGGCGTTACCATGGCCACCGTGCTGGCGTCGCTCCTGACCGATACGCCGGTGCGTCCGCTGACAGCCATGACCGGCGAGATTACGCTCAGCGGCAATGTGCTGCCGGTGGGCGGCATCAAGGAGAAGTTCCTGGCCGCGCGCCGGGCGGGAATCGAAACCATCATCCTGCCCGCCGAGAATCGCCAGGACGTGGAAGAAGACCTGACGCCGGAACTGATCGGGGGCGTCCAGATCCACTACGCCAAGCGCATCGAGGACGTGCTGGCCGTGGCGCTGCCGCTCTTGCAGGCCCGGCCCGACACGCTTCCGGTCCCTGAAGCTGGGGTTGAAGTGGGCACAGCCGCATAAGCTGCGCCGCGCACAAGCGAAGAAGGCCGGCGAACCTGCCGGCCTTCTTCGTGTTTGCACCGACTCATTTCCGCCCGCCGCGTCTAACGGACAGGAAGTATCCTTTCTTCAATGATGCAAGTGCGAGTTCTCCCCTTCGGAACGTTGAAAGATTGGCTGGGCCAGTCTGTGGCTACGGTCGAGTTGCCCCCGGGCGCCACGGTTGCGGATTTGCTGCGGCAATTGTGCGCCAGCCGGTCCGAGGAGGCTTTGCGCGGCGTCGCGGTCAGCGTCAATGCCGAGTACGTCACGCAGCGCCATGTGGTCCTGTGCGAGGGCGACGAAGTGGGCCTGCTGCCGCCGGTCTCGGGCGGCAAGACCCCGTTCCCACCGGACCCGATGGCCGCCGATCCTGCGCCGGCGGTTGCGCTCACCCGCGAGCTTATCGCCGCCGAGCGGCTGATCGCCGCGGCCAAGCAGGGCGAGGACGGCGCGGTCGTGGTCTTCGACGGCATCGTGCGCAACCACACGCGCGGACGCCAGACGCTTTCTCTGGACTACGAGGCCTATGAAGAGATGGCGCTGAAACAGATGAGTGAGCTGGCCCGCGAAGCGCGCACGCGATTTGGCGTGCGCCACGTAACGCTGGTTCACCGCCTGGGACGTCTCCAGGTGGGCGAGACCAGCGTGCTCGTCGTTGTTTCTTCCGCGCACCGGGCGCAGGCCTTCGAGGCCTGCCGCTGGCTCATCGACACTCTCAAGAAGACCGTGCCCATCTGGAAGAAGGAAACCTTTGTGGATGGAGCTGTGTGGGCGGAGGGTGAACCGTTTCCTGCCGGGATGGCCGTGACCGCGCCGGAGGGTCGGCATGATTCGTAAGGTATGCGCTATCCCAGATTCCCCGATGAACAGCACTCGTCGAGAGTTGCGGTTTCCCACCCTGGCGACAAAAACAAAGACGTCGCGAGGGTGGGGCACCCGGCTGTTTTGGTTTCCCACCCTTGCGCCAGAAAAAACGCGCAAGGATGGGGCACGGGGCTTTTGCGGGGCGACGATCTCGGGCGCTAGTTTGTTTTTTCTGCTTACGCTGACTGCGTTGCTGCCTGTGACGGCGCCCGCGCAGGAAGCCACCCTCCATCTCGACGTGAAGCTGGTCAATGTTTTTGTCAACGTGACGGACAAGAATGGGGCCATCGTCGGCGGGCTCACGAAAGACGACTTTGCCCTCGCCGAGGACGGCCGTCCGCAGCAAATCGCGGTCTTCGAGCGCCAGTCGGAGCTGCCGCTGAACCTGACCCTGGCCATCGACACCAGCGGCAGCGTGCGCAAGGACATGGCCGAGGAGGCCGACGCGGCCAAGCGCTTTGCTCATGCCATCCTGCGCCCTCAGGACCAGATGAGCCTGATCCAGTTCGCCACCGACGTGCGCGAACTGACGCCCTTCACCAACAAGGTGGCCCAGATCGACCGCGGCCTGGGCCAGCTCCGCGGCGACTGGGCGACCGCGCTCTACGACGCCATCTACCTGGGCGCGCAGCGGCTGGGCCCGAAAGAGGGCCGCAAGGTGCTGGTGCTGATCTCCGACGGCGACGATACCGTCAAGAACACCACCTACGCCCAGGCTCTTGAAGCGGCGCTGCGCAACGAGGTGATGATCTACAGCATCATCGACGTGCCCATCGAGGCCAGCGCCGGCCGCGACCTGGGCGGCGAGCACGCACTTATCACCCTCGCCGAGCAGACCGGCGGCAAGAGTTTCTACGAGAGCGACGGCGGTCTCGATAAGGCCTTTGCGCGGGTGAGCGACGATCTGCGCACGCAATATCTGCTGGGCTACTATCCCCACCACCAGGAGCCAGGAAGGGCTTTTCATCGCGTCCAGGTCACTGTTCCCAGGGCCGCTGCCGAAGCCTTCAACATCCGTCACAAAACGGGGTACTACATGGACGCGACGGGCAAAGGGAACTGATGGACGCTGGTTCTGGATTGACCTGTCGAAACGAAGGTAGTGGGTCATTCTCCGGTTTGCAGGTCAACCGACCACAAGCGTGGGATTTGGTGATTTCTGGGGTTCTCGCTCGGTGGTCGGCGTTGATTGAAATGACAGGTCGTATCGCCGAAGGTTCACAAGGTTTTGGATTTCACCAGAGAGCGAATGTCACCTCTACCGCCAAACGTACAGGCACCGGTTTGCCGTCGAGGGTCGCTGGGTTGAAACGATACCCTGCAACAGCGTCGAACGCTCTTCGATCGAAACCGTGGCCCATTTCATTCAGCACACAGATATTCTGCGGAAGTCCATTCGTATCCACCGTCAAGCCGACGAGACTCTTGGCTTCGAATCTCTTGATGTGCTGTGTCTTCATGACACTACGGGCGTATTTGCGGGCTTCATCGGAGAATTTCGCCTCCGGGTTACTTGTCGGTATCGGCGGAAGAACGTTACCGCCAACACGATATACTCCCTCTGGAAGCGACCGTGATTTGAACTCTTCGGGACAGGACGGCACGCCATCGGCAGTCAATCGAGATGACGACTTACCTGCCTGTACCGATGTCGATTGGTCAACCACGGAAGCGGCCTGTCGCGCCCGAACCGGGGGACAAGTGAGAGTGAAAAGCAAACACAAAAAGAGATATTTTGGCACCCTGTTCATGATGGAAGACGCCTTTCGGTACCGAGCCATTCGTCAGGCCAATCGCAGGTGATTCGCCAGCATAATCTGCATCTGAGATGTCGCAATTGTACCGCTTCTCAAACTGAATCTTCGATCGTGACTGTATCGTCGCCTATTCGTAAATTGACTCATTTCGGGCACGCTGGCCTGCTGTTTCAGCGGGCGCTGCATCTAAAATGGCATCATGACTCCGACCTTATCCTCGCGCCGCCGTTCCAAGACGCCTCCGCCGGGCGAAACCGGCCAGGAAGCGCTCTATTTGCGCTCTCTCAGCGATCGCCAGGTGGCGGTCCAGATCAAGCTGCGCGACGGAGAAACCGTGCGCGGCTGGATCGAGTACTTCGACGACGGGATGCTGCGCCTGACGCGCGAGGGCAAGCCCAACCTCTTCATCTACAAGCAGCAGATCTGCACCATTACTGAAACCGGCCGCAAGCGGGTTCCGCGGCCCGAGAGCCCTGCCCGGCCAATCCTGAATGGGACCGTTCCTGACGGGGCAGCCTCTTGAGCGCCCCGGCGGCGCCGGAGTTTCTCTGGGTTCCCAAGGCCTCGGTCATCGCGCGCGAGGCCGGCGCGCGGCTGCGCGGCTTCCTGGCCCAGGGCGTCGAAACCGAATACAAGGGCGACGTGGATCTGGTGACGGTGGCCGACCGGACATCGGAAAAGCTCATCCGCGAGCGGCTGGGCGCGGCCTTCCCCGAGCATGGAATCTATGGCGAAGAGGGCACACGCGAGCGGCTGCTGGGCGAGTTCCGCTGGTATGTGGACCCGCTCGACGGGACCACCAACTTTGCCCACGGCATTCCCCACTTCTGCGTCTCGCTGGGCCTGGAGCAGCGCGGCCCGGAGCTCAAGCCGGACGAAGACGGAACGCTGGTGGCGGCGGTGATTTACGACCCCATGCGCGACGAACTCTTCACCGCCGAGCGGGGCCGCGGCGCCTGGCTGAACGGCAAGCCGATGCATGTCTCGCGCACGGCGGAGCTGGCCGAGTCGCTGGTGGCCACGGGTTTTCCCAGCCGCAAGCGCCACGAGAGCCCCAACATCCACTTTTACCAGGAATTCACGTTGCGCTCGCACGGGGTACGGCGCGCCGGCTCGGCGGCGCTGGATTTGGCCTACGTCGCTTGCGGCCGCATGGACGGATTCTGGGAGTTCAAGCTGAATCCCTGGGACACGGCGGCGGGAATCCTGCTGGTGGAAGAGGCCGGAGGGCGCGCGTCGGACTTCTCCGGCGGCAGATTCCGGCTCGACAGCCGCGAAATTCTGGCCTCGAACGGCCTGATCCATGACGAGTTGCTAGGCCTCTTCGGCGATATGTTCGCCGGCCGCAATCTTGCCCCCATTCCTACGCCCCAGGAGTTTGCCGCGCACCGGGCAGCCCGCGACGCGGCGAAATAAGAGCCCTTTCGGCCGGTTTTCTCTTTTCGGGAAGGCAAACCGGGGGTGATTCTTCCGGTTCCCGCATCGCAGAACGCGGTTGCCAGCGGTCGAGTCAGCCTTTAGCTTCCTGTGCTACTATCAGCGTCGAGAGTTTCAGTTCCCCGGAGAATTCAACGATGGCATATGTGATTGCAGAACCCTGTATCGGCACCAAGGACACCGCCTGCGTAGACGCTTGCCCTGTCGATTGCATCCACCCCAAGAAGGACGAAGACGGCTTTGGCAACTCCGACCAGTTGTTCATTGACCCGGTCGAGTGCATCGATTGCGGCGCTTGCGTCCCGGCCTGCCCGGTTTCGGCCATCTTCGCCGCCGACGACCTGCCTGAGAAATGGGCGCACTTCACCGAGAAGAACGCCACCCACTTCGGCCGCTAGTCAAATCTGAATTTGTATTTCCAGACGCGCATCCCGCCGGGCGAGATGCGCGTTGCTGTGTGCGCAGCCGGCAGTAGATAAGGCGCAAATCCGCTACCGCGCGCATATCCGCTGCCGAAATTGCGCGCTTGGAAGGGTCAGGATTTGGTGGGGCAGTCTACAGGATTGCTTCGTCCATCTCTTCGCCGGCGGACGCGAAATCCAGCTTCGGAATCCATCCCTTGGGGTCCGCGATCGATCCCGTGCCGGGTGTGATCGCAAACCGCCCCTTCTCGATCTCGACAAAGTTGACGCTGTCGCCTGTTTTGAGCCCAAGCTGCTTGCGCACGTTGGAGGGAAGGGTGATGCGGCCGTTGAAGGTGACCATTGCGGTAGGCATTAGGAACCTCTGCACCCATTGTAACCTGAGCCCGGGCTGTGGCTGCAATGCGAAGATAGTAGACGCATGAGCGTCTTTACCTCTGAAGCCGTGGTTTTGCGCACCTGGCCGGTCCATGAGGCCGACCTGATCGTGAGCTTCTTCACGCGCGATTACGGCAAGGTGCGCGGCGTGGCCAAGTCGGCGCTCAAAAGCCGCAAACGCTTTGGCGGAGCGCTCGAGCCCATGACCGTGGCGCGGGCCTGGTTTGCCGAGCGACCGCGGCAGGAACTGGTGCGGCTCGATCAGTTGGAAATCGTCCGCTCGCCGCTCTCCACTCCGGTCGATCACTCGCGGATGACGGTGCTGAGCTTTTTTGCCGAGGTGCTGGACGAGGCGCTGCCGGACCACGATCCCCAGGAGACGGTCTTCCGCCTGCTCGTCGCTGTTCTGGAGCAGACCACGGTCGAGCAGCCGTGGATGCCTTTGACCTATTTTTCGCTGTGGATGACACGTCTGATGGGCCTGTTGCCGGATATCGCGCATTGCACGGCCTGCGGCGAGCCCCTGGCGGCCGGCGAAACCAGCTTCAACACCCTCGGCGACGGCCTCTTTTGCCCGCTCCATCGTGGCGGCACCGCGAACTCGCTCTCGGCGGATTCCTGGCAACTGGCGCAGCGGATGCTGCGGGCTCCAGCCTCGGCATTTTGCGCCGAAGCCTGGCCGCGGCGGCGCGGAGCGGACCTGCGCCGCTTCACCTTGCAGGCCCTGGAGCGCCATCTGGAGCGCAAGCTGCGCTCGGCCGAGGCGCTGGGACGGCTGGGCGGCTAACGGTCCGGAGGGCCGATCGGGGCTGATAAAATCGCCTCAGTCCCATCGAGAGAGAGTCTCACGTGCCTTCATCCACAGTTTCATCCGCAACGGACAAGCCGTCTCGCAAACCCGCCGCGTTGACCTTTCAGGAGCTGTTGTTCCGCTTGCAAAGCTTCTGGGCGGAGCGCGGCTGCATCCTGCAACAGCCCTTCGACGTGGAAGTGGGCGCGGGCACCATGGCGCCGGAGACCTTTCTGCGCGTGCAGGGGACCAAGCCGTACAAAGTGGGCTATGCCCAGCCCTCGCGGCGACCGGCCGACGGCCGCTATGGCGAGAATCCCAACCGGCTTTTCCGGCACACGCAGTTTCAGTTGATTCTGAAGCCGCCGCCGGCCAACGTGCAGGAGCTGTACCTGCAATCGCTGGAAGCGATCGGGATCGACCTGAAGAAGCACGACGTGAAGTTCGAAGAGGACAACTGGGAAGGCCCGACGGTGGGCGCCTGGGGCGTGGGCTGGCAGGTGATGATGGACGGGATGGAGATCACCCAGTTCACCTATTTCCAGCAGTGCGGCGGGTTGGATCTGGACCCTATCTGCGCGGAGCTGACTTACGGGCTGGAGCGGCTGTGCGCGTTCATGCAGGATGTGGACTCAGTGTACGAGGTGGTGTGGGCGCGCGATCCGGAGACGGGCGCGGAGGTCACTTACGGCGACGTGCGGCTGCAGGAAGAGCTGCAGTACTCGGTGTACAACTTCGAGGATGCCGATGTGGAGCGTCTGTGGGCTCACTTCAACAGCTACGAAGCCGAGGCGCAGGCTCTGCTGGTGCGGGTGAACGCATTGCTGGCGGAGGAAACGGCGCCCGCGGCGGAGAAGAAGCGCTTTCCGCTGATCTCCACCTACGAGCTGGCGCTGAAGTGTTCGAACCTGTTCAACCTGCTGGATGCGCGGGGCGCGATCAGCGTGACCGAACGGGTGGGCATGATCGGGCGCATTCGCAACCTCTCTGTGGGCGTGGCCAAGGCTTACGCGGCGCAGCAGGCGGCGAATTAGCGAGTCGGCCGTTGCCGCCCTGCGGCAACGTGTTAGCGGGTTAGGCACGCTTCGCGTGTGTTGGCGGAGTTCCAAAGTTAGCGAGAGACCAAGAAAATTATGGCTGATTTTTTGTTGGAGATTGGGCTGGATGAGATTCCGGCCCGCATGATTGCCGGAGCCGAGGCCGAGTTGGGCAAGCGGGTTTGCGATCTGCTCGGACGCGAGCGGCTGCTGGGAGCGGCGGCCAAGGCGACCACGTACTCGACGCCGCGGCGGCTGGCCGTGGTGGTGGAAGATGTGCTGGCGGCGCAGGCCGACACCGAGGAGAAGCTGACCGGCCCGTCGTGGAAGGTGGCCTTCAAGGACGGCGCGCCCACCAAGGCGGCCGAAGCCTTTGCGAAAAAGGCGGGCGTGGCCGTCGGGGCTCTGGAAAAAGTGACCAATGCCAAGGGCGAGTACGTTGGGGCGACGGTGAAGCGCCAGGGACGCACGACAGCGGAGCTGCTGGCTGCCGAGCTGCCCGAGGAAGTGCTGGGCCTCTACTGGGCCAAGAACATGTACTGGCGGGCGGGCAAGCCGGAGCGGTTTGTGCGTCCGGTGCGCTGGATTGTCGCGCTGCTGGATGGGGACGTTGTTCCGGTGGAGATTGCCGGGATCGCCGCGGGCAATGCGAGCCGCGGCCATCGCGTGCTGCATGGCGCGCACGCCGTGGTTCTGGATTCACCCAAAAGCTACGCGGAAACCTTGCGTAGGGCCTATGTCGCGGTCGATGTGGCCGAACGCCGCCAGTCGATCCGCAGGGCTCTGGATGCGGCTACGCGCACCGTTGCCGGCGCGCGCTGGCGCGAGGACGAGCCGCTGATCGAGACCGTGGTGCATCTGACCGAGTGGCCCACAGTGGTGCTGGGCGACTTCGATCCCGAGTATCTTGCCCTACCGGAAGAGGTTCTGGTCACCGTGATGCGCGACCACCAGAAGTACTTCGCGGTCGAAGGCGCGGACGGCAAGCTGGCTCCACACTTCCTGGCGGTGCTCAATACCCAGGTCGATGCCGAGGGCGAGGCGATCATCCGCCACGGCAATGCCCGCGTGCTTACGGCTCGCTTCAAGGATGCGCGCTTCTTCTGGGACTTCGACCAGAAGACGCCGCTCGCCGCGCGCGTGGAGAGCCTGAAAAACGTTACCTTCCAGAAGGAGATGGGCAGCTATCACTGGAAGACGGAGGCCAATCTGGAGGTGGTGCGGGCGCTGGCAGCCACGGTGAAGGCCGCGGGGGTCGCCTTCGACGAAGCCGCGCTGCGCAAGGCTGTCGAACTGGCCAAAACCGACCTGACCACCGAGTTAGTCAAGGAGTTTACCGAGTTACAAGGCATCATCGGCGGCCTGTATGCGCGGGCGCAGGGGCTGGGCGAGACGGTGGGCAAAGCCATCTACGAGCAATACACTCCGGCCTCGACGGAGGACGCGATTCCCGCGACTGTGGAAGGACAGTTGCTGGGGCTGGCGGACCGCATTCAGACCATTACCGCGATGTTCGGGATCGGCATGGCTCCGACGGGCTCGAAAGATCCCTTCGCGCTGCGGCGGGCCGCCAACGCCATCGTGAAGATCCTGGCCGAGTCGGGATTGCCGCTGACCTTGGACGGGGCGATGGCGTCGAGCGGCGCCGATGGCGCCAACAAGGATCAGGTTGCGGTCTTCCTGCGCGAGCGGCTGAGCTTCTACCTGAAAGACGTGCGCGGCTTCGCCTACGACGTGGTCAACGCCGTGCTGGCCGCCGGCGCCGACGATGTGCGCGACGCCATTGCCCGCGCCGAAGCGTTGACGGCGGTGCGCGGATCGGAAGATTTCGCCGCCATCTCCGCGGCCTTCAAGCGCATCAAGAACATTCTGCGCCAGGCCGAAGAAAAAGGCTTTGCCCTCGGTTCGCCGAAGAACGCGCAACTCGCGCCCGAGGCGCGGCAGCTTGCCGATGCCGCCGCCGCGTTGGCGCCTGCCGTGGCCAAACTGCGCGAGCAGCGGGCCTACGGCGAGGCGCTGGCCGCGATCGCCACGCTGCGGCCGGTGGTGGACGCCTTCTTCGACAAGGTGATGGTTCTCGATCCCGACCCGGCGATCCGCGGCGCCCACCTCGTCCTCATCGACGAAGTCCTCCGCGGCTTCTCCGGCATTGCCGATTTCAGCGAGATCGTGACCGCATAGCCTTGAGCCGGTCGAGGATGGAAGGGAACGGGCTGAAGCCCGTTCCCTTCCATCCTCACCCTCCCCGCCAATTCTCGTCTCCCTGCCCCTCCAACCCACTCTCCCTGCATCCCCGGCTCTTCTCCCCCGTCTACAATCAGTAGAGATGTCCGACACGCTTTATCTGAGTTTGTGGTACCCCAATCTGCGTCTTGCAGCGCTCCCCGACAAGCTGACGGCGGTGCTGGGCGAGTTTGCCGCACACGGCGGCGAGGCCCGCGTCTATTCCGCGACGGTCTGGCCTGTCAGTTGGAGCGAGTCGCCCGTTTTTCAGCAGGTTTATGGGCGCAGGATGCAGGCTGTCGGCGATGCCGCCGGCGCGCTGGGCGCGGAGCCTCGCCTGGCCGTCGCGGAGGCGCTCGAACTCCTCCACGACGACTATGCCTACGAGTTTCAGATCGGCTGGAGCCTGTGGGAACTGGACACCACCGGTGGTCTCGATGCGCGCTGGGTGCACGAGCCGCGGCTGGTGCGGGTGACGGGCTTCGGTCCGCTCTTCGACGAGGGAGCGTACGAGCAGGATGGCCACATCCGCGTGGATTTCGGCTCCGACACGCCGTTTCTGGAAGAAGATTTGGAGTTGGATCCCGTGGGCGCGGGTCATGTGGCAGAGAACATTGTCCAACTTGTGGCCTTGGTCGGCGCTCTCGAAAAAGCTTCGGGGGCCACGGCACGTCTGCTGTGGAGCGAGTTGGGCGAGAGCCTGGCCCAGCGGCTGGCGGCGCGGCTCGGGGCGGGGAACTAGACGGTGCGAATCACCATCGAGCGGCTGCGGACGTTGGTGCTGGCGGCGGGAGTTCTGCTGGTGGGAGCGCTGGTGGTCTTTCTTGCCGTGGGTAAGTGGAAGAACCATTTCATCAGCCGCGATCTGCCCAAGCGCCTGGGCCTCGACATCCAGCAGGAAGCCAACGGCTACACCTTCGCCCATGCCTTCGGCGCGCATTCGCAGTACAGGATTCACGCCTCCAAGCTGATCCAGATGACTCAGGACAAGGGCGGCCGCGTCCTGCTCCACGATGTCAGGATCGAGCTCTACGGCGAAGACGGCAGCCGTGTGGACCGCATTGAAGGCGCGGAGTTCGAATACGACCAGAAGGCGGGCACGGCCAAAGCCAATGGCCCGGTCGAGATTACGCTGATGCGGCCCTCCGTGGCGCCGGCCATTGCGCCCAAGGCCACGCCAACCCAGGCCATCGGCGACAAGATCAAGACCAAGCCGCTGGCTTCCGCCGCTGAAACGGCCGCGTCGGGTGAAATTCACGTCAAGACCAGCGGGCTCACCTTCGACCAGAAGACCGGCGTGGCCAGCACCGGCGAGCGGGTGGACTTCTCCCTGAAGCAGGGGCTTGGCAGCGCCATGGGAGCCATCTACGACTCGCAGCACGGCCTTCTGGTGCTGGACCGGGCGGTCGAGTTGACGGCGCTGCGTGGCGGAGAACCGGTCGAGGTCCACGCCCAACATGCGGAGTTCGAGCGCGGCGACCAGATTTGCCATTTGCGCGCGGCTACGGCCGATTTCCGCAACGGAGCGGCCACGGCGGGCGAGGCCAAAATCCTCTTTCGCGCCGATGGATCGGTGGTGCGGCTGGATGCGGCTAGTGGATTCACGCTGACGACCGCAACCGGCAGCCGTCTGGCGGCGCCCAGGGGCGCAATGGACTTCGATGAGCACAATCAGCCCCGCCACGGCCATCTCGAGGGCGGGGTCGCCATGGACTCGGCGCGTGAAATTGCGAACCCGTCCGGGAAGAGCGCCCGTAAGGTGCATGGAACTGCGCCCAGCGTGGAGCTGGAATTCACCTCCAAGGGCCAGTTGCGCCACGCGCATCTGGAACGCGGCGTCGAAATCGCCAGCGAAGAGCTGACCGAGCCCGCAGCCGAAGCCAAAGCCGGCACCGCGGCCCTGCCGTTGCGGGTGAGCCGCGACTGGCGTTCTCCAGTGGCCGATGTGGACTTCCGCGAGGCCGGCCATGGCCAGATCGAGCCAGCCGCGATTCACGGAATCCAGGGAGTGGTTGTCACCGGCGAGAGCCAGCGCGGCAAGGGACCGGTTTTGCCCTCGCGGCTGGCGGCCGACGAGGTAACGGGCGACTTCGGTCCGGGCTCGGTGTTGACCGCGATGACCGGGGTGGGCCACGCAGGCATGGAAGAGACCGGCGCCACGGGAACCCGGCAGAGATCGCGCGGCGACCGGCTGGAGGCGCATTTTGCCGTTCCGTCGGCGTCCGGCTCCAAGCATGCGGAAGCCGGCGCGGCGCAGATTCAGTCGGCGGTCCTCGATGGCCATGTGGTGCTGCTTCAGGAACCGGCAACCAGGCCGGGTGCACAGCCCGAAGCGCCGATGCGGGCCACGGCCGGCCGGGCCGTCTATGAGGGCGCGGGAGAGTGGCTGCACCTCACGCTCAGCCCGCGCGTTGAAGACGGCGGATTGCAGCTCACGGCGGACAAGATCGACGTCTCCCAGGATTCGAGCGATGCCTTCGCGCACGGGAACGTCAAGGCCACCTGGACGGATGCAGCGCCGAGCAAGGCACGTCCTGCCGGCCAGAGCTCCGTTGCCCTGGGCGGTCAGGGGCCGGCGCACGTGATTGCCGCCGAGGCGCAACTCCATCAGGCCAGCGGCGAGGCCACATTCCGCGGCCATGCGCGACTGTGGCAACAGGCAAATTCAATCGCCGCACCGGTCATCGTCCTCGATCGCCAGAAGCAGACGCTGGTGGCGCGCAGCACGGATGCGGCCGAGCCGGTGCGCGCGGTGCTGGTCAGTGCCTCCGCTTCAGGGCCGGGCAGGGAATCGGCGACCCACTCCGATACGCCTTCCGTCGTCCGCGTACGCGGCGGCGATCTGAAATATTCCGATGCCGAGCACAAGGCCGTCCTGCGCGGCGGCGCACTGTCCACGGTGGTCGCCGAAACGGCCGCGGCAACCACGGTCTCGAATGAAGTCGAACTGCTTTTGCTGCCGCCGGGCAACCATGCCGGCAAGGACGGCGGATCGGCCCAGGTGGATCGCATGACGGCCAGGGGCCATGTCACGGTCACCTCCCAGGGACGCCGTGGAACCGGAGAGCAGTTGGTCTTTTCCAGCGAGACCGGCGAGTATGTGCTCACCGGGACGGCCGCCGCGCCGCCCCGCATGACCGACCCGGCGCGGGGAACCGTCACCGGCGAGGTTTTGATCTTCCATAGCCGCGATGATAGCGTCAGTATCGAGGGCGGCGGACGCAAGACCACAACCGAGACCACGGCGCCAAGGTAACAGCGGAAGCGAGTTTGAGAGTGCAATGGAAACACTGATCGCCGAGGGAATCGGCAAGTCGTACAAGGGCCGCCAGGTCGTTCGCGGAGTCGACCTCAGCATCTCCCGCGGCCAGGTTGTCGGGCTGCTGGGTCCGAACGGCGCCGGCAAAACCACCAGCTTCTACATGATCGTGGGATTGGTGACGCCCGAAACCGGCCGTGTGATGGTAGACGACACCGACATCACGCGGCTGCCCATGTATCTGCGCGCCCGCAACTTCGGCATCAGCTACCTGCCCCAGGAGCCTTCGGTCTTTCGCAAGCTCACCGTCGAGGAGAACATCCTGGCGGTGCTCGAGGCGCAGCCGCTGGGCAACCGGGAGCGGCGCACGCGGGCTGAGCGGCTCATCAACCAGTTGAATCTCGCCCATGTTCGCACCACGCGCGGCTATGCGCTCTCCGGCGGCGAGCGTCGCCGGGTCGAGATCGCGCGCTCGCTCTGCATCCAACCCAACTTCATCCTGCTCGACGAGCCATTCAGCGGCATCGACCCCATCGCCGTCCTCGAACTGCAGAAGATCATCTTCGAACTCAAGGCCAGCGGGATCGGCATTCTCATCACCGACCACAACGTCCGCGAGACTCTCAGCGTCACCGACCGGGCCTACATCATCGCCGAGGGGCGGATTCTCTTTGCCGGCACTCCTCACGAACTGGCCAACAACGTGGATGTGCGCCGCCTCTATCTGGGCGAGGGCTTTTCTCTGGGTTGAGGGAATTTGGGGTCTGCCGTTTCATTCGAGTGAAGAGTCCCGGATCGGTCATTGCCCAATCCGGAACCATTCCCTCGCCTCCGAATACTTCCCCTTTTCGGCTGTTTTCCGTCCGGTTACACTATTACTTCGAAACGGGAATAGAATCCCCATTATGGCGCTGCTGCAACCCAGATTGAGCGTGAAATTGGCACAACGCCAGGTCTTGACTCCAGGCCTGATGCAGATGGTGAGCGTGCTTGCGCTCAACAAGCTCGAGCTGAAGGAGATGATCGATGCCGAGATGGTGGAGAATCCCGTCTTGGAGGAGATTGACGAATCGGTTCCGATGCTGGATGAGGTTGCGGGCAAGGAAAAGCGGCTCGAACAGGGAGTCGAGGAAGCTGCGGCCCCACCCAAGGATGTCTTCGCGGAAATCGATTTCGGATCGTACTTCCAGGACTATCTGGACCCCGGCTACCGCACCCAGCCGGAGTACGAGGAGAACGAGAAGCCCTCGTTCGAGAACTTTCTCTCCCAACCCACGACTTTGTCCGATCACCTGGCGTGGCAGTTGGGGGCTCTGACCATGGAGCCCAGGTTGCGCGAGGCGGCGGAGTTCGTCATCGGCAACCTGGACGAAGATGGATACCTGGCCGCTGGCGAAGAAGAACTGGCCGAGGCCTTCAACCAGTCGCCCGCGAGCGAAGCCCCGGAAAACCGTGAGCCGGCCAACGGCGCTCAAGTTGAACTCTTGCGCCGCGGAATCGACATGGTGCAGCATCTCGACCCCGCCGGCGTGGGGGCCAGGGATTTGCGCGAGTGCCTGCTGCTCCAGATCGCGGCCCAGCAGTTGGAGTTTGGCCTGTTGTACGCCAAGCAGGCGGCCGATGCGGCGGAAAACGGCGAGGACGATCCCCATCGCAGCTTTCGCGCCGAGGCCGAGGCACGGCTGGACGAGCGGCGGCACGCCATGGAGATTGCGGCGCTGATCGTCGGCCGCCACTTGCCGCAACTGCAAAAGCGCGACGTGAAAGATCTCGCGCGCGCGGCCCAGATCACCCTGGCCGAGGCTCATGCCGGCGTCGAATTCATCCGCACCCTTGATCCCCGGCCCGGACGCCTCTACAACCGCGAGCAGACCCGCCTGATCGAACCCGATGTCGTCTTCCTCAAGCGCAGCGGCGAGTGGGTGGTTTCGATGAACGAGGAAGACCTGCCCAGCCTGCGCCTCAGCCTGCGCTACCGGCGGATGCTGGCCTCGGAAAACACCGACAAAGAGGTCAAGGAGTACGTCAAGGAGCGCTTCCGCTCCGCGTTGCAACTGATGCGCAATATCGCCCAGCGCAAGAGCACCATTTTGCGCACCTGCGAGGTGATCGTTCGCCGCCAGCAGGATTTTCTCGAGCGCGGCGTCGAGGCGCTGCGCCCCATGATGATCAAGGAAGTGGCCGAGGAGATTGGGGTTCACCCCTCCACGGTGAGCCGCGCGGTGGCCAACAAATACGCGCACACTCCGCAGGGAGTCATCGAACTGCGCTTCTTCTTCTCCGAGGGCTCCAACGGGCCGGAGGGCGCCGACACGCCTCTGCTGGTGCTCAAGCGCAAGGTCAAGAAGCTGATCGAGGACGAGGATCCGCGCCACCCGCTCACCGACGACCAACTGGCCGCCCTGCTCGAGTCCCAGGGCATCCGGCTCACCCGCCGCACCGTGGCCAAATACCGCGAGGACATGCACATTCCTTCCACCCACCAGCGCCGCCGCCGCGACGGCTGACGCGAAGCAGTTGTCCGTTGTCAGAGAACAGCGGTCAGTCAGAATGTCCGCAAAGCGGATCCACAGCCGGGCTCCTGCTTTTGGTTGCTTCGCGATTTGGCGTCTGCGTCGCCCACTCACCGCTGACGGCTGACCACTGACCATTGATCTCTGAAAAACTGACAAACGGCAGCCGTTGGCTATAGAATCCGAATTCCACCAGCACCGACCATGGTGGAAAATCACGAGAAGCGGAGGCTAACCATGGAAGTGGAGTTCACCGCCAGACAAGTGAGAATCTCCAAGGCGCTACGCACGCAGGCCGAGGAGGGGATGGAACGCATCGCCCGCATTCTGGGCAAGACCGCGCGCGCCAGCATTACCTTCGGCACGCAGAGGCATCTGCAGATTGTGGAGCTGACCGTGCAGGCGCGGCAGCAGACCATTGCCGCCACGGGCAAGGCCGCCACTCCAGATGCGGCGCTTCGGACGGCGATCGAACATGCCGAGAATCAGGCGCGCCGTTACCGCGACCGCCGGCTTGAGAGCAAGCGGCTGCCCAAGGAAGAGAAGGTGCTTACCGCGCCTCCCGTCTCCCGGCCCAAGTCCCGCGCCGCGCAGCCTGAGGACGGCGCCGGAGAGGCCAAGCCGGTCCGCGCCAAGGCCCGCGCTTCCATCGCCGTCCACTCGTTCCCCGCCAAGCCAACGGTTGTCGAGCCGCACATTCTGTCGAGCGGCGAGGCACTCTCTCTCAAGCCCCTCACCCTCGAGGAAGCCGTAAAGGAAGCGGAATTCCGCGACCGCGACCTGCTCATCTTCCACAATCCCGCCGGGGAGTTATTCGTGCTTCATCGCCGCCGCGACGGCCAGATGGAGTTGGTCGAGATTCCCTGATATGGAGTGACCCGTCAATCTCTGCACATCGATGGGGTTGGTTTTGTTTTTGTCTTTGCCTTTGTTCGAGGACAGGGCCAGCAGCAGCCGGGGCAGGTTTTAGCGACGATTGAT
>Ga0181535_10000852_pt1 | contig 42651 bp, 31 predicted proteins | sample PEATcosm2014_Bin_44_FD_119774 | JGI IMG/M metagenome (GOLD analysis project Ga0181535, IMG submission 119774) | Peatland microbial communities from MTU Mesocosm Facility, Houghton, MI, USA - PEATcosm2014_Bin17_30_metaG | ecosystem: Environmental > Terrestrial > Soil > Wetlands > Peat | place... | reverse complement strand
GTAATTCGCAATGTGTCACAGGCAACACCGTTCAAGGCTTTATCTCTGAGCATAAATGCGGAGAAAAGTGTCTCAGCGCCATCGGTCCAAACTGTGAGTGTTCATGCGGCGGAACGAACCACGGAACCAACTGGCTGTAAACCGCCAGCCGGGAGCGCATCCCGGCACCAAGCCCGCGAGAGGGACCATGACGACGAAGGTAGCGACGAAGCCCAAAGGCGGGCTTGATTGTCCCAACTGCGAATTTCACATCCACGCGGCGACCGTTGCCCGCGCTTGGTTTGGTGACCCCTCTAAAAGCGGCCGTAAAAAGATTCTGCGGCCTTGCCCCAAGGGCTTCGGCAAAGAGTTCGGAGCGCCGGAGATGAGAGTACACATCTCCGATTGCGACGGGCCGCCCGCTGCGCCCCGGGCACCCCACCCGCGCCCGCGAACAGGCACTCGACGCTGAGATTCGATCTGCCCAGGTCCACCAAGTTAACCAAACTTCACAAAGTCAGTTTCTGTGTGAACTGCCGTTTGAGGATGCAAGTACTTTCTTTGGTTATGCACGTTAGCGAGGCCATAATATGTTCATTAGTTGGCGCCACATTCCATTTTCAGTCTGAGAATGTTTGACTGTCTCTGGACTTTGAGTAGGAGTTTGCAAATCATCCAATGTGTCGCGCGCATTAAAATAGTTGTCCTTCGCCATCCGATCATATGTCCTGCCGATTTCAATTCTGTCATTGGACCACTGAGTAGCCCATCGAATCTTGTTATTTCTTATCCAATAGTGAGACTGGCAAGGGAAACTCCAGTTTCCTATCGAGGGATCAAGCGAAATCGTTTTTCCATCGAAAATGAGTCTCCAATCCGTGGGTCGCAACGGCGTGACTACCTTGTTTCCGCAGCCGCATACGCAAAGGTGCGATGCAGTCCCAAACCGGGTTGAAATATAGATTGTCCCTTGCTTGAGTTCTCCGGGGATGAACTCGACGAATTCATGCTTGAGGATGATTTCTGGATTCATTGAGGTCTGTCTTCGTTAACGAGTAAATTGCCATCAATGCTGTATTGACTGTGATGCTCGGATTTGAGATCGCGATAGAAGCCAAACAACTTCTTCCATTTGATGACGGCTAGAGCGGCATTCAACGCATTTAGGTCCGCGATCTGGATGTTGTGATCATACTCGTTGCCGCCCGCAGCGTCTCCGAAGGATACCCGGCTGCGCAGATGGTCACGCTTTTTCTCCGTGCTAGTTGTCACCCGCACGATGCCGCCCAGAGCTCCGTTATTCAACTGAATACCCATGCCCGCATCGTTGAATGGAACACTGAACTCTTCGAGCTTCTCTACGATCAACCGCTTCGCGCCACCCTTGTCGAGACAAAGAAACACGAAATCCAAGCCTCTCAACTCTTCCACATTACGGGTATCGACATAAACTGCGTGATCGACAATTCCACGGTGCATCTTGGCGTAGAGGTTCTTGAAGTATGTCACTTTCGGTTGTTTTCTTCGTAGGTCATCGCCTGAAGGGGCACCAGGTGACCGGAAGGCATTGTGTTGAAGGAATGTGTCACCGTCATAAATATGAATCTCTTTGACGGGTGTTTTCGCAATCAAATCCAACACATACGAGCCGGTCCCGCCCAAGCCGATGATTGCAACTTGTTTCCGTGCCAACATCTGGGTGACGGCAACGATTTCTGCCCTGCTTGAAGCAGTGTCGATGTAGTTGAATGGCTCGTCGCTATTATTTTCCGGCTCGACAAATGGGAAAGTCTTTGCCGTAGTCTTAGGATCGATCCTCCATGCGGGGCCGGAAAGAATGCTGACATACGTGGTCACCTTGGCATAGTAATCCGGGTAGGAGTTAGCCGGCTTTGGTTTTGCCGAAAATGAGTGGTGTATTACCACGTTTTCAGCCAGTGATCTCTCGCCACTCACGTGCCTGATCTTTGCGATTTCAGTTCCGTCTTCGTTGCAGGGGTAGTCACCTGTGAAATAGGCCACGTGGTCGTCGGGGCACGCTGTTTCGTTGTCTGCTAGAACCAGCTTTACCGCCAGTATTCCGCGTTTGACCTCCTGGCGCGAGTTCACGTAAGGAATATCCTTAACCAACAAACATCCAGAGCGAATTTCGAGATCATACCCTTCGTCGCGCAATTTTTTCAAGTCGGCGCTACGACTTATCGGTTGCTGTGACATTGAAAATCATCCCTTTCTTGATCTTGAGAGTTTCGCCTTCTGTCATTGACCCCTGCGGGTTGTCATGAGGGCCATCTTCGTAGGAAACGGTGTAAAGGATATTGTCACCCTGCGGGGGATTTGGATACGCCAGCGCGACAATTTCGGCGAACGACACAGTTTTGGTCATAACCTCTTTCTGTTCGCCATTCACATAAATCGTGTACGTCTTGGGCAGGCCGCTGTGGAAGTGCTCGTCCTCCTGCAGATGAACAATCTCAGGCCCGTTCTCAATCGGTTGATCCTCTCTATCACCGTTCACTTCTCGAAAAAGTTCGAGATTCGCCGGGATATTGCCAAGCACATACAGTGCCGTGCCTGTTGTGGGCGAAGGTGATTCATGTTTGCGCTGATCGATATGAATCCGCACCTCATTACCGTGTTCGTGTTCAGACATAGAAATTCTCCTTGTTGTGTGTCAGGCTGTCGTATTGCGTATTGGTTAAATGAAAGCCGGGTAGGCCGGAGGCGAGCTTCCGGCCCTGAGGCGTGTATTAGTGGCTTGATTTGTGTTTTGCTGGGTCCACGAGCTTATATGTGGTCCCTTTCAACGGTGCTGGTGGCAGCGGTTCTCCCTTTACGGAAGTTACCTCTGATCCCTTACCGCCCCTCGGTCCGATCTGCTGATACAGTCCGGACACCGGAACGGTTTGGCCGGATTTCAGTCCACTGGTCTTGACCATCGTTCTTCACCTCCTTCCTGTTTGGAGTAAACTGGTGCGAACTGGGTCTGGTGGCATACAGTGACCTCGTCACTTCCGCGCGTCTGGAAGGTCACTCGCCCCCGGAATCCAGTTGCTCTCATCAGATAAGCGACGGAGGACGATATTTTTTGCCAAGACGCGGCAAAAAAAATGTATTGTGTCGCTTTATGAGTAGGAGGACAGATTTGCAGCCCGCAGAGGATGGAAGCGTGGACTACCGCAGGCTATTGAATCAATTGACGTTAAAGGCCTACCGCTTCATGGGATTGGCCAACTTGGCCGGTGTGGAGCCAGTACTGGCGGAGCATGGGGCGTCACCAGAGGACTTTGCCATAGCCGCATTAGGGAAAATGTTGACGCAACAGCTCAACTTCTCTGGCCCCCCCGACAAGCTCTTTGCCTTCTTGTCGAAAGTCATGACACGGGATATCCTCGATGCTCTCAAGAAACGGGGCGTAAAGGCTGGCAGACAAGGAAAGACCGTTCCCATTGATGATGGCGCGTTTGAAGCGCCTGACCCGAGGATAACCAGCGAAGGTTTGTGGAATATTCGCGATTTGTTGCGTGAAGACGCTTTTAAGCAGAAGCTTCAGGAGTGTATTCAGGATGACGCTGGACTTCAGGAATTTGTCTACGCTGTGAGCGAATGGGATGAAGGTGGGGTTCCAGCACCCAGAGAAATCGCCGACATCATCGGCGTTTCCGTGACCGAAATTCAGAACAGAAAGAGGAAGTTGGCGCGCCGGCTCATCAAACAGGGTGTGCAGCTTCCCCATATCAGGCGATGATCATGAAAAATACGAGATCAACAAAACATGAGCCAGCTGATGATGCCCAAGAAGGCATGGAGCTTCTTTTTGGCAGCGAGTCCGAGCTTACGAACGATGAACTGGAAGCCGATCTGAATGATGCAGGGATCGACACCGGGATACTTGCAAAGGATGCGCATAGGCGTCTTTTGGATCTGGCCAATCATCATTTCAGCACTCTAGGACGCCTGGTTCCTACGGAAATGAGTAAGGCCCTTGGTCAGCTCAAGCCCTTAACGCCAGAACAGCAAGTTGTCAAAACCAGAGGAGAGGCTGATTTTCGGGTAAAGAACATTCTTGCTGCTGTCAAGAACAAGACTTCTTTATTCGTTGAGACCTTGACCGCAGGAACGATACAGCAACCGGAATACGCCTTCCGCAACAAAGGAGAACTTACCGAGTCAGACCTGGAGATCCTTGAGAGCGGTAAAACAGAGATGAACGGCGCCACGTCCGATCCTCCCAAAGAGGACTCTGATGGATAAAGAATGCGCCATCGCGTTGCGTGAGGAATTGGGGATAATTGGGAAGATTGATTTCAGTCAGATTTCCCAAGAACTCAGTGTATCAATCCGCGAAGTTGACTCTCACGGGTTTGATGGCGCTCTGGTGCGAAGTTCTACTGGCACTAAAGGGATCATTTATGTGAAGAGGTCAATGAAGGAAGAGGGTCGGAAGCGATTCACAATGGCCCATGAAATAGGCCACTTTATCCTTCATGCAGATAAAAAGCTCTCGTGCTCTTCGAGTGATATTGAGGGCTGGACAGAAGACCAGGAAAACCCAGAACGCCAGGCAGATAGTTTCGCTTCAGAGTTGCTTCTTCCCTCGCATGAGGTGCGCGAACGTATCGGCACCCAATGGCCATCGTTTCAGATAATTGAAAATATTGCCGAATCCTTTGGAGCAAGCCTCACGGCCACGGCAAGAAAATACTGTGATGTAACACCTCACAATTGTGCGATCGTTTGGAGCGTCGAAGGCAAAATACGTTGGATGTATCCAGCCCCACGGTTCGGCTATTGGGTTCCAGTCGGTCAAGCATTAGGTTCTGACTCTTTCGCGGCGAAGGTTTTTGATGGCGTGGCAGCTCCCAAGGAAATGCAGGAGGTGCCTGCGGACGAATGGATCTCCAGTTATTGGCTCTTAGAAGACGCTGTGATCTGGGAACAATCCATGGGTATGCCCAACTACAAAGGCTGTCTTTCCCTTTTGTGGGTCAGACGAGAAATTGAAAAACGCCCTTCAGAAGCAGACGAATTGCTGCCGGAACTTGACCCAGACGAATTTACTCACCGACGCAAGAAATGGCCGAGGTAAAGGGTCGGAAGTTGGCAAAGCAGGAGGGGGTGAGTCATTGGAAACTGCCGGAAAAGGCCATAGGAACATTCGCAAGAAAAGGCAGAGTTGCAGGGTCAACCGGACAAAGGTTGTGGGCACGTATTCTTGCGGAGTTCGCACGATCTGAGAGCAGTCGAGCAATGGAGGGACGGAAGCTAAGCAGCCGGCCGTAGATCGGCGAACTGCTGGCGCAAGCGAAACATCTGCGCTCTTGCTGCCCCGATGCTAATGGTGCATTTGCTGCTAGCACCTGCGTAATCCTCACCTTCTCCAATTGCCCACAGAAAGTTCCACTGTTTCGGAGAAACTTTGGCCTGGATTATAGCTAGTGCCTGCCGAGCTTCGAGGTAGAGGACCATATCAGTTGGCTTTGTTGCCAGCTCTGTTTCATGAGAGTTACGGATACTCTCGCGCGAGCGTTCCCGGCGTGATGCAGTGGCGCGGAGCCGTTTTAAAACGCGCGCTTCTTTGGAGATGTAGGTATGAGGATCTGCGGCGAAGAAATTCATCTCCTCCTCAATGCCCCAGCTATAGCTATCGATGGTGAAATTCCGGCTCGAACGAGCCTGGAGACGGGCGTACGCCGCCCACGGAAGCGGTAGTTCCTGCATGAGTCCTTCTTTCTGTGCAAACCTCTGTGGTTTGCGGACCAACAGTTCTAGAGTTTATCCCGATGGCCCCCGCCTAGGACACTGTGCCTAAGCGGGGCAAATCGATCCAACCCTTTGCTATTCAGCGTATCACGGTTTTAGTAGATGGATGCATATTCTTTTTACGCCATTTGCACCCGGTAGGATTCTGACCATTCCCTTCTCATGGTCTCGATTAGTTTGTGGGCGTCCTCGTTCGTTTGGGAGAGGCGGCTTTGGGTACGCGCGAGCGAGAGCAGTAGGAGGTCCAATGCAACCGTTGGACTGTGTGGATCAATGACTGCCTGCGGCAGCTCATCCTCCTCGTCAGACGGGGCGCTCATCCCCAATTTACTGACCGGTTCATAGAGATTCGTGAAGAACGCATGCGCCGTATTGATTGTCAAAATGATCCGTCCGAACTTGTTGGTCACATCATAGAAAGGCCAGTACGGATCGTGCTTGAAGGCGATGATGTACTGGGAACCGTTAATGCGTTGGAATGCGTCCTCGTCGGTTTCTCCATTGCGCTTGAGACTCACGGCAAGGCCCCTGAGGTTGGCTTCCATTTGATCCTGTTCTTCTTCTGACAGGGAATCCAAAGGTTTAGCCTGGTACGGGTCTGATTCACCGGCCTTCAATTCGCTTGTGCTCGGTTTTGCGGGAGTTCTGATTGCCTTTTGCGAAGCTTGGAATTGACGGATCTCGTCATTGATTGCGGTGATGTCGCCCCCGATTTTCTCATTGATCAAGTCCTCAACATAACCTTTTAGGCGAACACCCTGCTTGTTGGAAGCGACACCAAACGCTTCATCAAGCACTCCCGGGAAATCGATCTGGACCCTATACCAGTTAGTGACGCTGTGACGCGTGGTGATCTTCGGCATGCTCCCGGCGAAGACTTCGCGACTGTTCCGAAGAATGCTAACAGTGAGGCCATCAAATATTCTCAGGTCATTCTTCAGAGTTTTCCGCGGCAGCGTAGACCACTCCTCGATTGGCAACTTGTAGATCTTGATCTGGATCGGAGCTGTGTCCGCTGACTTTTCATTGATGGGAATCTCAATGGTTCTTGGCACAGCCAGGCGACTTACTTTGGGCTCGATCTCCAGAAGCATGGCATGGCGAGCATTGGGCATCGAGTAAGTTGGATCGAAAGCTACCAATGTACGATTGTTGATATACAGCTTCAGACCGGCTGCAATTTGTCTTCGATACACACGTGCCATTTCTTTAGTAGCATGCTCAACCAAGGTTTTCACCTTGTGATAAGTGAGGCGATCACATGCAGGCATGTAGACCAACGTCCCGGAGGGGCCGAGTTTCTCATACAGTTCTGAATCCTCATTTGCTAGTCGATTTTGCTCACTGCGGTCAGTCGGGAAATTCATCCAAGAGGTGAAAAGCGACGACTGTTCGAATGCAAATTCTGACTGTAGCGTTGGATCAGGAAGTTCCACCATGTTGCTCTTGTCCTTCCCAATTTCCTCGATATCCAATGTCATGTTGTAAATCGCCCGAGGCTCCTGCCACGAATAGATCTCCATCACTGGACTCAAGCTGAGTGCCGCAGTTTTCATTCCCATCCCGAAGCGTCCGATGCCGGTGCGGTTACCGAAATTCAGCGAGCCGCCGAAGGCGGTTGCTGCCCTCAAGACCGATGGAGCCATTCCCTTACCGTTGTCGTAGACTGCGGCGTCAATAGCGCCGCCATCGCGCTTTGCACCCTGCCGGAAGAAAATACGGATTTCTGTGGCACCAGCTTCAAACGCATTGTCCACATGCTCACAAAGCGCCGAAGTGGTGTGATTGTACCCGACGTCGCGGAGAGATTGAATTAGCGTTTGCGCAAAGAACAGCGGTACTGTGGCGTTTTCTTTGATCATGCGATTCATCACGGCTTTTCCACCGCGAGGTGCATCGCTGCTCCATTTGTCCGTAAGTTGGTCGAGGGTTGGATTGGAGGTTTGAAAAGCGGATACGTCTACGGCAACTTGGTCTTCCATTTTGATTCTCCTTGTCTGTTACGCCGTCTATCGGCGTGGATTGGAACAGCGACTGCTTCTGCTCTCAACCTTTAGGAGATGGGGAAGGCAAAGTGTTACGCAAAAATCTATAGAATTCCAAGTCCGCCAGTTGTCGATACACGACAGCGCCCTTCCCGAAGCTGATTACTCCTCAAAAGTAGTGTGGCAAGGATTCCCTGAAGGAGTGGCATTGTTCCGGGCGGCGACGGCCTATACGGAAAATGCCGGCGCTTGCGACGACTGTTCTCTCGCGGTGGCCATTACCTTCATGACCGCCTGTACTTCATCGAAGTGCCACGGACAAAACCCGTGCGAATCAACCCCGACATCCATCGAAAGCAATAGCGGCTCATCGTGCAAGTTGCCGTGGGAGTGGCCATAGAGCTGCCACGCGCCGCGCCCAGAATGCGGCCAGGTGCGCATCGCGTAATGGCAAAGAACGATTCCTTGCTTACCCACATGGATTTCGGACAAAGAACTCCAGGAAGCAAAAACGCTTTGGGATTTGCGCGTAACCTTGTCATGGTTTCCTTCGACAAAATGGGTCGTCTTGCAGTTCAGCCGCTTGCGATAGGCCGCCACCTTTTCAACGCTGCCCATGCAAAAGTCCCCAAGAAAATAGAGCGTGTCGTTTGGCTTGACGTGAGCGTTCATCCGGTCCGCGATGTGCACATCCATCTCTTCCGTGCTCGCAAACGGACGATTGCAATAGCGGATGATGTTGAAGTGCCCGAAGTGGAAATCGGATGTGAACCAGGTTTCGGCCATGTCCTTATTATGAAAGATAGCTGGCCAAAGCTGCTACTCTGTCCTGCCAGAATGAAGACTCTTGCAGCAGAAAGCGTTGCGGTGACAGTCGGCCCGACCTGTCTTGGCGAATCCGTTGCCCGCCAGGATGCCCCCGAAATGTCTCCGTGATCAACAAGATCATTCTCGCCAATATCATTCCAGGATAGAACTATATTGACTCGCCGACATTCCTTGGTTTCACGGGCGCAAATAGCGCCAAGCCACTATTTGCGATATGCGCGAAAAACGATAATAGTGACGGCTCCTGCCCTACGCTCCAAGCGCGCCGCGGTAAAAAACGGCGCGTCTTACGCTACCCCTCTAGCGGACCTGTCTTGTCCGCAAGGCCTACCCTTTGGGAAACCCTTCCTAATCTCCGCCCCTCGCGCCCGCAAGGGTAGCTGGGCATCGTTTACGCAGCGACGGAACTGATGCTTGGCGTCTCTGAGCCTTCAGCCTTTTCCTGCTTGAGGCGGTACTCGGCCAGTTTGTCTACGGCCGCCAGCTTGTGCGCGGGCGCAAGGTGAGCGTAGCGCACGGTCATCTTGATGTCTTTGTGTCCGGCGAGTTCCTGTACCGTCCTCAGATCCACCCCGGCCATGACGAGGCGAGAGATGTATGTGTGTCGAAAGATGTGCCAGGTTACGTCCTGAAGCGAAGGATTCTTCTTGACAGCCTCTTCCATGACCAACTCGAACCAGGCACGGGGGGAGACCATCGGCTCTCCATATCGGGTAAGGCAGACTTTCGGTGAATCCGGGTTCCGGCGCTTCCGTAGTTCATCAACGGCGCTCACGGCAGCGGCGGTGAGAATCACCACACGTGCAGTCCCGTTCTTGGTCTTCAGCAAGAGCAATTGCCTGCGCTCCAGATCGACGCGGTCCCAATCGAGCGAGTACAGCTCTCCCCGCCGCATTCCAGTTTCGAGGGCCAGGGTTAACTCGGGTTCATGTATTGGGCACCGCTCGCGAATGATGGTGCGGATGACCGCCTCTTCTGGAAAGGAAATAAATCGAACCCGGCTGTTGTCCTCCCGGTGGAGACGCACCAGCCGTGCAGGGTTGGCCTTTGCTTTTCCGTTGCGGATGGCTTCCTGAAAGATCATCGATATTGTTCCGCGATAGCGATTGATTGTCGTTTTCGTCAGATCATCCCGCGTGTCCAAGTACGCTTTGATGGTCTGTGGAGTGATGTCGTCGAGGGGCATCTTGCCAAAGACGGGCAGGAGCTTCCCGACTGTCGAGCGATCACCGGGGTAGGAGGCCTTGTGTTCCTTCGAGTAGACGAGGGCATCCGCGGCGATCTCCTCGAAGAGTACCGCACGGTGAGCGCGGACCTCCGGCATCTTGACGCCCATCCGGGCATCTGTCTTTCGGCGCTGGTAGAGAGTGACGGCATCTGACCGCCGGCCAACCTTTTCTCGGAATCGCCGGCCATCTATGTAATAGTTGATCCACCAGATGCCGCTCTCAACCGGCCTCTCAAAGATTCCTTTGATCGGTTTCGGTTTCTTGACCGTCGCGTTTGCCATCGTCTCCCACCTCATGTTCCGCTGTATTTAACTATGACACCGAAGGGGGGTAGTGGTGGCTGTTTTGGTGGCTGTTCGGATTGAGAATTCATGCTTTTGGATGCGTCTCGGTGCAAATGGAAACCATCTAAGTCATTTATAATCAGCGTATGTGCGATCCGGTGCAACGCGGTGCAAACCGGAAAATTCCCCTGTTAACCGAAGGGTTGTAGGTTCGAGTCCTACCTGAGGAGCCAAAATATTTTTAGTATCAGTGGTTTACATCCTATACTGTCCTAAGTACCATCAAAGATTCCATCATATTGTTTCTGTGACGATCTCCTGCTGAAAGCAAAGCCTTATATTCGAAGTCGAAAATATTGGATTATGAGTTGTCGAGTCCAAGTTCGTCGATGCCGGATAAGGTCGTAGGAAAAATCTCAAAACCGGCTTTATCGAGAATTCGACACATGGTTTCCGACTCGCGGTAGCACCGCGCGTAGAGCTTTCTGCCAACAGACATACGGATAGCCAGCTCGATCGCCAAGGGCGGGATGAAGCACTGCTCGAAGCGTTTTATGACATCTTTTTCAAAGAAGAAATCAGTGAATTTTTATTGAGGCCCCACCCGCGCAGGGAAGATTCCCGCCGCTCCTCATCGCAACGGAGCGAAAGCCAAGCCGACGTGAAAGCCGCTGGGTGCGATCTCATGCGCGGGCGCGTTGGCGATATTGGGCGAGTTCAGCCATAACTCGTAGTCGTATCCGGCGCGCAACTGCCAGCGGCGGGCGAGACGGTAGTGGACGCCTGCGCCGGGCACAACCGCAAAGTAACTGCCGCTGCCGACCGAAAATGGGAACTCGATTTTGCCCAGGCCGACGAGTCCTTGCCCATACAGCCGAAATTTGCCGAAGCTGCGGGACCGGTATTGCGGGCCGGCCAGGTAGTTCGATTCCGTTTCGCCGTGAAAGCCGTTGAAGGTAAGGAAGCGCGCCTCGGCTTCCACGCCCAGATGACTATTCATGAGGTAATCGGCGAAGACGCCATAGCCGGCGATCCGCTGATTGCTTTGGTAGGGAAAGCTGGGGTCGAAGTTCGAGTACTCCGCTCCCACCCAGAGCGCTCTGACCGGCCTGGTAGCGGAAGGAACCACCTGCGCATAGGCAGCGATGGCAGACAAAGATGCTCCCAGCGCCAAAGTCCAGCCCAGATTACGCCAACGAGTTGACCGTGCGCGTGCGATCATCTTCGAGTCATCCGTCATAAAAATCATTCGCGTTCAAAAAAGCGATTTCACGTTCAGGGTCAGGGTTGCGTTCTGGGTGAATTGTTGCGCCTGGTCGGTCATGGTCGCGGTGACGGTGACGGTCTGCGGACCCACCGGCGTGCCTCCGGTAAGGGAGATGGGGCCGCTGCATCCACTGAGGGCGATCCCAGAGACGACCAGCGCGGCCACAACCAAAAACAGGAGCGGGACTTTGCGCCGGCGGCGCGGAACGATGAACAGAAACAGGCAAGCGAGCGCCGCTCCCGCTCCGGCGCGAAGCACGCTGGCTGAGGAGGCAGCCTTCGGCGCGGTGGTTTGCACGGTGAGGGTGGTGGTTCCGCTCTGCGACAACTCGTCCTGAGAAAAGGTGCAGGTGGTGTTTGCCGGAAGTTGGGAACAACTGAGCGTTACCGCAAGATCGAGGCCGCTGGCCTGCGTGAACGCGACGGTATAAATGGCCGATTCGCCGGTGTAGATGGATTGCGAGGAAGGCGAGATGGAGATGCTGAAATTGGGCGCGGTAACGATCTCGCTGACCGCAGCGGAGGTGCTGGTGGCGAAGTTGGAGGCGCCTGTGTAGGCGGCTGTCAGGCTGTGATTGCCAATGGAGAGGCTGGCGGTGGAGAAACTAGCTGCGCCGCCGGCAACGGGCTGGGTTCCGAGAAGCGTTGTGCCGTCGTAGAAATTGAATGTACCGGTCGGTGTGCCAATCGCGCTGGTGACAGTGGCGCTGAGTGTCACCGTCTGGCCGAGGTTGGCTGGGTTGGGAGACGCAGTGAGAACCGTGGCGGTGGGCGCTGGATTGACCACCACGTCGACCTGCGGCGATGTGGAGGGTGAGTCGGTCGCAGAGCCGCCGTACGCGGCCGTAATGACATAGCTACCTACCGCCGGTGTCAAGGTAAGCGTGGCGCTGCCGCTGGCGCTGAGCGGCGCCTGGCCCAAAGTCACGACACCCGTGACGGGGTTGGTGTTGTTGAAGGTGATGGTTCCGGCGGGAGTTGCTCCGCTGGCGTTAACTACGGCGGTGAGCGTCAGTGTCTGGGTGAAAAAAAGCGTAAGAGGGTTCGCGGCGAGCGCGGTGGTTGTTGGGATGGTGGTGACTGTCACCGCAGCCGGCGGTGATGAGACGGAAGGCATGTTAGTTGACGATCCACCGTAGCTGGCGGTAATGGAATAGATTCCTATAGCCGGTGTGAGGGGGAGCACAACCACGCCGTTCGGGCCCAGTAATGCGCTGCCCAGTGTTGCACCATTGTTGAAAAAGGTGACGATCCCCTCTGGAACTGCGCCGCTGGCGGCAGTGACTGTGGCGGTGAGGGTGAGCGTCTGGCCGAGGTAGAGAGTGCTGGGAGACGCTGCAAGAGACGTGGTAGTGGCGATCTTATTCACGGTGACGGCGATCGGCGGCGATGAGGCTGAAGGCGCGTCCGTGGGAGTACCGGCATAACTGGAGGTAACGGAGTAGTTCCCCACGGCCGGCGTCAAAATGAGAGTGGCCACGCCACTCAGGTTCAGTGTCGCCGTGCCCAGCGAGGCGGTTCCGTTGAGGAAGTTGACTGTGCCGGCGGGGGTGCTGCCGCTCTGGGCCGTCACGGTTGCGGTCAAGGTGAGGGTCTGACCCAGCGTCAGCGTGGTTGGGACGGCGTTGAGCGTGGTGCCGGTTGGCGACGCCACCGAAACAGATACCGGCGCCGACGTGGAGGCGGTAAAGCCGACAGTTCCAGCATAGGAGGCCGAAAGCAAGAAGAATCCAACCGGCAACGCGTTAGTTTGGAAGGTCGCAACGCCGTTGGCGTTCAGAGTTCCCGTGCCCAACGGGGCGGTTCCGTTCAGGAATGTAACAGTTCCGGTGGGCGTACCGCCGATTGCCGTCACGGTCGCGGTAAGGGTGAGCGTCTGGTCAAGGATGAGCGCGGTTGGTGCCGCAGTGAGGACGGTGATTGTGGGGGCGGTGACGGTGATGGCGACGGCGTTTGAAGTCGACGTGGTGAAGTTTATGTCGCCATTATATCGAGCGGTGACGCTGTCGGCTCCCGGGGGCAATGCAGTGGTATTGAGCGTGGCTTGCCCGCTCGGTTGAAGCGTGGCAGAACCAACCGACGTTGTGCCCGCGAAGAAAAAAACCGTTCCGGAGGCGGTTTGGTTTTGCGCTTGATTGGGAGTGAGTGTAACTGTGAGAAGAACGGACTGCCCCTGGGCGACGTCGGTAAGATTTGTGGTAAGGGAGAGCGTTGTAGGAACCCGTTGGCCATCGAGTGGTATGGGTTGAGAGGTACTGCCGGCGTAGAACGAATCGCCGGAATACTGCGCCTCGATCAAATGCGTTTGCGCTCCCACAAGCTGAATATTGTTGACGGCGGCTGAGGCATTGGTGGTTCCCACCTGCTGGGCGAGCCAGGTGGCGACAAAGGTGACTGGGACCCCATTAACGGTTTCGCCGTCGCAGTTGATGAAATCCGACAGCCCATCGTGATTCATATCTGCTACGCCAACTGTAACAGCCGCGCCGCCGGTGGGCACATAGATGGGTGCGGCGAAAGTCCCATCTCCTTTGCCCAGCAGGACGGTAACTCCACCCTCGGTTTCGCCGGAACCGGCGGGGTTAAAAGAATTGGTTGAAGCAAGGTCAACGATGCCATCGCCATTGAAATCGCCCGCGGCGAGGGCGAAGCCGTGATAGATCAGGGGGCTCATGGACAGGCGGGTAAAGGTTCCGTCCCCGTTGCCAAGGAAGATGACAATGGGGGCCGGTTCGAAAGAATAATTTCCGTTCTGATAAACACCGTCGGTTTCAACCGCGATGTCGAGTTTGCCGTCTCCATTGAAATCGGCGACCACGATGCCGGTGAGGAAGGGAACCACAAAGCCAGTGGGCGCGAATCCAGGAATGGGCGGAAGCGCCTGAAACGTTCCGTCCCCATTTCCAAGGAAGATGGTCATAGTGTTGTAGTTGGCATCGATAACGGCCAGATCTGGTTTGCCGTCACCATTGAAGTCGCCTGCGGCGATGACTGCCGGTGACGCCGGATTCACATCCGTTCCAGGCAGCGTCACGGATTGACCCTGGGTGAAGGTTCCACCGCCGTTGCCGAGAAAAATGTCGATCTGGTTTCCAGAGTCGGTCAGAAAGGGCAGGACTGCGAGGTCGGCGTGGCCATCCCCGTTGAAATCCGCAGTAACGACGGCGTACCCGCCGGTCGGATAACCGTTAAAGGTGGTGATAGGGATGGGCGTTTGCGGGGTGAATGCGCCAGACCCGTCACCTAGCATCGCCGTGAGCGGTCCTTGGTATTGGACGAGCGCGAGGTCAGGAATGCCGTCTTCGTTGAAGTCGGCGACGGCCATATCGTCCACGTTATAGAACTGCTCGGTGGGCGGGAGGATCGTATAGGTTCCGTCGCCATTTCCAAGAAGTATGTTTGTTGTGAATTCAAGCGGAGAGAGGACGATTCCGTACGGAAGTGGACCGGATAGAACGAGGTCTTTATCGCCTTTTCCGGTGAGATCGGCAATCGCGAGGTTGTCGAAGCCAAGTGTGGTTGGCGGTTTGGATGCCAGAAAAAAAGTGAGCGAGGTGGTCGGCGCGCCGGGTGTGAGGGTTGCTGTTCCCAGCACGTAGTTTTCGTTGGTCGTATCGATGTAGGTGACAGTTCCAGTGGGGGCGGCGGGAAGCCCACCCGATACAGTTCCTGTGAGCGTATAGGCAGACAAACTGCCGCTGGCGGTCACAACCGTGGTTGTAGGGTAAAGCACGGGCGGGATTACGGTGAGTGCGGAGAGGCTCGACGAACTCGGCTTATCCCCGTAGGTACCCAGAAAAACCGCTCTGTAGCTGTGATTCCCAATAGGTGGTATAAGAGTGACGGACGCTGTTCCCGAAGCGCTGAGCTGCGCTGTGCCGAGCAGATGAATGTCGGTGCAATAAGAGACCGTGGCGTCACAGAAGTTGATCTGGCCGGGTGTAACGGCGCCGGCGGCGGAGGTGACTGTCGCGGTGAGCTGGATCGCATTTCCTGCGACCATCGTCGTAACTGGGTTCCCGCCGGATGTGACCGCGAGCGCTGTCGTGGTGGCGACATAGGTATGGACCGTGATGGTGAACGGCGCCGAGGTGGACGCGGCAAACCCGTTAGCACCGGGATATGCGGCCGTGACGCTGTTGACGCCGGGAGGCAGCAAGGAGGTTTGGAGGGTGGCAACGCCCTGAGCGTTCAGCGTGCCGCTGCCCAACGGGGCCGCTCCATTGAAGAATGTGACAGACCCGCTGGGAATGCCTCCTCCAGTCGCTGTCACGGTCGCGGTCAGTGTGACCGTTTGGCCCACTATTAAAGTGGCGGCTGAGGCCTGGAGGCTGGTGGAAGTGGAAACCAGGTTGCCGACATTCACCGCAATGGGCGGTTCAGATACCGAGGGCGCGTCGGTAGAAGAACCGCCGTAACTGGCGGAGATCGAGTAGGCGCCTGCAGTCGGCGACAGTATGAGGGTGGCCACGCCATTGGAATTCAGATTGGCTGATCCTAGAATAAAAACCCCATTGAGAAAGGTGACGGAACCAGTGGGAGTAGCGCCGCTGGAAGCCGTTACCGTTGCAGTGAGCGTGAGCGTCTGGCCTACGGTGAGGCTGGGTGGAGCGGCGGTGAGCGCGGTCGTGGTGGCTGCTTCCGTTGAAGCGCCGTAGATTGCGGAGGTTAAAACCCAAACGGTATTTAAGGTATTGAGCACCGCGGCGGAGTCCGCGAAGCCGTCGCCGTTAAAGTCGCCGACTGCGATAAATATCGAGGTGCTCCCCCAATCGATTGATTCACCGCTGTAAAAGCCATCATTTTGCTCGTTAAGATACGCATAAACCCCGGTGCCCGCGAAGTAGAGATCCACATCGCCGGCATTGCGGAGGTCGCCAAAGGTGATGAAGCTACACGTGTAGCAAGGTAACTGGTTGGGAAGGGGCGTGAAGGTTCCGTCTCCGTTGCCTTCAAACAAGGTGATGTTTCCAATGCCTGAGAGAGGGGCGTTGACGCTCGCTACAGCCAGGTCGAGGATCCCATTTCCGGTGAAGTTGGCGACGGCGATGGCGGTTGGAGAAGGGGATGTGGTTAGTGTTTGCGCCACCGGCGTAAAGGTGCCATCGCCCTTGCCCAGCAGAATGATGACCGAACCGGAATCGGTGCTTGTAGCTCCCTCGATGGCGACGGCCAAATCGGCTTTTCCATCCCCGTTGAAGTCTCCCACTGCGATCGAGACGGGGCTGGTCGTGAAGGTCAGACTTTGCGCTGCCTGTGAAAAGGTTCCATCGCCCTTGCCCAGCAGAATGACGATGTTGTTTCCGCTGGGATTTAGAACGGCCAGGTCGGCAATGCCATCGTCGTTGAAATCTCCGCTACCGATCGAAAATGGCCGGCTGGAGTCCGGTAGGTTCTGTCCCAGTGTGAATGTCCCATCGCCCTTGCCCAGCAGAATCTGAATCTGGTTCGCGTCGGGAAGAACGATGGCGAGATCCTGGTTGCCATCGCCGTTGAAATCCCCCGCGACGATCGATCCGGCCGCCGCGTTGGTCGAGGGAACTGCTGGCGCGGCGGTAAACGTTCCATCCCCATTGCCCAGAAAGACGTCGACGGAACTCGCCGGGGCGCCCGCGTTACCGATGGCGACGGCCAGATCGGGCTTTCCGTCCCCATTGAAGTCCGCAATCACAGCGGCCTGGGGGGAGGGATCTGTCAACAGCCAGGCTTTTTTGGGGAAGGAACCGAACGACCAGGGCAGCTTGGTTCCGACGACAGTTAAGGTGGAAACGGTGGAGGAACTCGCAGCGTCGGCGTTTGTTCCCAGAAAGATCGCTTTGATGAGATGGACGCCAATGCCGGGAACGAACTTGAAGGTTGCGGTTCCCGCGGCGGACAACTGTGCCATGCCGAGGAGATGAATGTCGGTGCACCAGGAAACCGAGGCATCGCAAAAGTTAACCTGACCGGGCGTGACCGGCGCGCCGCTTGACCTGACCGTAGCCGTCAGCGTGATGACGGTCCCTGGGTCCACTGCCGTGACCCGGCTTCCGCTGAAGGTGACAGCGAGAGCGGTGTTTGTGGGAGTCTGCGCGGCTGCTGACGCAAAAATAATGCTGAGAAAGAAGCCGATAGCCGCACGTTGGAGCCATATCTTCAATAAGTTTCCCCCAAACTTGCCACAAATAGACGACTTCTCCGCATCGATCATTGTCGCAAGCATTCTATTACACGAGGGTCAAGGGGATGGGCGAAAAGGTCTTTGGCGATGGCTATGAAGGCGAGAAAAACTGATTCGTGGGGCCAACGCAGGGAAAGCTAGAGATTCTATTGCAAGTTGCACTAACTTTAGTGAAATCCACAGATTATTCCCTTTTTTGCACTTGCTTCCACAGGTTGTGTGATCCTACTCTCTGAATCAGATAGTGACCCGGTAGGGAATTGGAAACGCAGTTCCGGGCTGGCAGGAAGATACAGGTTCCGATCGCGTTCGTGAGTGCATGGCCGGCTTGTCCGGCAGTTGGATTGACAGCGCGAGATAGAGCAGGCATCCAGAGCCAGGTTGGAATGTGCAAGCTCCGATTGGACACGAAGATTCATCCGCGGTTCAGGCCGAGGATGCAAAGTTCGAGGCCTTTCGGGGAGTTATGATCGGCCCGTCGCCGGTGCAGGATTCGGGGTAACTCGAAGACGCAACCGGGGGCCAACTGGAAGGCATGGAGGCGGGGAAACCCGAAGCCGGCCGACAAGGTTGAAAAGGACGGTGCATAATCCGAGCAACCATTGGGCTCACCACATCGAGGCGCCAGGGACTCCGGTCTCTGGCGTCTTCGTTTATGGGCGGTTTTGCTTCATCGAAACGCACAGAAAAGCGGCGCCGATGAGTTGCATCGAGCGCCGCTGTTTCCGGCTTGTTTTCTGCGTTCTTCTCGCCGCAACGGTAGAAGGGCACGGGGATGAGCGCCGTCCCTCCGGGACTCCGAATTCATTGTATGGCGGCCTTCCCAGCGCTGAAGCGCTGGGCTAGCAACCACTGCGCCTACGGCGCGAGCGACAGGTTGCTCACGGCATGGAGCGCTCCTATTAAGACTCCACGGCATGAAGCATCCTTACCACGCACGAAGAGGGGCCGTCGATCAGATGAGCCCGCTGGGGTGCTGGACGACGGTTTGGGGCACAATGACCGGCAAGGATGCGGAACTGCTGGCCGGGAAGAGCCAGCCGTTGACAGAGATCCAGTCGTCGTCCGCGAGGCCAGAGAAACTGTCGGTGGTGAAACCCTGATAGGTGGTCTGGGCGGTGGTTTGCACATCGAACTGGATGAGTCGAACAACATTCGCCATGGGGACTGGCGCATAGATGTAGTTCAGTGTGAAGCTGGACGATGCGGGTGCGATGGCGGCGATCGAGCCGGTGATCTGGCCGGGCTCCAACTGCACGCTGCTGGCGGCGAAGGAGGGCTCGGCAGGCGGTCCCCAACCGGCCGCCGTGGGGGACACGGTGGGCGCTTGCAGCGACCCCGGCGTGACGGTAACCTGGACAGTTTGCCCGATCATCAGATCCTGGACAGAAGAGAAGGTATACCCCGAGGGGATGGTGAAGCCATGGGCGTCGATAGAGTAGGTGGTGGCGCTGGTGGTTCCCGCCCAGAGGGCGACCGAGGCCATGGCGCCGGGCGGCAAACTGGCGGCGGCAGTGGGGTTCTGGTGGAGCATAAGCAGGATGATCGTTTCACCCGCGGGTAGGGGGAGGGCCGGAATGCCGACAATGGTGCCGACGACGGTCTGCTGGCCGGCCGCCTGGGTGTAAGTGACTTCGCCCGCCATGAGAACGCCGCCGCTTTGCAGGCTGGAGACCTGGACCCGAACAATTTCGCCTTGAGCCAAGCAGGAGAAGCCGGCCGCAGTGCAAGCGGAAGCGGGGAAGTCGTCATAGGTGGTGGAAGTAGAGGTGACGATGGTAAAGGGGCGACCATCGGGAGTTTTCAGTGTGAATTGGTTCAAGCTCGCATTGACCGCGGTGATCGAACCAAGGAGGGCGCCGAATCGGGGAACCGCGGTGGGCGAGGTCGGCGGCTGAAGCGGAGAGACGGATACGCCATTGGCGGCGCCGAGGTTCACCGAGAGATCGGACTGGATGATGGTGTTGAGATGAAAGTCGACGAGGAAACCGAAGGGTGAGTTGGCCGCCACGGTAATGGGGAAGGGCTGGGTGGAAAGAGCGATGGTGGCGGAGTTGTCGATGTTCGGGGTAAGCTGACAGACGCTGCCCACGGCGCAGGTCGAGGCGATCGACGTATCGCTGTTATTCATGATGGTCAGTTGCGGATTGGCAAAGGTCAGGCTCAGGCTCGAATAACTCCCTGCCGGCACATTGACGGTGCTCAAAAAAGCAGAGAGTGCCTGAAGCTGGGTGACGTCGACTTGGATAGGAGTGTTGTTGGCCAGCAGCGAGACCGGCGCTCCCGAGGTGGGCTGAAGCGAAGCAGCCGTCAAAGTGACCTGAAAGAAGAGGACGGAGACGCCCGCCGGCGGGTCGTCGGTCATGGTGAGGGAGACGGGAACCGTGCTCGCGGGCGGAGTGTCAATGGTGTTTGTGCCGGTTGCCGTCGCTGCACTGCAACTTGAGATCCCGGCCGCGATGGCAGTCAGGACAAAGATGGCAAGGATAGAGAAAACCTTCCGCATGGAGCGCCTCCTTGATGAACCGGAATCGATGAACCGGGACGGGCGAGGGGTGCTTCAGATCCACTCTCCCGTGCCTTCAGGTTGCGGTTCGGAAGGGCATTGGATCAGTTCGATTCCTCCGCGGAGTCTTCCATGGGCGTCTTCGCTCAAGGCTCTGCGGGACCCAGTGCATCCGGGCCAAGCCCCTTTCGGTCACCGCGCTGCCCATATAGACGGAATTTTGAGCAAAAGTTGAGGCTCTGCGGCGGAAAATCGTACCGATTATTGATCTTCCGGTTTCATGCGGGATGGATCGCCGCGCATTGCTATCGGCTCTGCCGGGAGGCTTCCGCGCCTTCGGAGCCGGGATCGAGCGAACAGGCCTCGAGGTCGCTCTCGTCGAATACGGTCTCCAAGACGGCATAGGGCGGTCCATTGAACCAGCCCTCAGCTTCGGCCTCGCCGCGGCTGAGCACCTTGGGCAGATGCAGAGTGCTGCTGGCCACCTCCACACTGTCGATGCGGATGGCCACGATGGTGCGGCTGCCGATGTCGGTGCATCTCCACTGGCGTTCAGAACACCAGAAGGTCCCACCGAGGGTGAAGTCCGCATGTTTCATGGGTTGATTGTACGCGGGGTGGGCTTGCTTCGGTTGGGGTGCGGATGTACAGCCGCGCAGCCAAGCTGGTATCGTTACCGGAAAGCGGCAAAGCCGTCTTCGCTGCGGGTGCTTTTGGAGCGCCGCGGGAGGGAACCGCCGCGGAGACCTGCGCTGGCGCCGCCGGCGGGACCGAGTGAATTGAGCCAAACGGATTTTGTCCGGATTGCAGCCAGAGCCGCTGCGGGAGAGAAGAGATGTCCACTTCGAGACGGGATTTTTTGAAGACGACGGCGATTGCCGGGGCCACGGTGGCCGTAGGCGGAATCACAGCGTTTGCCGAGCCGCCGCTGGCGCTGGAAACAAACGGCGCTTTGCCGCCCGCCGGCTTGGGGCAGGCCGGCGCGCCGGCAGCCGCGCCCGTGGAGTACACCCGCGGCCTGGGCGACTATCCCGGCTTGCCGGCGGAGAATTTCAATCCCTTTTTGGTTCCCGAGGGCTCGACCTATCGCAACCTGGCGCTGCTGCGGCCGGCCTTTCACTCCAGCGCCTACGATTACAACCTGACCGCGCAACTGGTCACCGACGGCATCAAAGACACTCGAATGCCGTCGTGGATTGCTGTTATCGATCCCTTGCGCGGCGCGCTGGCCAAGACCGACCGGGAGAAGATTGTCGATCACTTTTTGCTCGATCCCATCGAACTGCGCGGGGCGCAGGCCTCGGTGGAGATCGAGTTGGGCGGCGAAACGCCGCCGGAGATCGACCGTCTGGTGGTGTACGTGCTGGTTCCGCCCACCCTCCCAGCTCAATCGCTGAAGTTTTCCGTCTCGGTTTCCCAGGACGGGCGCACCTGGGAAGAGGCGGGGAGCGTGGGCGCTCCGGAACTGGCCTCGACCGCCGGCTTTCCGCCGAATTTTGGCTGGCAGGGGCACTTCTATGCTCCCTCGATTCCGCTGAAGAGCGTGAGCCGCAGCAATTTTTATCGCGTTGAGTGCGGCACGGAGCACAGCGACGGCGGCTCCCAGCGGGGTTCCAACATCCTATGGAGTCTGCACCAGGTGGCCTTCTACCACGGCGCGGAGCGGGTGCAGATCGGCGGGCCGTATAGCTTCACCAGCGCCTGGATGAGCGCCGGGCTGGACGAGGAGTGGGTTTATGTCGATCTGGGCGCGCGCTGCTCCTTCGACCGCGTCAAGCTCTACTGGATCGCCCGGGCGGCCGAGGGTTCCGTGCAGGTCTCCGACGACGCCGCGAACTGGCGGGATCTTGCCGCGTTGAGCGAGGATGGCGGTACAGTCGACGATCTGAAGCTGGCGCAGGAGGCCGAGGGCCGCTACGTGCGCGTGCTGATGAAGCGGCCCACCTCGCCCAAGGGATACATTCTCAGCGAGATGGAAGTTTATGGCCGCGGCGGCTTGATGGTCCGGCCCAAGCCGGCGCAAGCGCCCACGGCCGATGGCCGGTTGAATCTGGCCGGAGGCGGCTGGAAGCTGCAACGGGCCAATCTGGTCAGCGGCGCGGGCGAAGCACTTTCCAAGGTGGGCGCTGCCGACGGGGACTGGCTGGTGGCGACGGTGCCGGGAACGGTGCTGGCCTCTTATTTCAATGCCGGGGCCGTTCCCGATCCCAATTTTGGCCAGAACCAACTGCATATCTCCGATTCGTACTTCTACTCCGACTTCTGGTACCGCACCGAGTTCACCGCTCCGGCGCTCGGTCCCGGCAAGCATTTCTGGCTCAACTTCGACGGCGTCAACTGGAAGGCCGAGGTTTATCTCAACGGCGAAAAGCTGGGGCGCATCGAAGGCGGCTTCATGCGCGGCCGCTTCGATGTGACCGGCAAGCTGCTGGCCGGAAAAACCAATGCCCTGGCGGTCCGCATTGAGAAGAACGCCACCCCAGGCAGCGTCCATCAGAAGACGCTGGAGAGCGTGGGCAAAAACGGCGGCGGGTTGGGCGCGGACAATCCCACCTATCACGCATCGGTAGGATGGGACTGGATTCCCACCATGCGCGGCCGCGACACCGGCATCTGGGGCGATGTAACCCTGACCCAGACCGGCGCGGTGACGCTGGAGAATCCCTTTGTTTCGACGACATTGCCGCTGCCCGACACCACCAGCGCCGAAGTGAACGTGGAAGTCGATCTAGTCAATCATCAGTCGAGCGCGATCAGCGGCACCCTGCACGGGCGCTTCGGCGAAGTGCGCTTCGAGCAAAAGGTTGCGTTGTTGGGCGGCGAACGCAAGACCGTCAAGCTCAGCCCCGCGACCCATGCGGCGCTGCGCCTGAAGAATCCCAAGCTGTGGTGGCCGGCTGGCTACGGCGAGCCGAATCTCTACGACGTGGAGTTGAGCTTCATCGACGCCAAGGGCCATGCACTGGACGCGAAGTCGTTCAAGTCCGGTGTGCGCCAAATGACGTATAGCGAAGAGGGCGGCAAGCTGAAGATTTGGATCAACGGGCGGCGGTTTGTGGCCCGCGGCGGCAATTGGGGATTCGGCGAGTCGATGCTGCGCTATCGCGCCCGCGAATACGATGCGGCGGTGCGCTATCACCGCGAGATGAACTTCACCATGATCCGCAACTGGGTGGGGCAGATCGGCGACGAGGCCTTCTATGAGGCTTGCGACCGGCATGGGGTGATGGTCTGGCAGGACTTCTGGCTGGCCAATCCCTCGGATGGCCCCGAGCCCGCCGACAACGCGCTCTTCCTCGGCAATGCGCAGGACTTCGTGCTGCGCATCCGCAACCATGCTTCGATGGGCCTCTATTGCGGGCGCAACGAGGGCTTCCCGCCCAAGCCCATCGACGACGGATTGCGCAAGATTCTGGCCGAGTCGCACCCTGGACTGCACTACATTCCCAGCTCCGCCGACGAGGTGGTCAACGGCCACGGCCCCTATCAGGCCATGCCCACGAGCTTCTACTTCCGCAACGCCGACCCCAAACTGCACAGCGAGATCGGCGCACCTACCATTCCGCCCATCGAGAGCGTGCGGCTGATGATGCCAGAGAGCGCCCTTTGGCCGCAGGGGCTGGATTGGGGCTTGCACGACTTTTGTTTGCAGGGCGCGCAGGGCGGCGCGGGCTTCCGCGCCATCGTCCAGAACAGCTACGGCGGGGCAAATTCGGCCGAGGAGTGGATCGACCTGGCGCAGTTCGTCAACTACGAGAGCTACCGCGCCATCTTCGAAGCGCAGAGCCGCTACCGCATGGGCGCGCTGCTGTGGATGAGCCATCCCTGCTGGCCGTCGTTTGTCTGGCAGACCTACGACTACTACTTCGAGCCCACCTCGGCCTACTTCGGCTGCAAGAAGGGCTCGGAGCCGCTGCACATCCAGTGGAACCGCGCCCAGGACACCATCGAGACGGTCAACTACAGCGCCGGCAACTTCAAGGGACTGACCGCGCTGCTGGAGATTCTCACCCTCGACGGCACCCTCGCCGGCCAGAAGTCCGCCACGGTCGACAGCGTGGAAGATTCTACCGTCACCGTTTTCCCGTTGCAGGTTCCGGCGGGGCTGAGTGCGGTGCACTTCCTGCGCCTGACGTTGAAGAATGGAGCGGAGATCGTATCGAGCAACTTCTACCTGCGCGGCGTGGTGGAGGGCGACTATCGCGCCATTCGCGAACTGCCCAAGGTCAAGCCGCAGGCCACAACCACCATGGAGCGCCAGGGCGACCGCTGGCTGCTCAAGACCGAAGTGCGCAACACCGCCAAAACACCGGCGCTGATGGTGCGGGTGAAGGCGGTGCGGGAGAAATCGGGCGACCGCATTCTGCCGGCCATTTACTCCGACAACTACTTCGCACTCATGCCCGGCGAGAGCCGTACGATCACGACCGAAGTCAACGAAGCCGACACACGCGGCGAGAAGCCGGCGATTGTCGTAGCGTGAAGGATGGCCCGTAGGTGAAAGACTGAGGACGAGCGCATATTCCAAGTTACCGGTTGTATGGTTTTGTGCGCTGCGATTGAGTAAGGCGCGTCCCACCCTAGGCGCAAAAGCACGAACGCGCCGAGGGTGGGGCACCCATTTTTGGACCATCGATAAGCGGTCAGAGATCTGGGGCCGATCTCACTGTGACGAAATGGAGAATGTCGTGGACGAATTGAAGCTCGATGCGCAACGGACGGCGATTGTGGTCATCGATCTGCAAAAGGGAATCGTGCGCTTTTCCGGAGGGCCGCACGCAAACGCTGCGGTGATCTCCAACGTGGTGCGGCTGCTCGAGCGGGCGCGGCAGGTGGGAGCGCAGCCGGTGCTGGTGCATGTGGGCGGCGCGGCCGATGGAGCAGACCGATTGAAACCCATCAGCGATCAGCCCATGCGCACCACTGGGCAGATGCCGCACGACTGGAGCGAGTTGATCCCGGAGCTGAACCGCCAGCCCGGCGACATCGTGGTGTTCAAGCGCCAATGGGGCGCGTTCTACGGCACCGACCTGGATCTGCAATTGCGCCGCCGCGGCAAGGATTGCATTGTGTTGTGCGGCATCGCCACGGAAATCGGCGTCGAGAGCACCGCCCGCGACGCCTTCGAGCGTGGCTATCAACTGGTCTTCGCCGCCGACGCCATGAACGGCAGCAGCGCCGAGGGCCACGTCCACTCGATCGAACGTATCTTTCCGCGCATGGGCCGGGTGCGCACGACAGAGGAGATTCTGGCCGCGCTGACGCCCGCTGCTTGCGAGTGACCGAAGCGAGCCAAAAGGGAAGAACCGGGAAGAAGTGGGCGCAGAGGTTCAGGCCTCGTTTTTCTCCGGACTATAGTTTCTAAACTATTGATTCCATGGATAGAAAGCAGAGGTGACTGCGGTCACGCGGGATTGTACTTCTGGAGCCTAGGATGAATCACGGACTGCGCTTTCAGCATCTTGTGCAGAAGGGGAACCGGTATGAATATGGGCTTCATCGAGAGCAAGACCTACGAAGAGATCGCGATCGGCGACACGGCCTCCACCGAACACGTTCTGACCGCCAATGACGCGATGGCCTTCGCCTCGATCTCTGGATTCAATGCTGTCCTTAACTCCGACGAGATTGTCGAGCGCGGCGGGGGAATCCCGCCCACCGGGCCGAATATGTGGTGCGCCTCGCTGGTCTCGGGCCTCTTCAGCATGAACAGCCCTGGTCCTGGATGCACGCTGACCCATATCTCGCTGAACTTCTTCAATCGTCTCCGCGTCGGAGACCGCATTTTGGTCAAAGTGCAAGCAACCGCCAAGGACGATGCCAGCAAACTGGTGACCTTCTCTTGCGAAGCCCACAATGCCACGGGCACGCCGATTTTCTCCGGCGCCGCCCAGCTTCTAGCGCCGCACAACAAGCAGCGCTGGTCCACGCTGCCGGTGCCTGAGTTGATTGTTGCCGAACCCTATCGCCATTACCGCGGCCTGATCGCCCGCGCCGCCGCCAAAGGAGCAGTAAAAACCGCCATCGTCTGGCCCTGCGATCAGGTCTCGCTGGGCGGCGCCATGCAGGCCTTCAAAGACGGACTGATTCTTCCCGTGCTGGTCGGATCAGAGGAGAAGATACGCAGTCTGGCGGAGGAGATGAAACTGGATCTGAGCGCGGTCCAGATCGTCGATGCCCCGGATAGCCGCGGAGCAGCCCAGCGGGCGGTGGAACTGGCGCGCAAGGTTGAGGTGCAGATGCTGATGAAGGGTTCCCTGCATACCGACGAATTGATGAGCGCCGTGGTCTCCCGCGAAGGGGGAATGCGTACCGGCCGCCGCATCAGCCATATCTTTGCACTGGATGTTCCGGCGTACCACAAGACCCTGTTCGTAACCGATGCGGCCATCAACATTCAACCGGACCTGGAGACCAAGATCAGCATTCTGCAAAATGCCATCGACGCCATGCTGGCGCTGGAGGTTGTCAACCCCAAGGTGGCGATCCTCTCGGCAGTGGAATCGGTCAATCCAGCCATCCCCTCGACGATGGACGCCGCCGCCCTGTGCAAGATGGTGGACCGCGGACAGATTACCGGCGCCATTGTCGACGGCCCGCTGGCCTTCGACAATGCGATCTCCAGCGACGCCGCGGCCATCAAGAAGATCAACTCGCCGGTCTCGGGAGACGTGGATCTGCTCATGGTTCCCAATTTGGAGGCAGGGAACATCCTCTTCAAGGAGCTTCAGTACCTGGCTAAAGCTCTGGCCGCTGGGGTGGTTGTAGGCGCCAAGGTTCCCATCGTGCTCACCAGCCGCGCCGATGGCGAATTGGCCCGCATGGCTAGTTGCGCCATGGGCGTTCTGCTGGCAAAACCAGCGCCGCTTCTCGGATAGAGCAGCCTCCGGATCGGCTTTTTGGCAGGTTATCGTCACTTCGCGGATACCGGAGAGCTTGTGCGTCCTCAAGGTGTTCCTCATCGGAACAGGGTGATACGACAGGAAAAGTTGGGCGATCTGCGCCCGCTGTGATATTCCTCTTGCATCTCTTTTGCTGCGAGTGCCGATTTTTTGAGCCCAGCCGACAAGCCGCGCCGCTTTCCTCTCAGCCCCGCACAGGGGACGCTGCTGCTGCTGATCGCCCTCAACCTGCTCAATTACATCGACCGCTACATTCTTCCCGGCGAAGTCTCGCTGATTCAGCACGAGTTTCACTCGACAGATCAGCAGATGGGCGCGCTGACCACGGCGCTCTTCTTCGTCTACATGCTGGTGGCGCCGTTGACCGGCTGGCTGGCCGATCTCTTCCCGCGCAAGCCGCTCATCATCTTCGGCGCGGTCTGCTGGAGCCTGGCCACGCTGGCTACCGTCTGGGTACATGACTACCAGACGCTCTACATCCGCCATGCGCTGGTGGGCGTGGGCGAGGCCACCTTCGCCTTTCTCGCTCCCACCGTGCTAGCCGATTTCTACCCCGCTCGCGAGCGCAATCGCATCCTCTCCATTTTCTATCTGGCCATCCCTGTAGGCGCGGCGCTGGGCTACCTGGCCGGGGGGCAGATCGGGTCTCACTGGGGATGGCGTACGCCCTTCCTGGTCTGCGGAGCGCCGGGAATCGTCGTAGCTGCGCTCTATGGTTTGTGGGGCAGCGAACCGGTGCGCGGCGCCTGCGATGCGCTTCCCATGGCTCAGAAAAATCGCCCTGTCAATCTCCATGGTTATCTCAGCGCCTCGCTGGACTTGCTCTTCAATTTCTGCCGCCTCTTCTTCAATCCGGCCTATCTGACCGCGACGCTGGGGTTGGCCATGCTGACCTTCGCCATGGGCGGCATCTCGGCCTGGGTGCCGACCTTTCTTTCGCGGGTGGGAGGGCTATCGGTGGGCAACGCCTCCTGGGCGGTCAGTGTGATTACGGTGGTGGACGGCATCGGTGGAACGCTGGTGGGCGGCTGGATCGCCCAGCGCTGGCTGCGCACCAACCATCGCGCCCTTTACCTGCTTTCGTTTTGGAGCGTGGCGCTGACGCTGCCCTGCGGCGTGTTGCTCTTCTTCGGTCCCCACGCCTGGGCCGTGCCCTCGCTCTTTTTGGCCGAGTTTTTCCTGTTTCTCAATACCGGGCCGCTGAATGCGGCGATTGTGAACTCTGTCGCCGCGCCGGTACGAGCCACGGCCATCGGACTGAATCTCTTCTTCATTCATTTCTTCGGCGACACCTTCTCGCCGCAGATCATCGGCGCCATCAGCGACCGCAGCAACCTGAGCATCGGTTTGGGAGCAACCCTGATTACGCTGGTTTTCAGTTGCATTCTGCTTCGCGTGGGAGCGCGCTTCGCGCCGCCGCTGGAGGATCAAGCGGAGCCAATTCTCTGAGATCCTGTAACCTGACGTCACGATGGAACGAATAAAATGGTTGCATGATCGTTGAGAGCTTTCCCACCGGACCGCTGCAAGCCAACTGCATTTTGCTGGGCGATGAACAGACGCATGAAGCCGTGGCCGTCGATCCCGGCGACGAGGCGGGACGCATTCATAGCCGGCTGATTGCCCTGGATCTGACACTGAAGCAGATTCTGCTTACCCATGCGCATCTGGACCACGCCGGCGGCGCGGCCACGCTGCGCAAGCTGACCGGCGCGCCAGTCTTGATGCATCCCGCCGACCTGCCGCTGCTCAATAGCATGGACACACAGGCCTCCTGGATGGGCCTGGACGCGCCGGAGGTGCATCCTCCCGATGGCGAACTGGCGGACGGGCAGATGGTGGGGCTGACGAACTTTCCCGCCCGCGTCCTCTTCACCCCCGGCCATTCGCAGGGTTCCTGCTGCCTGTATATCGAAGGGGAGAAACTGCTCATCGCCGGCGACACGCTCTTTGCCGGCAGCATCGGCCGCACCGATCTGCCCGGCGGCGACTCCGAGCAGATCATGGACTCCCTGCACAGACGCGTTCTCAAACTGCCCGACGAGACCAAGGTGATCTGCGGCCACGGCCCCGCGACGACCATCGGCCGCGAGCGGCGCAGCAATCCGTTTCTGCGCTAGTGTCCTTCGACTTCGCTGGTCGAAAGAGACGCGACCAACTCCGCTATTATTGACAGGGGCCGATGATGCTGCGTTTCGCAGCGCCCCCACGGGGCGCGAGGTCGATTTTGGCCTCAGTCCCAGGACTGCGCTGCGCTTGTCCTGGGCTAATATCCCAGCCTCCCTCCGGGAGGCAATGCTGTCCGTGCATTCACTGCCTATCTCGCTCCGCTCGTCGTTTGCTCTGGATGACAATCGATTTTTTGGTCGAATGAAGGACGCAGGGCGCTAGACAGCGATGCATTTCTAATTAGAAAAAAGGGCCTTTACAGCGGAGTCTCGGCGCGCAGTGCTTCCATGCAGCGGATGAGTCCCCGGTCCAGGGTCAATACGGACCAATGTCTGCGCAGGGCGACGGCGCAGATCAGCATGTCGATGGGGCCACAGGCGATCCCGCGACTGCGGCAGAGGTTGTCGTATCGCGCTGCCTCTTCGTAATCGGGAGTGGTCAGCGTTTCGTCCTGGAACTCCAAAAGCGTGCTGCGCACACGCTCAAACGACGCTAGATCTCTGATTCCGGAGAGGATTTCTTGCCGAATCGGCCCCAGGATGGCGAGTTGGCCGTTCCGTATCGCTTCGGTCAGGGAAGCTACCATGCACCTTTCTTCTTCGCCAAGCAGAGCGCTGGAGCGCCGCCGCAGCGCCAGAGACCAGACGCAGCAATCGACCAGAATCCTCATGGCTTGATTTCCGGATCAAGTTCGAAATATTCGATCCGGTCCAGTTTTCTCGCCGCGTGGGGGTCAAACTCCGGGTCGAAATCGATGGTGCCGAAGAGATCGAGAACATCGAGTTGCTTGCGCCGGGTGACGTACTCCTCGAGCGCGGCGGTGACGGCGGCCTTCTTGGTGGGGTGATTGCCGATGCGTCGCGCCTCGTCAATCAGGCGGTCATCGAGAGCCAGGTTGGTAGCCATTGCGCACCTCCCAATGCGTGTAGCGTACCACACATTGAGATGTGTAACGGCTTTGATTGCGTTGAGTGGAGCGACGAGACGCAGATCCTTCGCTGCACTCAGGATGACAAGTCATATATTTTCAAAAGATTACGAATGAGGTGGTGCGGCAAAATGAGCGAGCAGAACGGCGGCGCCTTTCTCGAACTCCACCTCGGGACCCAGCAGGCTGAGCACCAGCCAGCCCGAGGGGGGCATGGCGAAGAAGTGGCCGGGATGGACCCAGACGCCCGCATCGAGCAAGGTCAGAGCGGTCTGCTCATCCGGCTCCAGAGCCGGAATGCGCAGCACGGCGTACCATCCGCCCTCGACTTCCAGCCGCTGCACCAGGGATTGCCGGGCAAGCTGGCGGTCGAGTTCGGCGAGATTGGCGGCTACGCGATAGCGAATCTGCTGCTGGATTCCGCCTCGCCCCTCCAACCAGATGGGCAGAGCGCACTGCACCGGGGCGTTCATGGAGAGAAAGGTGTCGGCGATGACCTCCAGACGGTCAAGCGCGGTCTCGGCCTCGGGACCGGCGGCCACGATCCACGCTGATTTCATCTGCGGCAATCCAGCGATTTTACTCATGCCGCTGACCACGAAGACTGGGACGCCTTCCAGTCCCCTGGCGAAGGTGAAGGGAACGCCCGCGAGTCCGTAATCGAGAAAGACCTCGTCCACAATCAGCGCCAGATCGAATTCGCGGCAGAAGCGGGCCAGCTCCGCCCGCTCCCAGGGTTTGGTGAAATGGCCGGTGGGGTTGTTGGGGTGAACCAGGACGAGGGCGCGGGTGTTCTCGGTGATGGCCCGGCGAAAGCCTTCGGCATCGATCTGCCAGCCGTAGTCATAGACCAGCGGGGCGGCCTTCAGCTTCACGTCGTCCAAGCCGGCAAGGAAGTCGAAGAGCGGGTAGCCGGGCTGGGGGATGAGGATCTCGCTGCCGGGATCGCAGAGCAGACGAAACAGGAAGCTGTAGGCCTCGCTGGTGCTTGTCGTCAGCACGATCTGCTCGGGGCAGAGGGCGGCGCCGTGGCTGGCGTAGTACTCGCAGACGGCCTGGCGTGCTCTGATCATGCCGCGCGGCTGGGCGTCGTAGTCCAGCGCCTGGGGATCGATGAGCGCGGCGAGCAGCGCGGGATCGTAGTGGAAGCCGCAGCGGGTGGGGTTGGAGGCGGTCAGATCGGCGGTCGGCAATCCCGCTCCGAGGCGCTCGCGGTGGGCCCGCGCCAGATCGCTCTCTTCCGTGTTCCAGTGGGTCCGCTGTGAAAATCGCATCTGTGCGTCTGCCGTTCCCGTTTCACCTGCGCCCAACCTGCCCGCGGTGGCGTCGTGCAGAATAGAAACAGGCTTCCTTCTTCACGATACACGGGGGCCATGGGGAGGATCATTGGCTCTGCGCGCGGTTGTCTTCGATTACGGACTGGTTTTGACCGGGAAGCCCGACCCCACGGCCCATGCAGCCATGGTGCGTATCACAGGTCTGACGGAGGAGCGCTTCGAGCAGCACTACTGGGCCGACCGCCACGCCTACGACGAGGGAAAGCTCAACGGCATCACCTTCTGGCAGAAGCTGGTGCGCGATGCGGGGCTCGATCATTGCCTGGGCGATGCCGAGATAGAAGAACTGAACCAGTGGGATGCTCGTCACTGGACGGTGCAGAATCCGGCAATGCTGGCCTGGCAGCAGCAGCTCAAGAAAAGTGGCTTGCTGACGGCGATCCTCTCGAATATGGGCGACACGGTGCACCAGAATATTGCCCGCGCCTTTGACTGGCTGGATCGCTTCGACGCGTTGGTGTGGAGCTATCAGTTGGGCATCGCCAAGCCCGACGCGGAGATCTATCGCCACACGCTAAAGCTGCTGGGGGTGGCGGCCGAAGAATCGCTCTTTATCGACGACAAGCAGGTCAACATCGACGCCGCCCAGGCGCTGGGAATGCACGCGCTGCTCTTCACCACGGTAGAAAAGCTGCGCGCCGACCTGATCGCTACAGGTCTGGAACGGGAACTGCCGCTACCCGTCTGACGCGTATCGGTGCTTTGAGTATTGGACTTTCTTCAGGGCAATCGCATCTGGATTTCTTTAAATGTTTTGAAAGGGCACGGCTTTAGCCGTGCCAATTGCGAGGACTAAAAGTACCGGCTTTAGCCGCCGAGGTATGGGTTTCACCTTCAGAATCATCCCTCAGTGGCTAAAGCCAAGGATTTTCTCCCTACCTTTGCGGCACGGCTAAAGCCGTGCCCTTTCAAAGCGACTACCTCCAATCTAAATGCGATTGCCCTGGGACTTTCTTCATGCGGCCTTGACATGCAGATACTTTGGCTTTAATCTACGATGACTCGGTAAGGCGCAGCAGGTTGTGCGCCGCAACCGCAAAGGAATCGATGATCCACTTCTTCCATCCCGCGATCTGTCTGCGCAACTGTCGGAGTTGTGTTGCGCGGGCGTGTACGCTGGGGTAGATTCCGAAGCAAGAATCTCGATTCCCGTCGACCCACCCGCCAGATGGCAGGTGGGTTTTTTATTTGACCGCATCCGTGGCGCAGTGAATGGACCACGGATCGATAAGCGCCGATGGCGAAGTGGCTAACGCGCAGGTCTGCAAAACCTGTATACGCGGGTTCGATTCCCGCTCGGCGCTCCAACTTTCGATCTTTGCCTTATTAGGTTCCGTCATGAATCAGTCGCTTCCTGCCGCCCGGCAATCCGCTTGTTGTCTCTGTTGCTTCTAGCAACAGCGCCGCCCCGCGACCGATTCATTCCCAGCCTCTCATTCCTTTGACTGAGATCGCCACTCGGGTCTCCCGCTCCCGCGGATAGACGCACAGTGGATCTCGATTCAGCGCCAAGGGGGAATGATTCTGTCGCATTCTTCTATTTCATCCAAATGCAAAAAAGGAGAACTTCTCATGCGTAATCATGTACATGCATTCACTTCGATGGTCTTCACCAGCCGCTGGAACCTGCTTTTCCTGCTCCTGGCGCTTCCAATTGCAGCCCAGGCGCAAAGTCTCGGCTATGAAGGCCCGACAGGCGTCTTCGTTACGCCGCTGGCCGCGACGGCAGCCTCACCGGCCCATGGCGCGGGACATCCGGTCATCGCCTACCATGTACTGGCAGGCGGGCCGGTGATCGGCACGTGGAACACCGTCTCCATTACGGAAGGGTTCGCCAAGCGCATCGAAGTGGGCTACACCCGCGAAGACCACGCGGCCGGCAACACGCCCGGCCTGAGCCCGCTGTGGACCGACGGGCTCAATATCTTCCATGGCAAAGTCAATCTGGTTCCCGAGAATGCGGGCAAGACCAAGTGGGTTCCCGCCATTTCTGTGGGCGGCATTGCCCGCACCAACGACACAAACGTCTTCGATGGGTCCAACGGTCAAAGCAAGACAAATGGCGACATCTATGTTGTGGCCACCAAGGTGGTTACGCAGATCGAAAAGAAAGTTCCGATTCTGCTGAACGCGGGTGTGCGCGGCACCAACTCCTCGCTGTGGGGCTTGGGCGGTAACGCTCCCGACTTTTCCGCTCGGGCTTTTGGAGCGGTGGCGTTTGTCTTCACTGGCCCCGGCAAGAGCGCGATCATTCTGGCCTCGGAAGCGGCCCAGCAGCCACAGCAGATCAAGGCGACCTCTGCTTCCGGCGTGAGCAGCGGCGTCTTCGATATTCCCACCTCTGTGGATTACGCCGTACGCATTGTTCCCTCGCCCAAACACAAGCTGAATATCGACTTCGGCATCTTGCAGGCGGCAGGCAACATTGCCCCTGGAGTTAACCTGAAGGCCCGCGCCCGCGCCGCATTCGGCATCACGTACGGGTTCTAATTCGCTCTCCGTGGCCAGTTCGCAGTTTTATCCTTCCGCTTTTGTGTGGGGTAAGGATTCAAGCTGAGCACTGGCCGCTCAATTCCACATTGCGATGTTGTCTCTTGTTTTCATCCCGGCCAAGTCTTCGCTCAATGGACTAAACTTGCTTGCCTTGAGATCGGTGGAGGGAAACCGCTGCGCACCTTGGGCGCAATTCCCCCCGGCACAAGACAGGGAGTCAGAGAGTGAAACGATTGTTTGCTTTGGATCGCGCGGCCCAATGGGCCGTGCTGGGTTGCGCCATGGCGGCGCTGGTATGGAGCGCCTCGATGGCGGCGCAGAGCGTGCCGGTGGTTACCGGCGACGCGCGGGTCGACAAACTGCTGAGCCAGATGACGCTGGAGGAGAAGCTGACGCTGATCCACGGCACCCAGGAAGACCCCGCGGTCTACCAGGGGCAGGCCGGCTATCTGGCCGGGATTCCACGGCTGGGCATTCCAGGGCTGCGTTTTGCCGATGGACCTCCGGGCGTACTCACACGCCACCCCTCCCAGGCGGAGACGGCGACCATGGGCGTGGCCGCCACCTTCAGCCGCAAAACGGCCGAGGCCAACGGATTGGCGATCGGCCGCGAAGACCGCGCGCTGGGCATCGACGTCTCGTTGCAGCCGTTTGTGAACATCGACCGCGATCTGGAGTACGGCCGCGGCTACAACACCTTCGGCGAAGATCCTTTTCTGAGCGGCGAGATGGGCGCGGCGGAGATTCGCGGCATTCAATCGCAGCATGTGATGGCCCAGGTGAAGCACTTCGTTGGCTACGACTCGAACGGCACCAGCACCTTCATCGACGACCAGACGCTGCACGAGGTCTACGTGGCTCCGTTCGACGCGGCGATCCAGGCCGGGGTGGCCTCGATGATGTGCTCCTACAACCGGCTTAACGGGACCTTTGCCTGCGGCAACAAGTCCACTTTGACCCAGATCCTGCGCAAAGAGATCGGCTTCAAGGGCTTTGTCACCTCCGATTGGGGCGCAGTGCACGCTGTTGACTTCATCAACGCCGGTTTGGACATGGAGATGCCGGGTGAGCCTGCGCTGGATGCCGATAGCGGGGCTCTGCCTTCGTTCTTCGATCTGCGGCCCGCTCCTACACGTCCACGCCACAAGGCGGAGAATGGCGATGTGGGCGGCGACATGTTCGGCGGAGTGATTCCCGAGGAACCGCAAAAGCGCGGCAGAGACGGCAGCGACTTCGGCCTCAAACTGGCTCCCAAGAAGATGCCCGAGGCGCTCAAGGACGGCACGGTCAACGAGGCCGAGATCACCCGCGCCGCCGGCCACGTGCTCTATGAGATCGTGCACTTTGGCTATCTCGACGGGCTGGCCAAGCACGAGATTACCGCGCAATCCATCGAAGAAAACGCCAAGATCATCGAGAAGACCGGCGAAGAGGCTGCCGTGCTGCTCAAGAACGAGGGCCACGCTCTGCCGCTGAAGGCCGCCGATCTCGATTCCGTCGTGCTGATCGGACCGACTGCCGGGCAGGTGGACGCCATCGGCATCAATGGCGAGCGGTCGGTGGGGATTCCCGAGCGCCAGGTGGGACCGCTGGAGGCGATGAAGAAGATCTCCGGCGCCAAGATCCGCTTTGCCGTGAACGACGATATGACCGGCGCAACCATTCCTGCCAGCGCCTTCAGCCACGACGGCCTGCCGGGATTGGTGCGGACGGGAGCGGGCGCTTCCGTCATCGACAACCGCATCGACTTTACGGTTGGCGGCGGCAATGCGCTTGCGCCCAACTCCACCGTGGTGTGGAAGGGAGAGTTGACCGCGCCCCACGCCGGAACCTATTGGATCTATCTGCAGGCCATGGGAACTAACGCCCGCATCAGTCTCGACGGCAAGGGTTTGGCCGGTACCGGAGCGTCGCAGGGCGGGGTGCATGGCGACATTCTGCAAGCCAATCAGGACAATGTCGTCCCCACCACCGACCATCTGGACAACGTGCGCCGCGCAGTTGAACTGACCGCCGGGCCGCATCCGATCGAGATCCATACCAGCCCGGACAGCTCGAATGCGCCGGTTCAGGTGCGCCTCAACTGGTATACCCCCGAGCAGCGTCAGGCAGACCACGACGCAGCCATCGCCGCCGCCAAGAGCGCCAAAGTCGCGGTGGTCTTTGTCTGGACCCGCCTGGAACCGGTCTTCGGACTGCCCGGCGAGCAGAACAAGCTGGTCGAGGAAGTGGCTGCTGTCAATCCCAACACCATCGTAGTGCTCAACACCAGCCAGCCGGTGGCCCTACCCTGGCTGGGCAAGGTGAAGGCCGTACTGGAGATGTGGTGGCCCGGCGATGAGGGCGGCTGGTCCACGGCCGACCTCCTGCTGGGCAAGAGCAGCCCCGCCGGACGCCTGCCCATGACTTGGGCCAAGCGGCTGGAAGACTACGCGGCCACCGATCCCCAGCACCCGGAGCGCTCCAAGCGGGGAGTGGACGGCAAAACCACCTACAGCGAAGGCGTGAACGTGGGCTATCGCTGGTTTGACCTGGAGAAGATCGACCCGCTCTTTGCCTTTGGCCACGGGCTCAGCTACACCAGCTTCGCCTACTCCGGGTTGAAGATCGAGAAGGCTGCCGATGGCGGACTCGTCGTACACGTCACGATCAAGAACACCGGCGGGGTAGGCGCGGACGAGGTTCCCCAGGTCTATCTGGGCGCGCCCAGCGAGATTCCGGCGGGCGTGCAGTTTCCGGTGCGGGCGCTGGCCGGCTTCGAGCGCGTAGCCATCGCCGCCGGAGCCTCCAAAGATGTAACCATCCACGTGGCTCCACGGCAGTTGCAGTATTGGTCCACCAAGGAAGGGAAGTGGGCGACGGCGGCGGGCAAGCGCACGCTCAGCGTCGGCGCATCGAGCCGCGATCTACGGTTGGAGCAGACGGTCGAATAAGGGTCTGCTCTCAAATTAAACAGGAAATGCCGGGGCTTTGGCTCCGGCATTTTCGTTGAAGCAGAGAATCATGAGCGGAGGACAATCGTACCTGGCCCTTCGATGTAGACTGGTGCCGTCCAAAGGAGAGATCAAAATGCGTTTTGGCTTCAGCATACTCATCTTTTTTATGCTCTCTGTAAGTTGTGTGTTTACACAGGAAGTTAAACCAACAGTTCATCCCAATGGCGAGGTTGAAGCGATTCAACATTTTCCTGGGCGTGAAGATCTGGGTGTTCTCTGTTGGACCGTCTTTGACAAAGATTTGCCTGGATACCTTTCGCAGATCGTTATCCTCATGTATCAGAAAGGGATGACTCCTCAGGTTCTCTGGCAATCGTCTCTCGATCAAACCTACGATCCGGAGATTCGTTTTCTGCCTGAGATCAAATCCGAGGGCTTGCCTCTGGTGTTGGTCAAGGAGCAAATTGGGGCGGCTTATGCTTCTATGAATGTGATCGCTAAGGTGGAGGGCCATTTCACGCAGGTATCGTTGATCGGCGGTGTAGAATTCGAGATTTTACCATTGGAGCAGGATAAGCCGCCCTTCATCATTGCTCATCATAAATCGACCTATTTCGATGTTCCCGATATCTATCGTTGGAATGGAAGCCGCTTCGCCCTTGACAACCGGGCTCATCCAGGCTTTTATCGGAGTCTATTCGAGGAAGACAAAAATACCCAACCAATCGAATTGAGCCTTCAGTTGCAGAATTTGGCACGGATCGCCGATTTGGCGGGCGAACTTGGAGAAGCCCGTATGCTGCTTCTCAAAGCGCTTGTGATGGAGGAGAAAAAAGGCGATGACCAATCCATGCAACGCTCGCTCAGGAGCGATTTGCAGAAGTTGGAAGGCGAGACGAGCCGCCAAAGTAACGGGCCGGGCTCCGAAACCTTAAAGCAGCACTGAAAAATAACTCTTTACGCGACGCGCTCAAACGGTTCGATCCGGGGACGGCTCTTCTGGCTGGCTTGCCACAGATCGTATTGAGTGGCGAAAGCTCTTAATCACGGAACCATTTTATTCCTGAATCAACCTGCCGCCGCCCCGAAGTACACTGTCCTCATGTCTGTTCGTCTGTATGCCGCCACCACCAGCCAGGGCAAGCTGCGGGATTTCCGCGTTGCCGCCGAGGCGCACGATCTGGCCATTGAGCCGGTTCCGGATTTGAAGATGATCGCCGCGCCAGAGGAGGATGGGCTCACCTTTCGCGCCAATGCCGTGCTCAAGGCCGTCTACTACTCGCGCTTTGCGCCGGGGGAACTGGTGCTGGCCGACGACTCGGGGCTGGAGGTGGATGCGCTCAACGGCGCTCCCGGCGTGCGCTCGGCGCGCTACGGCGCCGATGCCGGGGTGGTCGATTCGCCCGACGCCAACGACAACACCGATGTGTGGAACAACCTGGTCCTGTTGCAGCGGCTGGCGACGGTTCCCGCAGGGCAGCGCACCGCCCGCTACCGCTGTGTGCTGGCCGTGGCTCGCGACGGGGTAGTGTTGCATTCCGCCGAGGGCGCGGTCGAGGGTCTGATTCTGGACGCGCCGCGGGGCACCGGCGGCTTTGGCTACGATCCCCTCTTCTATTTGCCCGAGTTGAACCAGACCATGGCCGAAATGGACCTCGAAACCAAGCACACCCTCAGCCACCGCGGGCGCGCGATCCGCGCACTGTTGCCATTGCTGGGAGTTTGATTTCCGGTGCGGGCGACTGCGCTTTGCACCGTCCCGACGGGGCTCCGTATGAACTGCTGGCTTCGGCGACCCCACGCTGAAGCGCTGGGCTAATAAACCCTGCGCCTGCGGCGTGCAATTGCCTTCGCGCCGGAGCGCCCTTGACGGAGGTGATGCAGGACACCAATAATTCATCTGCAACCAAACGGGATTTTCCAACCTCGATCCCGAAGCTGTCTGGACAAAGATTCCGGGATTCCCCGGAGCCCTGTTCCCCAAAGTCTGTTTTCTTGAGTCTGTTTCCTTGAGTCTGATTCCCAAAGTTTGTTTCCCAAAGTTTGTTTTAATGAGGAGCCGAATCGTTATGGCCACCGTTCAACCTCCCGCGGCGCATGTTGTGAGCCGCGGTGTTCAGCCATTGCGCGCAGGCGAAGGCAGCAGCTTTCTCTGGCGCAAGCTGCATTCGCTGCTGGGCATTGTGCCCCTGGGCGCATTTCTGCTCGAGCACCTGCTCTCCAACTTCGAGGCTCTGAAGGGGCCGATCGCTTACGGCGAACAGGTGCGCTTCCTCAACAGTCTGCCGCTGGTGCGGGTGCTGGAGTGGGTCTTCATCTTCCTGCCCATCCTCTACCATGCCGGCTACGGGGTCTACATCTGGCTGCGCGGCAAGTCGAACATCGTCTACTATCCCTGGGCCGGGAACTGGCTGTACACGGCGCAGCGCTACACCGGCATCATCGCCTTCTTCTACATCGGGCAGCATGTGATTCGCCAGCGCTTTCTGGGCGTTAGCCTCCCCGAGCACCCCATGGAGGCCTACGCCAAGGTGCAGATGGAGTTGGCCAATCCCTGGATGCTGGCCTTCTACATCGTGGCCATGATCGCCATCTGCTGGCACTTCGCCTACGGCGTCTGGCTCTTTGCCGCCAAGTGGGGTATCACCCCCGGCGTACAAGCCCGCAAGCGCTTCGGCTATGTCTGCGCGGCGCTGGGCGTTGGTCTCACGGTACTGGGACTGATGGGTATCTGGGCATTTGTGGGAAAAAGCAGCTTCTAGCTATTAGCTTCTAGCTATTAGCTTCTAGCTGTTAGCTAAGGCTTCACGCAGTGATTTTTCCTCTTCTCGCGTTCCGGCAGCGCTTTGGGCTGAATGCCGGGCTAGATGCTAGAGGCTAGCAGCTAGCAGCTTCTGAAAGGACTCTCCATGGCAGCACCCAGAATTATCGTGGTGGGCGGAGGCTTGGCGGGCCTGGCGGCGGTCATCAAGATCGCCGAGGCAGGCGGAACCGTCGATCTCTTCTCCATCGTCCCGGTCAAGCGTTCTCACTCGGTCTGCGCCCAGGGCGGCATCAACGCCGCCAAGAACCTGAAGGGCGAGGGCGACACCACCTACAAGCACTTCGACGACACCATCTACGGCGGCGACTTTCTGGCCAACCAGAGCCCGGTCAAGGCCATGTGCGAGGCCGCTCCGGCGATCATCGACCTGCTGGACCGCATGGGCGTCACCTTCAATCGCACTCCCGAGGGGCTGCTCGACTTCCGCCGCTTCGGCGGCACGCTCTACAACCGCACCGCCTTTGCCGGCGCCACCACCGGCCAGCAGTTGCTCTACGCGCTGGACGAGCAGGTGCGGCGTTTCGAGGCCGCGGGCAAGGTGAAAAAGTACGAGGGCTGGGAGTTCCTCAGCGCCGTGCTCGACTCGAAGGGCGTGGCCAGGGGCATTACCGCGCTCGACCTGCGCTCGATGGAGCTGCGCTCCTTTGCGGCAGACGCCATTATTCTGGCCACGGGCGGCATCGGAGCGATTTTTGGCAAGAGCACCAACTCGGTGGTCTGCACGGGATCGGCGCAGTCGGCGATCTTTCAGCAGGGCGCGCACTACGCCAACGGCGAGTTCATTCAGGTACACCCAACCTGCATCCCCGGCGAAGACAAGCTGCGTCTGATGTCGGAGTCGGCGCGCGGCGAGGGCGGACGCGTCTGGGTGCCGCGCAAATCCGGCGACAAGCGCGACGCCAAGCAGATTCCCGAGGCCGACCGCTGGTACTTCCTCGAAGAGTGGTATCCCAAGTATGGCAATCTCGTGCCGCGCGACGTGGCCACCCGCGCCATTCACAAGGTGGTCTACGAGCACGGCCTGGGCATCGACGGCCAGCCGATGGTATACCTCGATCTGACCCACATCGACCGGGCCACGCTGAACCGCAAGCTCGAAGGCATTCTCGAAATCTACGAGAAGTTCGTCGGCGTAGATCCCCGCGATCACCCCATGAAGATCTTCCCCGGCATGCACTACACCATGGGCGGCCTGTGGGTGGACTTCAACCAGATGACCAACATCCCCGGCGTCTTTGCCGCTGGCGAGTGTGAGTACCAGTACCACGGCGCCAATCGCCTGGGCGCCAACTCGCTGCTCAGTTGCATCTATGCGGGCTTTATCTCCGGACCGATTGCTCTCAATTACGCGAAGAGCCTGCCCGCGGCAGAGGGCGATGGCGGCCACGCGGCGGAGATCAAGCGCCAGGCGGAGATCAACGGCGCGTTGCTGAGCAACCAGGGAACCGAGAATCCCTTCAAGCTGTGGCGCGAACTGGGCCAGACGATGACCGAGCATGTGACGGTCATTCGCTACAACAAGGGTCTGAAAGAAGCCGACGAGAAGATCGTCGAGCTGCTGGAGCGCTTCAAGAACGTCAACCTCAGCGACCGCAGCCAGTGGGCGAACACCAGCTTTGCCTTCGCTCGCCAGTTGAAGAACATGCTGGAACTCTCGCGGGTGGTGGCGCAGGGCGCTCTGCTGCGCGACGAATCGCGCGGCGCGCACTACAAGCCCGACTTCCCGGAGCGCAACGACGAGAAGTTCCTAAAGACCACCAAGGCCAGCTTTACCGGCCAACCCGAGGGTCCGCGCCTGGAGTACGAGGAAGTCGATACCGCACACATCCAGCCACGCCGCCGCAGCTACGAAGCCAGCAACTAGGAAGGGAGACTGACAATGGCAGAGAAAAAGGTAACACTCGAAATCAAGCGCCAGGCCAGCCCCGAGGACCCCTCGCAGTGGGAGCGGTTCGAACTCGACTGGCGGCCCGGCATGAACGTTATCTCGGCGATGATGGAGATCGCCGCCAACCCCGTGACCGCCGACGGCCGCGCGACCACGCCGGTCACCTACGACTCCAATTGTCTGGAGGAGATCTGCGGTTCCTGCGCCATGCGCATCAACGGCAAGGCGCGCATGGCCTGCTCGTCTCTGGTTGACAACCTTGAGCAGCCCATCAAGGTCGAGCCGCTGAGCAAGTTTCCGCTGGTGCGCGACCTGCAGGTGGACCGGTCGGTATTGTTTGAGAATTTGAAGGCGGTGCAGGCCTGGGTGCCCATCGACGGCACCTACGATCTGGGCGCGGGGCCGCGCATTTTGCCCCAGCAGCAGGAGGTCAGCTACCCGCTTTCGAATTGCATTTCCTGCACCTGTTGCATGGAGGTTTGCCCGCAATTCAATGAAGGGACAGGCTTTGTGGGCGCGGCCACCATTGCTCAGGTCAAGCTCTTCAACGACAACCCCATCGGCAGAGTGCTCAAGGAAGAGCGCCTGCGCGCCCTGGCCGGTGACGGCGGCATTCAGGAGTGCGGCTTTGCCCAGAACTGCGTCGAGGTCTGCCCCAAACAGCTTCCCTTGACCAGCGCCATCAGCGACGTCAGCCGCGACGTGTTGCTGCAAAAGGTCAAGGACTTGTTCCGGAGTTGATGAATTGGCATTGCCTCCCGTAGGAGGCAGCGAAGATAGCCCAGGACAACCCTGAGCAACGCGAAGGGGCAGTCCTGGGAGTATCCAAAATCGCCCTCGCGCCCCGTAGGTGGCGCGGTGAAACCCGCCTGATCAACTTGCGTCGCCGAAGGATCTGTTTTTTGTAGAGGTTGACAAGAACCGCAGATCCTTCGCTGCGCTCGGGATGACAATGCAAGGCCGATAAGGACGTTACATAGCAGCGTAACTTACGGGTTGCCTACCATCCAAACACGACGCGAGAAGACTAGAAGATTGACTGCCTGACCGATTAGAGCATTTCTACTTTTCCTGTAAGGCTGGCGTGGCGTGTTTGAACCATGCCTTGGCGTTGTCTGGAGTGATCATTCTGAGGGCTTCGGTAATGGCTTTGTCGAGGTCCTCCCTGCTTCTG
>Ga0181535_10000851_pt1 | contig 42682 bp, 20 predicted proteins | sample PEATcosm2014_Bin_44_FD_119774 | JGI IMG/M metagenome (GOLD analysis project Ga0181535, IMG submission 119774) | Peatland microbial communities from MTU Mesocosm Facility, Houghton, MI, USA - PEATcosm2014_Bin17_30_metaG | ecosystem: Environmental > Terrestrial > Soil > Wetlands > Peat | place... | reverse complement strand
CTCGACTTCTGTCCGGTTCCATTCCACCAACACTTGCCGCCGCTCCGGCGGAGTCAGTACCGGCAACTCTGACAACCGCTGCTCCGGATTGGCCGCCACCCCCTCCAGCAACATGCGGTAGTGACCGGCCATTCTTTCAATGCGTGCCACGTCAAACAGGTCCGTCGCGTACTCAATTTCCAGCCAGATTTCGCCCTCGTCTTCCGTCAGCATGAAGGTCAAATCAAATTTCGAAGTTCTGCTCTCAGCCAAAAGCGATTCTACCTCCAATCCTTCCATGCCTATGAACGATAGTTGCTGCTCACGGTCGCGCCAATTGATCATCACTTGGAAAAGTGGAGAGTAACTCAGGTTCCGTTCCGGCTGAAGTTTGCTGACCACCTGGTCAAAAGGTGCGGCACGATGGGCATAAAGATCAAGCACGCCCTTTTGAACGCGACCAAGCAACTCGGAAAACCTCAGTTCGCCCGAAAGCTGAGTCCGCAGCACATGGGTATGGAGCAGGAACCCGATCACCGATTGTAGCTCTGGGCGGTCTCGATCAGCCAACGGGATTCCCAGCAGAATGTCCTCCTGACCGGTGTAGCGATATAGCAGGGCGTCCAGGGCCGCGGTAAAGATGGTGAATAAACTGATCTTTTGCCGCCGGCTGCAATCCCGCAACGCTTGCACCAACTTTGAACCTGTCCGGAAGCGTTGCCGGGCGCCCGCATAGGAATTCACACTCGGACGGACCCGATCCGTCGGCAATTCCAAAAGGGGCGGCGCTCCGCGGAGATTGACCGCCCAATAATCCAAATCGTCGGCGAAACCTCCCGCCGTCACCTGCTTCACCTGCCAGGCGGCATAATCACCGTGCTGAATCGGCAGGGGCGGCAGGATTGGAGTTTTATCGCTCGTCATTGCACGATAACAGGCTGACAATTCTCGCCATATCACACCCTCTGAAGACCAATCGCAAACCAGGTGGTGCATCATCAATATGAATACATGCTCTTCCGGGCCCAGTTGAAGCAAGGTGGCCCGGATTCCCGGTTCGGCCTGGAGATTGTACGGACGCCGTGGCTCCTCAATTAGCAATCGTTCGACTTCTGCCCAGCGCGATGCCGGGGCCAGTGCGCTGAGATTGATCTGCTTCAGGCGCAACGCCCGGCTTTCCAGAGCAACCGCTGCCGGTTCTTCGTCGGTGACGCGAATAGTCGTCCGCAAGATTTCATGCCGTTCGATGATGACGTTTAGCGCTCTTTCCAAAGCCTCCCGGTTGAGTTTGCCGCGCAAACGCACGGCCTCAGATTCGTTATACAACGGCACGTCTGGAATGAATTGCCCAAAGAACCATACTCGTTTTTGGGCGGGGCTAAGCGGACAAGGCTGGGAGCGGTCGCGCAACGGGATGACCTCCGCGGCAGTGGGCATGCCAGGCTGCAGCAGCAGGGCTTGTTCCCAAGCCACGGTCGCCTCAACGGAGGAGGAGTAATCGCTGGGACGCATGCGTTTTCGGATTAGTGCCGCCTGCTGCGCCACCGTGGCGTTCTCGAAGAAGTCCGACAATGAAAGCACAAGCGGCAGTTTCTCGCGCAGCCGCGACAGACATTGAATGGCCAACAGCGAATGTCCGCCCAGGGAGAAAAAGTTGTCCTGCATGTCCACCTGCGGCCGGCCGAGCAGTTCGGCCCAAGTCCCGGCAATCGTTTGTTCAATTGGCGTTGGCGTGGCAAGCATCGTGGCTTGGGCAGCTTGCCCATTGGCGCGCAGGGTGGTGTCAAATTCGAATGACCCCGACCCTGAAGCGAAAGCTGGCTTGACTTTCTCCCGCAGTTTAAGCCGTTGAACCTTGCCTGACGGACCTTTCGGCAGGTCTTTGACAAAATGAATCCGGGTCGGGGTCTTGAAATGGCCCAACCGATTTTCGCAGAACGCAAGCAGTTCCAGTTCATCACCACGGGTGCCAGATCGCAAGACAACAAAGCCGATGATGTCCTCCCCCACATATCGGTCAGGAACACCGACCGCAGCAGCTTCCAAAACTGAAGGATGGGACTCCAAGACCTCGTCAATTTGCTTCGGGGCGATATTCATTCCTCCTTTGATGATCAAATCCTTGGAACGGCCAACAACGAAGAAATAACCGTCTAGATCCCGGTATGCCAAGTCTCCCGTGTGAAACCAGCCGTCCGGATCGAGAACCGCTGCGGTTCCTTCAGGATCCTTGTAATAGCCCCGCATCAGAGCTGCACCGCGAATAAGGACTTCGCCAGGCTCTCCCTGCGGAACTTCAACCCCCTCACGATTAATGATTTTGGTTTCAAAGCCCCACGGCAGCCCGGGCGACCCGATCTTGTTTTCGCCGGGAGGCAGCGGATTGGAGAAAATATTTCCGCCTTCAGTCGAGCCCATGGCTTGGATTAAGAGCAACTTGAATTTGGCAAGAAATTCGCGATGCAGCGACGGTGAGAGTGGCGCCGAGGAAGAGCGGAGAAAACGAATGCGTTTGAAAGCCGCTTCGCGACTGGCCGCGCGCGGATCCGTCCAGTCCAACAACTGCGAAATGATGGTTGGCACCACCGCCGACCAGGTGCATTGATGTTCGTCCAGCCAGTCCCAGAACCGACTGACACTGAAATGATGGGGAACCACCACCGAACCGCCGCTCATGAGTGTCGGAATCAAAGTCACGCATTCCGCGTTGATATGGTACAACGGAAGCACCAATAGGGAGCGGTCCTCGAAAGTAAGTTGATGCGAGGAAATGGAATTACATCCATGAGCCAGCACGGTCCGATGCGAGTGCATGGCCGCCTTTGGCTGGCCCGTGCTGCCAGATGAATACATTAGCAGAGCCATATCTTCCGGGCCGGGCGGTGGTGGTTCAGCCGTCAATGGCGCCTTGTCCACCAGGTTCACGCCGTCAACATCGACAGTGATTGCCTGAATAGCCCGCCGCACGTTTGCCAACGCCTCTTTGAGCAAGGCAGCATACTGGTTTTCGACAAAAACCACCATGGCGTCACAATGCTCGAGTGTATAGGATAGCGACGAGACTCCGGCCCGGACATTAAGAGGAACCGACACAAATCCCCCGTACATCGCGCCTAAAAACAACTCCACCGTAAAAAGCCCGTTATCCATCAGAAAAGCAACCTTGTCGCCCCGCTCCAAACCAAGATGCCGAAGCCACTTTGAAACGTGTCCGGCCTGCTCTTGCAAACCACGATAAGAAAGGGAACGCCCCGTATCGGGACAAATTAGGAACGTCTTTTGCCCGTGGGTTTCAGCCAAACAGTCAATCACTTTCCGAATTGTATCCATGCCACGTCTGTTGATATGGTAATGTCCACAAAAATCCGCCCCGACCTAGTATCCACAAGCCGAACGATGAGTTCTACCAAGTTTTGGGACACGAATAGGCAGGCGTGGGACATGACGGTTCCACTGGCGCTTGGCTAACCTGTGTGTGGCGAATTAATAGTCATGCAGCGACTGGGAGCTTGAAAAGCCCGTTACAGTGTGATTGCCATGACGTTGCCCTTCTTGTGAGCGCCGGGAAACTGCCTCCGCTCGGCAGGTCGTAGCCCAATGCCGTGAAGTTTTTCAGTGCCGTCGGGCTGATCACCCTGCTGGCCGACCGCGACTGGCCGGATGGCGCGACGAAAACGATTGGTCAACATTGGCGCCGGCAGAATGCCCAGCGCCGTGGCTTAACCCTGGAAAATCGGGCGGATGCCAAGCCGGGGGCGCGGCCCAAGGGCAAAGTGCAGGAGTTGGCGGTCATTCAGCACAATTGATGCAGCAGGCCAATGCTTACTGGACAGCCACCCGGTCAAAGTAGTCCGCCAGAGAGTAAACCTGCACGTTCACCGCTTTCATGGCGTCCATCAATGCCGTATAAGGCTCGTAGCGGAAGCTGACAATGCCCTTGTTGGCGTCGCGATTGGACGGGTCGGTGCCGGGTTCGGACGGGTCGTTGTCGGCATATTTGAACCAATGCCAGCCCACGCAGACTTTTGATTCGAGGAGCGCCAGCGTGAAGTTCTCGTAGAAGAGGCCGCGATCGTGTTGCGACTTCACGATCCAGCCGGCCCCGCTGTTGTTGGCCAGGCCGGAGTCCGCTCCTTTGACATACCATTCGGTAATGAGGATGGGCCGGCCGGATTCGCGTGACCACATTGCGAGTTTATCCTGCGAGGGCGTCCAAGTGCGGTAATAGTTGACCGCCATGACATCCACATAGGCGCCCGCGGCTTTGAAAACTTCGGGGTAGTTCAATTCGCGATCGTTGAAACGCGAGCCAAGGTAGAGATGATTGGGATCATATTTTTTGATCGCAGTCGAGACGATCCGGTAGTAACGATCCGTAACGAGGGCGATAAAATCCTCCCGATCCTGCTCGGTGATGTCCTGGACGCCCGCCGTTGAACCATGCCGGGCCCGCAACCACTCCATCGCGGCCTGATGTCCCGGATCTTTTTCGGGCAATTGAAGGTAGTTGATGATCGCCTCGCGTTTGAAGGGCATTTCGTTGTCCGAGAAATGGCCCAGCAGCCAGGGATCATCCTTGGCGCCGGCCAGTTGGCGGGCATAGGTATCGCAGAATTTTTCGAATTCCGGATCGAATACAAAAATGCAGTCCTTCGGGTAACCGATATGACCCGACTGCTGATAAGTCCCCCCGCGTTTCCGGCCGTAACTGCTCATGAAATCCCAGATGCGGGTGTAAACCAGCGGGGCTGAGGCGCCCCGCAGCCGTTCGATGTCCGACCAGGCACCGAGGCCGTTGAAGCCCAGCGAATGCAACAGACTGGAGGTGGCGGCCACCCAGTTGGAATTGCTGCCGAATTTTTCATTGAAGGCAGCCGCCGCGTTGGACCCGCCCATTGGCGCCACGGTGACCACTCCCTTGTTGAGAAACAAGCAGCCCTGCGGGTCCACCAGCCACCAGCGGTCGCCAATCTTGGCCGGGTAAAAAAAACCCGTGGCCTTCACCTTCCTGGTGAGCCGGCCCCCGTATTGATCCAAATCTGAATCCCTGCGGTTGGCGGCCGCTTCGGGCAGGGCAGCCAGCGTGCGCGTGGGATAGTTCGTCCATTCTTTGCCGGGGGCGATCTGCACCGGAACCGTCACGATTCCGGGTTCAGCCTGAAGCAGAGAGGTGGCGGCGACCCAGCAGAGGACAAAGGTAAATTTGGGCAGTTTCAATTTTTTATAGGTCTTGGTGACACGCGATTTTAGAAATCTTCGTGGCAGACACCGACAGGCTAAACGGCCGCCGAAAACTTTCCACCCCACAAAAAAATAGGGTGTTCCGATGTGCTTCGTGCGTCCGGCCGAGACGCACCGGTCAGGCCGGCGGGGGGCAGTCCGATGACTGGCGCAATTTGTTGACGGCCTGCATCCGGCTCTGCACATGAAGTTTTTCGTAGATCTGGTGCAGATACCAGCAGACTGTGCTCAAGGTAATGGCCAGCTTGTCGGCAATCTCCTTGTTGGCGTAACCATTGGCCACGAGTTCGAGAATTTCCCGCTCGCGCGGCGCCAGCGCTTCCGTGGCGGGGGACGCGGGTTTCGGTTCGTGAAAGGCCGCGATCACTTTTCGCGCGATTTCGCTGGTCATGGGCGAGCCGCCGCGATGGGCTTCCGCGATGGCCTCGAGGATTTCCGCGGCCGTGGCCTGCTTGAGCAGGTAACCACAAGCACCGGCCCGCAGCGCTTTGAAGATGTGTTCGGCGTCGTTATAGACCGTGAGGATGACCATGCTGATATCGGGGAGCTGGACTTTGAGGCGCGCGACCACTTCGGCGCCGGAACAATCCGGCAGGTTAAGATCCATGAGCACCACCTCCGGGAGCGCGCGCGGAATGCCCGCAATCGCCTCCGCGCCCGTCCCATACTCGCCAAGGCAGGTTAGACCGGGCTTAGACTCAATCACCCGGCACAGGCTTTTGCGGAACCCGATATCATCTTCAACAACCGCAACTTTGATCATTTTCATGTCTCTGGTTGAACTGGAATTATAAATGTCACCGTCGTTCCGTTGGCGGCGCGGCTGGTGATTTCACAGCGTCCGCCCAGACGAAGCAGGCGCCCGCGCATTCCCGCCAGGCCGTGGTGTGCGCCCTTGTCGGCGACATCCTCCAAACCGCAGCCATCATCGCAGATGCGAATCAAGAGGTTGCCGGCCGCCGCCGACATGGTGATTTGCACTTGGGTGGCGCGCGCGTGGCGGATGATGTTGTTCAAGGCCTCCTTGTAAGCATGAAAAAACTCGTGCCGTTCATCCGCGGGCAGGTTGCCCGCAGGCAGTGGTTCGATCACTTCCAAACGACAGCGGATCCCGGCGTGACCGAGAAGTTTCTGGGCATAGGGAAGGAAATAATCCACCAAAGATTGCGAGGTGTCGTTGGCCGGGTTGATGGCCCAGACGATTTCGTCGAGCGAGGCGGCGAGCGTTCGCGCCCGGCCGGTGATTTCCTGCAGGCGTTCCCGCCCGGCTGGCGGCAACACGCCGCTGGCACCGGCCAGATCGCCGAGCAAACCGATTTCGGTCAACCCCACCCCGAGGTCATCATGCAAATCGCGCGCAATGCGGGTGCGTTCGAGTTCCAAGGCCCGCTGATGTTCCAGGCGTTCCACCACCAGCCGGTGATGGCGATGCAACACCAGCACCACGATTCCACACAAAGCGGCAAAGCCGGTCAAAGTCGCCGCGCACTTGAACCAGAGCGTCTCCCAGAAGTAAGGCTCGAAGGTGACGGGAAGCGTGTCGCCGATTTTGTTCCAAATACCGTCGTTATTGCACGCCATGACCTTGAAGCGATAGTGACCCGGTGGCGGATGGGTGTAACTGGCCACGCGGCGGGTGCCGGCATCCATCCAGTTCTGGTCCAAGCCTTCCAACTGATAGCGAAACTGCACATTCTCCGGGGCGACCAGGCTCAAGGCGGTGAACTCGAAGTGCACCTCCTGCAATCCCGGTGGCAGTTGCAGTTCACGCTGCCTGCCGGAATCGCTCAACCCCGCAGGCGCAACTCCCGGCAGGCGTGATGCCAGGTTGAAATCCATATAAACGGGAAATGTCCGGTCGTCCGCGGTCACGCGCTCGATGAACACTTTGGGTGGCTCATAGTTAAGCCGGGCATAATCCAGCCGCACTTGGGCCAAACCGGAAAGCATGGAGAAATAAAGCCGGCCGTCCGCAACGCGCAATGAGTCCGGGCAAAAATCAAAGCTTGCCTGCAATCCGGGCAAGCCTTCACTGCGTCCATAAACGATCGGCCAGACTCGGGTGGCCAAACCGCTGGCCAGGTCATCGAAGTCCCGTTCGCGCACCTCAAAAATCCCTTGGTTGCCCGCAAACCAGACGCCTCCGCGGTCATCCGTCAGAATTTGAGCGACATAATCGTTCGGCAGTCCCTGAGCGGTGGTGAACCGGGTGATGCTGCCACTCCGAAGCCGGCCGGCCCCTGCCCCGGCGTAACCGATCCACAAGTCACCGTTCGCGGCCCCGTGCAGGCAGCGGATGGATAACGAAGCTGACTTGGCCGTTTCATCCACCAAGGCGTCACCGGTCACGCGCACCAGCAGGCCATCCGAAGCCCCGGCCCAGAAATTTCCCGCCGCGTCTTCCGTCATGGCGCGGATAAACCGGTAGCCGTGCGGCAGGTTAAAGGTTTGCAGTTTTCCCCGGCGGAGCCGGTACAAGGCGTCCGGCAGATCAGTGCCAATCCACAGGTCGCCATTGTTCATCAGCAACAATGAGCGTGGGGATTTTTGGCGGAAGGTGGCTTGGAGACCGAGGTCCTTGAACTGGCCGCCGGCCCAGTGGTAAAGGGCTCCGCCCCAGGTTCCAATCCAAACTGAACCGTTGGTGTCGGCCGCGGCGCAGGTGACCCGGGATTGAACCAAGGCGCCGCCGGGCGATTGCACGATCCAGTTGGTGCCCTGGCTGCGAATCAATTCGCCATTGTCGCCCACCAGCCAAAGCGCGCCGGTCGCATCCTGACAAACCGACTGCACCCCTTGAAACGGAAAACCATCCGCCGGTTTGAGCAGGGAGGTTAAGCGCTGATGCACCCGGTTCAGACCACCCCGCGTGCCGACCCACAGATTGCCTTCGCGATCCCCCGCCAGACTGAGTATGGACAGATTTGAAACCTCGACTTTCGTAATGGCATTGCTGCAACAACGAAACAGGCCGGCGGAAGCGGTGCCCACCCAGACCGCGCCCTCGCGGTCTTCGAACAACACCGACGGCTCAAAGCCTGCGCGGCTGGCGGCTTCGCCAGGAATAATTTGTCCCAGTTCAACGGTTTCAACGCCTTCATCGAATTTCAAGATCTGCTGTCCGGCACAAACCCAGATGCCGCCGGTATGGGCGGAAGCAATTCGCAATGCCCCCGAGCCAAATTTTTCCAAAACATTGAACCGTCCGTTGCGGAACACCCCCACCTGACTGCCTTTGGCAAACCACAAGGTTCCGTCCCGGCCACTGGCCAGCCAGCAAACGTCATCCCCCTTGGGCAAACCGTCTTGGACCGTGAGCACATCCACTTTGCCGGCCGGGCTGCAGCGGATGACTTTTCCCGTGTTGTAAGCGACCCAGAGGTTACCGGTGCCGTCCAAGGCCATGGAACGTTGCGTCTCGTTCTTCGGCAGACCCTGGTCAGAGGTCAGCATACGCACCTGCGGCCCATCGAAACATAAGAGGGTGCCGCCCTCCTCCTTCGCCAGCCAAATCCGCCCCTGCCGGTCCAACATCATGGCCCGCATCGTGCCCGCGATGAGATCCGGAGAACGAGCGAGGCTGACGCGTTGAAACCGGACTCCGTCAAAACGAGCGACGCCGCCTTGCGTGGCGACCCACAAATATCCGTCTGCAGTCTGGGCCAAACCCACCACGCGGTTGTCAGGGAGGCCGTCTTCCGCCAGCCAGGTCCGCGCGAAATAAGGGAGGTCATTTTCCGCCCGCGCGGGCGAAACCAAGCCGGGCACAATCGTGCACAATATGAAAAATAATAACTTCACGCGGGCCGGTGCAAATCATAACGGCAAAAGCATTCCCTTTTCAATCGCGCGTCAAATTTTTTGGCCATATTTTTACTGCGCACAGATCCGGAAAAACTGTTGCGGACCGGCACGCATCGGAATGGTGAAGGTCATCAGACCTCCGCCGGCATTGGTTTGAATCGCCGTCCAATTGGCCGGCGCCAGCTGGGTTGCCGCTTGCAGCACATAGTTGAACCCCGCTTGCGAGCCGGCTTGCAACGTGAGCCCGGTTCCATTCCACGAGGGGGGCAGAATCTGCGGCACGGGGGCGGGCTTCAACGCCACGGTTAGCGTTCCCCGGCTGTTAAGTTTCGACGTGTCCCAAACCAGGTTTGTGGAGGACAACGCCGGCAGATTGATCGTGGCAAATGCGCCGTTGATGGCGCCGGAAAACAATTGGAATGAATCGCCAGCCTGCAACGCGCCACCAAGGTTGGTCACCATCAAGGTGCCGCCGAACGTCAGCATTGCCGCCCAGATCGAATCTGCATTGGGGGTGTTCGTGCGGCTGAGTTCCATGACCGCCGTGCCGGACAGCGCCAGGCTGTTGGCAAAGTTCAACGTTCCCAGTGGTCCGGGACTTGCCGTACCGTTGACGGTGACATTGCCCGACACATTGCCGACACCGGCGAGCGTTTGATTACTGCCGACCGCAAACCCGCCAGACAGGGCCGCCACATTCAAGGCCGCACCGCTGGAAAGTCGAATCGTCGGCGTGGCGCCTACCGCTCCGCCGGCCCCGAGCGCCAACTCCCCGCCACTGACCAGCAGCGAACCCGTGAAAGTATTGTTGCCGTTTAAAGTGACCGTGTTGGTGTTGGCCTGCATCACCGAACCCGGGCCGCTGATCAAATTGTTGACGGCAAAATTATTGGTGGAGTCGAAGACCAGCCAGGAACCGGCGTTGGCCAGGATGACGCCGCCCGAACCCAGGGCGTTGGTGGTGCCGCTCCAGATTTTGATGGTGCCCCAAGCGCTGGCGTTCGTCCAATTGCCGCAGTAAGCGGAGTTGTTGCCGGTCAGAATCAACGAGTTGGTATAGGCGCCCAGGTTCACGGTCAGATTGCCATCGCCGCTGATGGCGGACTGTAGCCAGATGTCCCCGTTATTGGGCGGCGTCTGGTCCGTATCAATGACCGAATTGGTGAGCACCTGAAGGGTGCCCGATACTGCAGCCCCGTTGACGCCAAAGCCGCCGTGGAACCGCACGTCTCCGCCGTTCAACAGCAGATTCACGTTTGCCGCATTACCGCTGGTTTCCCCGCCGTTCTTCAAATACAAAGTGCCGCCGCTGTCAATTTGCAGGCCGGCGCCGGGAAAGGCCGCCGGGGTGGTGCTGCCGGGCGTGCGAACATAAAAGGTTCCGGGCGTCTCGTAGTTGTTGGTGGCAGTGGCCGCCGCTCCGGGACTGCCCCAGATGCCCGAGGTCCAGTCCTGCCCGGCGCTCGCTTCGTTAATCGTTTGCAAAATGTTCGCGGCGACCGCACCCTGCGAAACCACTTGAATCGTGCTGGCCGCACTGTTACCCGCATTGTCGTAAGCCGTGGCCACAATCGTATAGGGTGCCTGCCCGGCATAAGGCACAGTCCACAAATATTGATATGGCGGCGAGTTATTGGTCTGCTGCGCCGCGCCGTTCAGCGAAAACACCACCTTGCCAACGCCGGATTTGTCGGACGCCAAGGCGACAACCTTGACGACCGTGCCGTTCGTCACTTGGTCAGTCGCAGGACTCATGATGGAAACAAATGGCGCCATCGTATCCGTCGTGGTCGCGTCGTCCAGCAGCGGCTGGATCGGGCTGCTGGAAATCGCGCCGTATCGGTTGGTGTCGTAATAGGACAAGGCGATGCCCTGCTGGTAACCGGCGGTCGCACTGGCCGGGACCGTGATTCGCCAGTCATTGCCGTCACTGGTATTGGTGCTGTTGAAATAGACCCACGCTTTGACGCGCGGTTCCGCCACCGGCAGATAGTTCGTCAACGCGTTGCGAAACCATTGGGCTTTGGTTTCCACAGGGTTGTTGGTTTGGTTGCAGCCCGTTTCCGCCACCATGATGGGTTTGCCCGGGGCCAGGCTGGTCAATTGAGCGACCGTGGTGGCCGCAATGGCCGAAAAATCCTGCCAGGGGTTGGCCAACCGGTTGTAGCCGTCCAACGCGAGCCAGTCCACGTAGTTGTCGCCCGGATAAAGCTGGTTAATCGGTGTCGCCATGCCCGGAACCACATTGACACACCAGACCCAGGTGACATTGGTGGCGCCGACGCTGGTAAAAATGTCGTGGACATGCTGCCACATCTGCATGTATTGGGCGGCCGTGTTGCCGTTGACACCCGCACACCACGGATACCAATTGCCATTCATTTCATGCGCCAAGCGCAGAAAAAACGGATGTCCCCAGGCTTTCGCCGCGGCCGCCCAAGTGGTGATATACGAGTCGTAATGGCCGGCGCTGATGCTTGCGAGCGTGAAGGATTGCGTCACTCCCTGACTGCCGTTTTGCGGCTGCCAGGTGAACATCGGAATCGAACCGAAGCTGCGGATATTGTCCATCTCAGTCGTCGGAAAGGTTTGCGTGCCGTTGGTGGACGAGCTGGAATCGGTCCAGGAATCAAAATTGTTGATGATCGAAACATTCTTCTGCGCATCGCCCACAAAGTTGGTCACAGCCTGCCAGTCAGACGACGAAGTTAAATCGCCTTCGCCATAAGCATAAACCCCCGAATAAACCGACGGCTGGGCGGCGGCGCCGATCATGGACAATTGCCACCAAGCCGTGAGCCCGAGCAAAACAAGGAAGGCTTTGGTCATGGAGAGAAATTGAAGTTGGTTGGCTGCTCAAAAACAACCCCGGCTGCCTTTCCAGCAGCCGGGGCGTTGGTCTTTTGCAGAACAAATTGCCGCAGCTTACTGGGCACTGATGCGATAAAATCTCTGTGGATTGCCAGGAGTAATCGCGTTCGTAAAGTTCAGCGTCCCGCCGGTTCCTGCGTAGGTCAAAATGGATGTCCAAGTGATGGGTGCAGCGAGCGACGGCGTCGCCTGTAGCACATAATTAAATCCAATCTGGGAAGAGGCCACTTGCAGGATGAAATTCGACCCGCTCCGGCTCGGAATGGGGACCGGCGTGGGTGCCACAGTGGTGAGAACCCTGATGGTGCCGCTACTGAGCAGCGAGGTGTCCCAATACAAAGTCGTCGGGGACAAGGCCGGCAGGTTCACCGTTGCAAACGTGCCGCTGATCGCGCCGGAAAATAATTGAAACGAATCGCCCGCCTGCAATGGGCCGCCAATGTTATTCACGGTCAGCGTGCCGCCATAGCTAATGCTTGTGGCCGAGAGCAGGTCGGCGTTTGGCGCGCTGCCGCGGTTGATTTCCATCACCGCCGCGCCGTCGGACTCGAAGGTGACGCTATTGTTGACGGTCAGGGTGCCGATGCCGGAATTACCCGGAGCCAGGGTGCCGTCCACCGTCACCGGATCCAAAATCGTCCCCGAACCGCCAAGGGTGGCGAGATTCGCCACGGCCAACGCGCCGCCGTTGAGTCTGCCATTCACCAGCAATGTCGCCGTGCTCGACGATACAAACGAGCTGTTGCCGCTCAAGCCAACCGTGGTGCCGCCGCCCCAAACATTGGTGCCCGCAAGGACAACTTCAGCCAGTCCATCCGCCAGCATTGATCCGCCGCTGCCGAGTGAAACCGTATTGCTGAAAGTAATCACCGAGGTGGCATCGCCCGCGGTATTGCCCGCGGTGCATTCCAGGAGTTCGTTTGTGCCGAGAACCGTGTTGGAGAAATTCATCCGGACGTTCGCATTAACAGCCCGAATCTGATTTACAACCCCGTCGTTGCCCGTGCCCACCGTGATCGGGCCAGCCCAAGTGACATTGTTGCCGCTGGTGTTGACGTAAAGCGCGCCGCCGGGCGACTCATAGTCGCCGCTGACCACCACCGGATTCGTCACCGTCATCGAACCCACGGGCGTATTGACCCCCAGCCTGCCACCGGCCAGAACCACGGCACTCCCGGAACCCAATGCTGAACTGGTTGAGATCTCCAATTGGCATCCGGCGCCGATGGTCGTCCCGCCGGCATAAGAATTCGTTCCGCCCACAGTTACACTTGCGCCGCCGCCGGTAATGTTAAGGGAGCCCAATCCGCTAATCGGCGTATTAAATGCCTCCCCGTTGGCTGCCAGGTTCACCTGTAATACGCCGTTGTTCGTGATGAAACTGGGGGCACCCAAATAGCCGAAGCTCCCGCCCACCCCGATGGACAAGGTGCCCGCCTGAATGATGACCGGCCCGCTAAAATTGTTGCCGGAGCTGGTAAAATCAAGTTCGTTAGTGCCCATTTTGGTCAAGGCACCCGAGGTGGAGATTCCCACGGTGCTGGCGGAGCCGTCAAAAACATAGTGGTTGATCGTATTGCTAACCACCATCGAATTCGGGGTGACGGCCGCGACGATATAGATGTCCGGAGAGGCGGAACCCGAGTCATTGAAGAGCACATTGGCTCCCACGGGCTGATAAGTAGTGGCGCTGCCGGTCCAGTTCGGGCTGGTGGTATCCCAGTTGTTCGCGGAACCGTCCCCCACCCACGTCTCGTTGTAGGTGGTCCCGGTGACAATCAAATTCACCTGTCCGGGCGTGCTTGTGCTCAATTGAAAAGTTTCAGTGCTGCCAGCCGGTGGAACCAAGTTGAAAGAACCGCCGCCTTGGAGGGTGCCGCTGTAATTGATGAGGCGGTAAGTGCCGCTGGGCTTGTATGCGGTTGACACGAGATTTAGCATTGGACTGCCACTAATCGTGAGCGAACCGGTGACATTCAATATGTCATTGGTGGTCGCACTCAAATTGAAGAACAATTGATCGAAGGTGGAAGCGGTCAGATTTGAAATCACCGTGCCATTGCAATTCAAGTTTTGACCGGCGGGATTCAAAGTTAATCCACCGGCCAGGCTGGCATCCAGGGTGGAGCCGTTCACCAGGGAAATCACGGCAGCCGTGGAAATCGCCGAGCCATTGCCAATCTGGATCGCCCCATTGCTGATGATCAGCGACCCGGCGAACGTATTGGTGCCGTTCAAGGTGACCGTGTTGGTGTTCCATTTGATCACGCTGCCATTGCCAAATATCCCGTTGCCGACCACCAGATTGTTCGTCGCGCGGAAACCCAGAAACGCGTCGGCGACCTGTAGTATCACCGAACCCGAGCCGAGCGCGTTGGTGGTGGTGCCCTGGATGATGAGCCCGCCATTGGCATTCGACCAGTTGCCGCTGTAGGCCGTGTTGGTGCCGAAAAGAACCACGTTATTGACTCCCGGAGACAACATGTTCACGGTGAGATTGCTCGAGCCGCTCACGTTGGATAGCAGCCAGATGTCCGCGGCATTGGCGCCTGTCTGATCTGATTGGATGGACGAATCAGCGATCACTTGAATCGTTCCCCCCAGGGGTGCGGGGGTGGGTGCAAACCCACCGTGAAAATCCACTTCTCCCCCGTTCAATATCAGGTTTACGATCGCCGCGTCCACCGCATTCCCGCCATGTTTCAAATAAAAAATAGCGCCGCTGTCAATTTCCACGCTTTTGCCCGGAAAATTCGTCGGATATAAACCGGTGAGGTTTTTGTTGGGCGTGCGCAAATCAAATGTGTTGGGCGTCTCGTAGGTGTTGCCGCTGGTGGCCACCGCCGCGGGGGTGCCCCAGATTGCCCCCGTCCAATCCGTGCCAGCGCCATTGCTGACAGTTTGGAGAATGTTTTGCCCGGACGCGGCCGGACCGACAGTCAACATCGTCCCGAGGATGGTTGCGCCCAGAAAAACAGACTGAATTCGATCTGTGATTTTCATAAGGGGTATTGCTATTCTGCTATTGAAGGTTAAACGAATTTTACGCTTGGCGTCAATTTTGGTTGCGTTTCACTTCATCCGCCGCCGCTGGGAGATATACATCAGCAAGCCAAGGCCGGCCAACGCGCAAACCGAAGGTTCCGGGGTGGGCGTGGGAACAAACACGACTCCATCGAAATTTCCCGAGTCAGCGCTGGTGCCAGTCATTGTGTCCAAAAGCGTCACTGGGTCAGACCCGCCGTTATCCACGATTTCATCCAGTTGATTGCCAGTGCTGCTGGCGAGCGTTGTTGCATAAAGGACCGGGTTGGCCTTGCTGTAATCCGCCGTCACCCAGCCAAACTTGGTTCCACTATCAATTGTAGTGGTCGTCCAGGTTCCTCCGCTATAAGCGCCGCCGCTAAAGGTTCCGCTGTAAACCGCCTTGACTATCCCACCGGATTCGTTGGCAACGTATGCGGTAAGCATATTGGGACTAAAGGTGAAGCCGTAAGGGGTGGCACCCGCGGCAAACAGCAACGTTGGAGTTTGGGTGCCTGATTGTGGCGTCCCGGTAATCATGCTAACGCCACTCCCGGTGGTGTAAAACAGATTTCCTCCGTAGATTTCCAGGCCCCGGGTGGCAGTGCCGGTCCCAATCAACGCGGCCGGGGTTCCGCCGCCGTAATACCAAACTCCCTGCAAACCTCCCGAGCCGGCGGTACCCGATGCCCAATAATTGCCACTGCCATCCGTTACCGCACCACGCAAGAGACCGCCAGACGTGTTGTTACCGCCATATTCATTCGCGTTTTGAACGGCAAAGGAAAATGCGCCACTCGAATTGACCTGCCCGATATCCCGGTTGGCAGCGGGGTTGTTAATGCTGGCGCCGACAGCGGTGCCGCTATAACCACCAAAGGTCAAGGTATTCCCGTTGGGATCATAGGACAGTTGGCCGTCCTGCTGCCCCTGGCCTTGTGTCAGAAAGTTTCCACCGTCACTGACCGGTGTAGTCGGCAACGCCGTCTGGGCTAGGAATCCGTTGACTGCCCCGCCACCCGCACTCTGTGCGGTGTCAAACTGGTCAATGAATCCAGGAGCGCCCACACCACTGCCCGCAGTGGTCGTTCCATCGCCAGCCTGATAGACATAAAGGTCGCCTGCGGTGAGGGAAATCTGCGCCTGAAGCTGGCCGGCGGCTATGAACGCACCGGCGATCAGGAGGAGATGGCGGATTTTCAAAGGTTGACTGATTTTCATAGGTTTTTGGTTTTCAATGGTTTTCTATTTCACGGATTAACGCATGGATTCGACCGGCCTAATCATCGGCTTCCCCTCACATTTTGACACCCCAAGTTTCGCGACATCTTTCGCGGGATGCCATCAAACTGGGCTGAATGGTCATCATCTTCGCATACGGACTGGATTCGTCGACCCCACAAAAACATAGGGGGCGCATTGGGGTAGTGGCAGTTAAGGCTGGATTTTTAAATATTGGGCATTCTGTGAAGAAATCTGGCCAAGGTCACTTTGGTAGAAGTAGAAAAGTCGGGTGGTCGTATCAAAAGTCGTGATTTGCAGCAAATTCTCCCACTTGATCCAATTGACAGAATCGTCCACGGTCAGGTGATTGGCGCCATCTGGATGTAGCGCGTTGGGTCGTTGATGGGCGACCAGCTTGAGCGGGCTGGTAACGTCCGCCCATGGATTTCCAGAGGTTATGGATGGGTTCTTGCAAACCAAATCTGCCGCCAACACCCACGAGGGTTTGGCATTGCTCAACTTGGTGGGGCTGGCGGAGGCAATGCCAGAGGATACCGACGTTCCAGTGGCCAGGTTGTACCACCAATAAATGCCGCCCATGTATTGATAGCCAAGATTCCACTGGGGAGGGGTGGTTGTGCTGTTATAAACCACGCTGCCAGCGCCGAGGCCTGGGCAGGCCCAGATGGAGGCGGAGTTCGTCTGTGTGGGATCGAGCTGAACCTCTTTTGACAAGGTCGCCTGCGTTGAATCCACGGCATGTTGATCGTAAGTATCCTTGGTGGCAGCGCTGCCGGCACCGGCGGCCAGATCCGGGCCATTTGCCACCCGGGCAGAAACCACAAAGTCATTGTTGTCACCGGCGTACACTGCCATACCGATGCCGATCTGCCGGAGATTGTTTACGCAGGAAATCCGCTTGGCCCGCTCCTTGGCCCGTGCCAAAGCCGGCAACAACATCGCGGCCAGAATGGCGATGATGGCAATGACCACCAGCAATTCAATCAAGGTGAAACCGTTGAACCGCTGGCTGCGTCGGACGGCAGGCAACACGGGCTCGGATTCGGTTTCCAATCGCAAATTCACGTTTTGCATAATTATGAGATTTCGAGCGGGGCTCAAGATGGGTTGGGTTTGCTTGTTGAATAGATAATACGCCGCCGCGCACATTACTCCACCCCACAAAAGCGTAGGGGCAAATCGAGCCCGTGCCGGGCCATGAATAAAGATAAGAACAAACAAAACCGCGGATCGAAGTGAAGGTCGGATAGCCATGCTCGTCGTCCACCTCCAAGACACCGGCGAGCGGGTCGGTGCGCTGGCCGGAGGCTGGGCTGGTGGGGCTCAAGCAGGAACGCCGGGGGAATTGAAGCCAACAGCCCCGAAGTGCTTTCCACGCGGGGTCAGCGTGGCCCCGTTGAAGCAGCCGTCCCGGTCAGCTATGGCGCACTATCCGCCCCACGCAAGAGACGTTGGGGCAGTTGACCGCCGGCGGCAAAAACGCCCCGCGCGGTCCGCCCTCGACGGGCGGCTGGGGCGGGTCAAACAGTGGAAGTCACCCGCCGACCGTGCGGCCATTTTAACACCAACTCGCTTCTTTAAACTGTCAAGCGAGGCCACAGGATGCTAAATTTTTAAACGATCTCCACGATGGGGCATATTGCCCAGCTGTTTAGGCGTGAGAAAGATGAAGATTAGTCTTAAGATTTTACAAGTTCCGCCGGGTTTGGTGTTGTACTTTTGCATGGCAATTCTGCCGCTCGCGTTAAGCGCGGCCGAAGAAAGCCCCGGCTCGGAAATCCTATCGCTGGCCAACTTGCAACAGCTCGTTTCAGAACATGGACGAGCCATTCGCTCCTTCCGGCTGGAGGGAGTGGTTCGTGCGGTGGTTCCAAAGCGGAGGTTGGTTGTCTTGCAGGACGAGTCAGCGACAGTCCTAATGGAGCTGCCGGCGGTGAACTCGGAAGTGCGCGTAGGCGATCGGTTGGCGATTGATGGGAAAAACGGTTCGCTCGTTCAAGGTGACTTCAGTATTCAGGTCGGCACGTCACCCGTGGTCGATAATGACGGACACCATCCGGCCACCTTGAGGACTGGAAAAGTGTTCCTGCCAGAAGGATTTCAGCCGGTTAAACTTGCTTGGTTTAACGGCGTTGCTGATGCCGTTTTGAAGCTGGAGTGGGAAGGTCCAGGCCTCCAGCGTCAAAGAGTTCCAGGGACAGCGCTCTGGAGAGCACCTGCCGGCCTCACGAATTTGAATGGATTGGTGCCTGGGCTCAATTATGTGGCCCGCAATTCGGACGGAAATTTCTTAGCCGATTTTGAGAACCAACAGCCGGTTGCCCTGGGGGTCGCCACCAATTTTGAGGTTTCGTATCGGGTCCAACCCGAACACACCGCCCTCTTCTTCAACGGCTACCTCAAAACGCCCGCGGCGGGCATTTATACATTTTACCTGACCTCTGACGATGGCGCCCGACTGCGGGTCGGAGAATCCCGCGTGTCCTGCCGGCTGCTTCCGACGGACCATGCATTATCCCCCGCAACCCCAATTTTGAATCAGACATCAGGCAATTCCTCATGGATTGAGCTGGAAGGAGAGGTGAGTTTTGCCGGTGTCGATCGGGAGAATTTGCGGCTCGACCTCGTGACGGAAGGGAATCGGGTACCCGTGTTAGTGATGGGAGGAGCATCGCTGCTGACCACAAATTTACTGCATGACATTGTCCGAGTGAGTGGAATTTGTCAGTTTTCGGCGGAAGAAAAGAAAATTGCGCGCATTCTGGTTCCAAGTTCGGACCAAGTGGAAGCCCTGCGCTCTGGAACCAAAGGTGTTGGGGCTGCTTCAACGAACCAGTTTTTGACGTCGGTCGCACAGGTGAAGCAACTGGAGCCGAAACAGGTGACACGTGGAATTCCGGCTAGAATCAAGGGTGTGCTCATAGGCATTCGCCCGACTGCCATGATGCTGCAGGATTCCACAGGAGGCATTTCCATCCGGTTCAGTGCTCTTGACTGGGCTGACCAGCCGCACATTGGGGAGGTCTTGGAGGTGGCCGGCGTGACTGGCCCGGGAAGGTTTGCACCAGTGATCATGGCCCATACAGTGAGACGCTTGGGGGATGGTCCGATGCCCGAACCGATTCGTCCGCGTTGGGACCAGCTCGTGAACGGAAGTTTAGACTGTGTGTACGTGGAGCTACGGGGAATACTCGTCGCTATTTCCGGGCAAGAACTGACGCTTTATACTGCGGACGGAACCATTGTGGGCGATGTGGATGGGATTGGAACCGACAGCATTCTCTCCCTCCTGCCGCGTTTTGCCTCGGATGGGAGTTCGCCGGTTGGCAGCTTGGTGCGATTGCGAGGATGTTGCATGCCATTCACGGAAGAGCGAGATGAGCGGACACGACATGTGCTGCTTGGGAGAATCCAAATGAACTGCCCGGTGATAGACGTGGAAGAGGCGGCACCCAAAGATCCTTTTTCGGTGCCCGCGAGAAAAATGTCCGATTTGCTGTGGTTTGATCCTCGCGCCAGCGCATTACAAAGAACCAAGCTACAGGGGCAAGTTATTCGCTCGCAACCGGGGGAATATTGGGCCTTGAAAGAGCATCGCGGATTCCGAATTCTGACCTCCAAACCAACCAGCCTGCAGGTTGGTGACCTTATAGAAGCTGTGGGGTTTCCCAAGCTGGACGGTCCATCGCCGATCCTGCAGGAGGCGCAAATCCGGAAAACCGGGCACGCTCCGCTGCCGGATCCAGTCCCGGTGTCCGCCGACGGACTGCTGGATCGTGACCACGATTCGACCCTCATTCAAGTCATGGCGACTTTGGTTGGGGAGACCGTCCGTTCGCACGGGCGCATTCTAGAATTGCAAGCGGGCCCACGTCATTTCCTGGCCGTGGAGGAGTCCGGTTTGGATTTTTCAACGAAACTGGTGGCGGGGAGCCGGCTGCAATTAATTGGTGTTTATGCCAGCGCCAGTGCCAACCGTGTGGAAACGAGCACGGATCCATTTTCATTATTGCTGATAGACGGGGTCGGAGCGGTAAAAGTGCTGGAACGGCCTTCCTGGTGGACGGCGCAACACGCTTTGATCGTGGCTGCCGGGCTGGCGGGGGCCCTGGGAATGGCTTTTGTATGGATCACACTCTTGCGCCAAAAAGTTGAGATGCGAACCGCGCAGTTGCGAAATGAAATTCAAGAACGGCGGCGCGTTGAAAAAGACCAGGCCATTGAACAGGAGCGGACGCGGGTGGCCCAGGATCTCCATGATGAACTTGGGGCCGGGCTCACAACGGTTGGCCTGTTGGGCGAGTTGGTGAAAAGCCCGGCCACGCCGCCCGAAAAGAAAGCCGATTATTTGGACCAGATTACTCATTCGGCCAATGCTTTGGTGACCGCCTTGGATGAGATTGTCTGGGCGGTTAATCCGCAGAATGATTCCCTTGCTTCTTCGGCCAATTATTACGCCTATTTTGCTCAGCCGTTTCTCAATGCGGCCGGCATTGCCTGTCGCTTGGAAATCGCCGAGAGTTTTTGCGAACACCAGATGGATCCCCGCCTGCGGCACGGGGTTTTTCTTGCATTTAAGGAGGCTCTCAATAATGTGGTCCGCCATTCTGGCGCCACTGAAGTGATCATCAAAATTTTAACCATGGACAAGCACTTGATCATCGCCATCGCTGATGACGGTCATGGTATCGATGCGGCCTGGGGCCAGTCCAGGGCAGGCCAGGACGGGATGAATGGCATGCGGGATCGGCTCATACAATTGGGGGGGAGCTGCGTGATCACCAGCAAGAAAGGACAGGGCACCACGGTCGAATTCCATATTCCCCTGCCACCCCCCCGTGGCGACGGCGGTACCGGCAATTCTCCGGAACACCCGGCCGACGCACAGGAGGACGAACCATGATGAAGGTTGCCATTGTCGAGGACAGCCAGTCAACACGCGAAGGCTTGGAGGCCATCGTCAATTTATCGCCCGACTACCGTTGCGTCTGCACCTGCGCCAGTGCGGAGGAAGCGCTACGCGTGCTGCCCAGGCATCAGCCGGAAATCGTGCTGATGGATATTCATTTGCCAGGCATGTCCGGGGTGAAATGTGTGGCGCAGCTCAAAAGTTTGCTCCCGCAAGTGCGTGTGATTATGATCACGGTATATCGCAACCCGGATCTGGTGTTCGGCGCGCTGCGTGCGGGGGCGTGCGGTTATCTGCTCAAACGTTCCAGTCCCGACCAAGTCTTGAACGCCATCCGCGAGGCGCAGGAGGGGGGTGCCCCGATGACCGGAGAAATTGCGCGGCAAGTCATCAGTTATTTTCAGAGCCAGACTGTTATTGGGGACGAAGTGGAAAAGCTAACGGCCCGCGAACGCGAGGTGCTGGAATTTCTGGCCAAAGGGTATTCCAACAAGGAAATTGCCGGGCGCCTTTCCGTCAGCGTGGCGGCCATTCGCTGGCACTTGACCCACATCTACCAAAAACTTCACGTTCAGTCCCGCACCCAAGCGGTCCGGAAATTTCAACCGCCCGCCTGAACCGGGGGGGGCAAAAACTATCGCTTTGTCTAGCTACCGGCAGACCGGTGCAGGTGATAATCTTGTATTATTCACATGCAACCACTGGCCACACAATTGTCGCTAACCAGCAGCGACTGGTCCTTCGTGAATCAATCCAAAACCAAAGCACCGTCTGCCCATCGCCATTATGAAAGCCCCGCAAATTAGCACATTGAACGGTTGGCCCAAGCCGGCCCCGATTTGGACACAGCCAAGTTCAGCCGTGTTTATCTTCTGCTGTCTTTTCCTGCTTTGGTTGCCAGGCTCCGCCCGCGCGGTGATTGCCCTGCAAGATATTCCGGTGGGCAAAACCAACACAACCACCAGTGTCAGCATGCCTTTCACGGTCACTTCGGGGGCGAAGGTGCTGGTGGTCGCGCTGCTGGACAAAGGCCCGAGTTCTACAGGAGTCGAGCCAACAACCATGAGTTGGAACGGTCAGACGCTCGTCCGGGCCGTCACCACGGTTGACACTGCTTCCACTTACCGCGATGCCTCGATCTATTACCTTTTCAACCCCACGACCGATGGTGCCTCGCACAACATTACCGGCACCCTGACGGCGACCCCAACCTGCACCTATCTGCAGGCATACACCCTCAACGGGGTTGACACCACGGTCGCACCCTTGACCGGAGCTGCCAACTCGACCAGTGGCACGAGCAGTTTCCTCTCGTTCAGCGTGGCAAGTGTCGCGGCCAGTTCCTGGGCGGCGGTGGGGGGTGTGCTTGGCTCAAAGAGTGTGGCGGGCGTCGCTGTCAGTGGGACCGGAGGCAGTTCGGGCGGCGTGTATTTAGGAAACGACGCGAGCGGTGACAACTGCGCCTTCGCGTTTGGTTATCTATCGGGACTCAGCGCCGGCTCGGATACCATTCAATATTCGTGGACATTGCCCGGGAATCCCAATCCGACGGCCAATGCCTTTGTCGCCGCCGTTTTCACCCCGTTCGTTGCTGCGGGGACTCCGGCATCGGTCACTGCGAACCCGACGCCGACCAGTGTGTATCCCACCCAGACCGCCCAGTTCAGCGCATCGGTCGCTGGCACCGCGCCAATAACCAACCTCTGGACGTTTAACGGCGCCAATTTGACCGACGGCACCCAGAGTGACGGTTCGGTCATCAGCGGTTCGGCGACGACGGTTTTGACCATTGCCAACGTCACCCCGGCTGAAGGAGGCAATTATGTTCTTGCCGCCACCAATCTGTATGGCGGCGCCACAAGCACTGCGGGGGTTTTGACGGTGCTGGCGTTTAAAGCCGCGACAAATTTCACCATGACAGCCTTTGAGGCAGCCGGTTCCGATTGGAACTCGACCGGCATTTGGGATGACGGATTGGGCGGTCAGACGGCCGCGTTGGATGCCTTTGAGTTCCCCGGCAGTTCTTTTGAGGTGTTGAATGGATCCGCGCTCCGCACTCCGACTGCCGCTGCCGACAACACTTTCCCCGGAGTGGAGTTGACCGTGGACGGCGACGGCGTTTTTACCAATGTTGCAAGCTCTGCTGCTACAACCGTGGGCTTGATCAAACTCAAGGGCGCCAGCAGCGGAGGCTCTACCACCAATTATTTTCCCTTGCTGGTCATGGCTGGTGGCCAATTGGACAACGCGGGACCGGCATCTGGCAGCGCGGGACAAACCAATGTTATTCAAGGCACCGTGAACATTGTGTCCAACACGCCGATCTATGTTGATTCCAGCGGCAGCACTTTCCGCCCATTTCAAATTGATGCCTTCTTGGAGGGAAATGGCAGCGTGGAATATCACGACTTTGATGCCAGTCAGACGGGAGGCTTGGACATCACCGGCAATACCAACGCCTTCACGGGCACTTGGAACATCGTGCAAGGTCCACTGATCGGCAGCGGAATGAACTCCTTGGGCACCAACTCCATCAACATCGGCGGGGGCGCGGTGTTGGAAACCTCCTATCCGGTAAATAACACCAATGCCAGCCTGGTCCTCAACGGGCAGATGTTCCTGACCCAGACCGACGCCTTTGCCAGCGTGCTGGTGGGCGGCATTCCGCTGCTGCCGGGCATCTACACGGCCGCCGCGCTCAACGCATCCTATCCAACCAACTTCCCCGCCACCTTCACTGCGCTCTACGGCACCACGGCAACCACCAGCACGGGACAAATCACCGTGTTGTCAACGCCGGTGCCCATCATTACCACGCAGCCAATACCCGTGTCTGAATATCCGGGACAAGCGGCGGCAACATTCACGGTCATGGCGGTGGGCACTCCGCCACTCGCCTACCAGTGGTTCACGAATGGCACGGTTGCCTTGGCCGACGATGCCAACCGCATTGGCTCGACGACCAATGTCCTGACCATCCCCGGTCCGACTCTTGCCGATGCCGGAAATTACACGGTGGTGGTGACGAATATTTACGGTTCGGCGACCAGCAGCGTGGCGGCGCTGACGATTTTCACGCCCAGCCCGGCCTTGGACTTCACGCTGAATTTTGGCGGCACCCCGGTGGTGCAGGGGCTCGGCGCCGATTGGAATACCGTCAACAGTTGGAATCCGGGCGGAGAACCGGCGGCGAATGAGGCGTATTTGAATCCGGGCAGCACGAACGAAGTGGTGGTTGGCTCGCGCCTGCGGTCTCCGGCCGGGACGAGCAGTAATTATTTCCCGAATGTTCAACTGACCGTTGACGGCCGCGGAGTTTTTGAAGATGGCACGCTCAACTTTGTGGGGGAACTTCGTTTTAAGAACAACAGCGCCGCTTCCACCAATTATTTCAATAATCTGGTGTTGAACGGCGGCCAACTCGACCTCGGTGACAACACGCTGGAAGACATTCAAGGGCAGGTAACCGTGGCCAATAACTCAACCATCTATGTTGATTCGACCTCGTTGAATGACCGGAGTTATCAAATTGACGCATTGCTGGCCGGTTCGGGAAATCTGCTCTGGCATGAATGGAGCGGCGGGCTGGGTGGCAATGATCTGCTGATTACCGGCTCGGGCAACACCTTCGCCGGCCAATGGATTGTGGACCAGGGCGCGTTGGTGGGAGCAGCGGCCGGCTCGCTGGGGACGAACAACATTATTGTTGGTACGAATGGCTTGGCAGCGGCGGTTGAGACCCTATATGATGTCAATAATCCCCAAGCCAAGCTCATCCTCGGCGCGAACGGTCAGATGTTCCTGCACCAGAGCGACACATTTAAGAGCGTTAGCATCAATGGCACGCTGCTGGCGCCGGGAACTTATTCGTTCGCCGCGTTGAACGGCTCTTATGCCTCACAATTTCCCGCTTCGTGGACGCAGCAAAATGGCTCCGTCGTCACCGCCGGTTCCGGACAAATCACCGTGGCCGACCAACCCCCGGTTGCGGGAGCAACTTTCACGCTGGAAGCCACCGTCGGGTTTCCTGTGACGGTGATGATCGTCGGTGGCCAATATACGCCCACGGACGCGGATGGCGACGCGTTGACCATCACGGCGGTGGGCGGCTGTACCAATGGGACGGTCACAACGGATGGCACGAACATCACCTATACGGCGACCAACGGGGTTGCCGACAGCTTCACGTACATGGTCAGCGACGGCTGCGGCGGCACCGCCAGCCAGACGATCAGCGTGATCATCAACACGATTGGCCAGGGTTACAACCTGCTCGGCGCGCAGTTGGTGGGCGGTAACGAGGTGCTGAGCTTTGCCGGCATTGCCACCTATCAATACGCCCTCGAATGGACGCATAGCCTGAACCCGCCCGTGGTTTGGACGCCGCTGGTGACCAACGCGGCGGCAAACGATGGCACCTTGATCTTCACCAACACCTCCTCTGGAGCAACCGACTTCTACCGCACCCGTTATGTGCCGTAATCAACCAAATAAACCTATTAGCGTATGAAAACCCAAAAAATTGGCTTCTTTGACAGTTTTCCAAAGGCGGCCATGAATCGGATGCGAACAGCTTCCGCCGTGGTGGTTCTCGGCGGCTTCGCCCTGTGCCTGTCGCCCGCCTCCGCCCGGGCACAAATCAACCTGCAAGATGGTCCGGTGGGCATAACCAACAGTCCATTGGCATCAACGACCATCAGCCAGTCGTTCACGGTCACCGCGGGCGCAAAGGCACTGGTCGTCGTGCTGCTGAACAAGGACTCGGGTTCCAGCCCGTCATCCGGTCTGGAGCCGTCAACCATGAGTTGGAACGGCCTGACGCTCACGCGGGCCGTCCATACGATTGACACGGGTACCACCTATCGCGAAGCGGCGGTCTATTACGTTTTTAACCCCACTGCGGGCACGGCCAGCATCAACGGCACCTTGACGGGTGCCCCGACCTGCACCTACCTGGAGGCGTACACGCTTAATGGCGTTGACACGACCGTCCCGCCCACGACTGGAGCCGCCAACTCGACGAGCGGAACAAGCCTCTCGTTCAACGTAAATGTGCCGAACAATTCCTGGGCGGCGGTAGGTGGTGTTCTCGGTGCCTATGGTGTGGCGGGCGTCGCGGTCACCGGGTCGAGCGGCACGGTGAACGTATTTTATGGCAACGACACCAGCGGTGACAACTGTGCCTTTGCTTTTGGTTCCATATCGGGCCTTGGCGCCGGCTCGGACACAATCGCCTATACGTGGAATAATACCGGCCGGGTTCCGACCGCCAACGCCTTCGTCGCCGCTGTTTTCGCCCCGCCAGCAATGCCGGCTTTCATTAAACAGCCGGAATCCCAGTCGGTTTACTCCGGCGGCATGGTCAGTTTTTCGGCCCTCGGGGCTGGTGCGACGGGGTATCAATGGCTCAGCAACAACGTGCCGCTGACCGGTGCGACGAACACCTCGCTGGCTTACGGTCCTGGCAGCGCCAACGTGGTGGCGGGTGTCAATTATAGCCTCGTTGCCTCAAACTCCAGCGGTTCAATCACCAGTTCCGTGGTCAACGTGAGCATCCGGACGCCGGTCGAGCCTTATGAAACGGCCGTGGCCAATCTGGTTCCGTATGCGTTTTATCAATTAAATGAAACGGCCAACCCCGCGACCACTGTTGGGGGGGCAACGGTTTTTGACAATGCCAATTGTTTGAATGGGATCTATGGCGTATCGGCGGAGAATGGGTCCGACGGTATTGGCGGTCCGACTTCTGCGACGGGGTTTCCCGGCTTTACCAGCGGCAACACCGCATTTGAACCTCAAAATCCCACGGCCAATTCGACCGTGACCGTGCCTTCGTTGAATCTCAACACCAACACCGTGACCATCGCGGCCTGGATCAACCCCAATTCGTCGCAGTTGGCCAATGCGGCGGTGTTCTTCTGCAGAGGCAACGCCACCTGTGCGGGCCTCAATTACAGCCCGAATTACGATGGCACCGACTATTCGCTCGGTTACACATGGAATAGCGACCAAAACACATATACTTGGGATTCGCAAATTCTGGTGCCGCAAAACCAGTGGTCGTTGGTGGCGGTGACAGTGACGCCAACCAACGCGACAATTTATGTGTTAAATGCCGCCGGCTTGGCGACGGCGCAGCATGTCTATCCGCACGTGGTTCAAGATTTCACTGGAACCACTCTGATCGGCGGCGATTCTCTCGCCGCCAATCGGATCTTTTCAGGCAGCATTGACGATGTGGTGGTATTCACCAAGGCGCTGACAAAGAGCCAGTTGTACCAAATGTTTTACGCGGCGTCGCAAGTCACGGATTACCCGCCCATTATTGTGGCCGCGCCGGCCAGTCCGTCTGTTTATGCCGGGCAACCGGTGACCTTGACGGTGGTCGGGGGTGGCAGCGATCCACTGACGTATCAATGGCAGGTGGACACCGGCACGGGCCCCACCAACATCAACAATGGCGGCCAATACTCTGGTGCCACCGGGGCGACGCTAACCATCAATAGTGTGACCAACGCCAATGCGGGCAATTATTATGTCATCCTTTCGAATCCTTGGGGCAAGGTTACGAACAATCCGCCGGCCAATCTGTCAGTCAACAGTCCGGGCGCGGCCATGAATATCACCCTGGCTTCGCAGCAGCCCGTTGGGGCCGACTGGAATTCTTCGGGCTACTGGACCGATGGCCAGGGCGGGCTGCCGGCCATCGTTTCCGCCGCGGAATTTCCGGGCAGCACGTATGAACTGGTGGCAGGTTCGCGGTTGCGCACGCCGACCACCAATCCCGCCGCCATCTTTCCGGGCATTCAATTGACGGTAGATGGCAATGGCATCTGGACCAACAACCCAGGTGCTGGTGCGGCAGTGGCAGAGATCCGGCTTAAAACACAAACGCAGCCGGTCAACGACTGGTTGGTGGATTTTCCGGACCTGATCATGAAGGGCGGCCAGATTGATAACGGTCCGGATGGAGCCCCGGCGGGGTACATTACGATTGCCGGCCAGGTGGACATTGTTTCCAACACACCGGTGTATAACGACGGAACCAGCGGTGACAATTGCGGTTATGCAATCACGGCATGGCTGACCGGCAGTGGCACATTTGAATATCATGGCGACGCCGCCGGGAGCATTCCCTTCAACACGCTTACCAACAACCTGAACATCAATTGCCCGACCAATACATTCAACGGCCGCTGGAACATTGTCAGCGGAATTTTGCTCGGCAGTGCATCCGGTGCGCTCGGCACAAACACCATTGTCATTGGTGCAGCCGGTGCGACAAATGCCGCGCTGGAGACGGCCTACAATATCAACAATCCGAACGCCGATCTCATTCTTTACGGGCAAATGTTCCTGCATGCGAACGACACGTTCAAGAGCGCGTTTATCAATGGCGTTTCGCTGGCTGCAGGCACTTATTCATTTGCCCAGTTGAATTCCAGTTATCCCACGAACTTTCCATCCACTTGGGCGCTGCAAAATGGGTCTTCGACCAACATCGGTTCCGGCAGCATCACCGTGCTGGTGAATCCGGCGCCGATCATTGTGACCCAGCCGCAATCACTATCCCTCTATCCCGCGCAGATGGCGGCAACTTTCAGCGTTACGGTGGCGGGTAGCTCGCCACTTTTTTATCGCTGGTTCACAAACGGCACGGTTGCCCTAAGCGACGACGCCAATCGCATAGGCTCGACCACCAATGTCCTGACGATTCCGAGTCCGACTCTGACCGATGGCGGAAATTACACCCTCGTCGTTTCGAATAGTTTCGGCTCGGTGACCAGCAGCGTCGCCACGCTGACGGTCCTGCCGCCTGGTGAGCCGGTCAATTTCACGCTGAACTATGGCGGCTCGCCCATTGCCCAACCGATTGGCGCGTACTGGGACACCGTTACCAATTGGAATCCTAATGGACAACCTGCGTCGGTTTCAAAGTATGCCAACCCTGGCAGCACTTACGAAGTGGTGGTGGGGGCGCGGCTGCGCACGCCCAATACTACTAATTATGCTGCCTTCCCGGGGGACGAACTGACGATTGACGGCAGCGGGGTGTTTGAAAACGCGACGCTTAATAATGTCGGCGAACTCAGGTTGAAACACAATCCTCTGGTGGGAACTAATTACTTCCAGAAATTAGTCATGAACGGAGGACAAATCAACAACGCCGGAGTTGATGCGCCCACTGTAGATACTTCGGCCGATACGGCGGTTATACAGGGGGAAATGGACATTCTGGCTCCAACGCCGATTTATATTGAAAGCAGCGCCGGGAACGACCGAAACATTCAGATTGATTCATTGCTCACCGGCACCGGCACTATCTTTTGGCACAGTTTTGGCGGTGCGTTGGCGGGCCCGGATCTGCTGATTACCGGCTCGGGCAACAGCTTCACCGGTCAGTGGATAGTGGACCAGGGCTCGCTGGTGGGTGCGGGGGCCAACTCGCTGGGGACGAACAATATCACCGTTGGCAACGATGGCCTGATCGCGGCGGTGGAAACGCTTTATAATATCAATAATCCCAATGGCAGCCTCATCCTCGGTGCGAATGGCCAGATGTTCCTGCACCAGAACGACCATTTTGCCAGCGTGAGCGTCAACGGAGTGCAACTTGCCGCCGGGACATACTCATTCGCCGCGTTGAACAGCACCTACCCGGCATTCTTTCCGGCTTCCTGGACGATGCAGAATGGCTCCACCATCAACGCCGGTTCGGGGCAAATCATCGTGGGCAGCGTTCCGTTGTCTTCGCCACATATTACGGCCATCAGTTTGCTGGGCACCACGCTGTCAATTTCCGCCACGAACGGTTCGGCGGGCGGTTCCTGGGTATTATTGGAAAGCACCAATCTCACGATCCCCTTGAGCCAGTGGCAGACGAATGTGGCCGGGAGTTTCAACGGCAGCGGCAATTTGTCCACCAACATCCCGGGCACCGCCACCAATGGCCGGGAATTCTACATCCTAAAGGTGCAATAGCTGCCGGGATGACACACACAACTGAATTTAACAACCATAAAATATGATTGGCCGACGTTTTGGCGACAGCAGGATTGGAAATAAAAACCTAACCAATGGATTCACACTCATCGAACTGCTGGTGGTCATTGCGATCATCGCGATTTTGGCGGCGATGTTGTTGCCGGCCCTGTCGGCGGCTAAAAACCGTGCGATGCAGGCGGGTTGTGTCAACAACCAGAAACAACTCGCTTTGGGAATGATGTTATATGTCGGGGAAAATAACGACAATTTTCCCGGTGTCGCCTCAAATGTCGAGGGCTTCCACGTGGAAGACTGGATTTATTGGCGGCCAGCCAATACGCACGATGGTGTCACCAGTACCGTGACTCTTCCCTTGGCCCAGAGTCAGATCACTTCCCTATTGCATAATGGATCCAGCACCAATTTGTTTCTCTGTCCCATGGATAATTCGGATGCGGACAGACTGGCGCAATGGCCAACAGCGCCGCCCATATTTACATATTTTTACAGCTATAGTTTTAATGGGTTTTCATCCACGGGAGGCGGCATGGGCTTGCAATGGAATGGCTCGGGTAACAGCCCGGTTCATTCCAAGCTTACAGCGGTTCACTCGGCTTCAACCAAAATCATGCTGGCGGAAGAACCAAGCACAAAAAATCCGAAAGAAAATCCCGGAAATGCAAACAACATAATCCGAGATGGACGGTGGGCGCCCCAGACCACGTTGCCCAATGGGGATCTTCTCACCAAGCGACACGCCGGAAATGCGGACGTGGGATTTGCCGATGGCCATGCTCAAGCCGTGACCTGGGGCTATTGCACAAACCAAAGCAACATTGACCCAACCTACTAGGAGAATGCCCAAAAGCCATCGCGTGCCTCCAGTTCATGCCTCGTAACGTGCAGGTCTGCACTTTCGGCGAAGGGCCGGGTATGACTGGCTGGGAAACCAGGGTGACTTCCTGCTTTTGTGGTGATCTCGCCAAATCAAATAAGGTTCAACCATTGCTGCCAATCGGAATTGGCGGTTGAAGCCGGCTGCGACCAATCTTAAATGTCGAAAATAAAAACAAATCTCTTGGGTTTCACGTTCTGTTTATCGCTCTTTTGCAGCGGCGCGCAGGCCGAAACCGTCGGCCTCACCAATGCTGCGGGCTTGTCTATCACGATGGATCCGGATGGAAATTACACGGTGCAGTCTTCCGCGCCGACGTGGATATTCGGTGGCGCAATTGGTCGTCCGCTAAAAGCTGTGGCGGCTGGCTCCGGCAAGGACGGTGTCGGCCGGTATCAGCAAATTGCCTTTGAATGGATTGTAGGCCCTTCGCAGATGAGTGGAGCAATCCGGCTTTATGAAGAAGGACAACTCGTCCTGTTTTCGCAGATGCGCGGGAATTCCGAAGAAATGCCACCCTCGCCATTTCCATCATTTACGAGGATACCGAAAGACCTCCACGTTTTCAGTTACCGGCAGGAAGCGTTCGCTCCGCCGCAATTTGCGGCCAATGCCTGCTCCACACCGTGGCTGCTGTTTGATGACAACGCCAACGCTTTGGTCATTTCCCCGGCGTCACATTTCATGGTTGCCAGCATGATGGGTGACGGGACGAATGAAATCAGCAGCGGTTTTAACCGGCAACTTAGGGACCTTCCCGGCGGCTTATCACAGCAAACAATTCTTGCCTTTGGCAAGGGAATCAACCGCACCTGGGATTTGTGGGGACGATCGTTGCGCCAATGGGAAGGGATCACATCGCTGCACCACGACGCGGATGCCACGCTAAAATACCTCGGCTATTGGACGGACAATGGAGCTTCGCTTTATTACAACTTTGATGTCAACAAAGGTTATGCGGGCACTCTGAAGTCCCTGGTCTCCCATTACCGGCAGGAACAAATTCCCATCCGGTATCTGCAACTCGACAGTTGGTGGTATTACAAGTCGGCCACTGGATCCGATGATCGGACGGTGGCTGGAACAAAAAATTCTGACGGTAAAAAAAACCCAAACTTGCCTGATGGTGAATGGAATCGCTACGGTGGCTTGCTGGAATACAAGGCGCATCCGTATGTATTTCCGAAAGGACTGGCAGACTTTCAGCGGTCCATCGGTCTGCCGTTGGTCACGCACAACCGGTGGATTGATCCGGAGAGCCCATATCACCAAAAATACACCATCTCCGGCGTGGCGGCAGTGGATCCGAAATGGTGGAACGACACGGCTGACTATCTTCATGATGCCGGTGTCCAAACTTATGAGCAGGACTGGCTTTACAGCATTTATCAACGCTCGCCAGCCTTCAGCAGCAACCTCGATACGGCTGAAAGCTTCCTGGACAACATGGCCCGCGCCTGCAAAGAACGGGGAATGACCATGCAGTATTGCATGCCTTATCCCTCTTATTTTCTACAGGGTAGCCGTTATGATAATCTCACCACGATTCGCACAAGTTCAGACCGGTTTGGCCGCAATCACTGGCCCAACTTTCTTTACACTTCGCGTTTTGCGTATTCCATGGGGATCCGGCCCTGGTCAGACGTTTTCAAAAGCACTGAAAGCGACAATCTGCTCCTGTCTGCGTTATCCTCCGGTCCGGTGGGAATCGGCGATGCCGAGGGCCGTGAAAGCAAAGATAACCTGTTCAATGTCGTCCGTCCCGACGGCGTCATTGTCAAACCCGACGCACCCGCGATGCCCTTGGACCGCAGTTACATAGCCGATGCCCGGGGGGACCAGTCGGCGTTGTTGGCCGGCGCCTATACAGATCACGGCGGACTCAAAACGGCCTATCTATTCGCGTTTAGCCGGTCGCCCGAGGAAACCAACGAAGTGCGTTTGGCGGCGGCCGATTTGGGCTTCTCCATTCCGGTTTATGTCTATGATTATTTTGCCGGCTCCGGCCGATGTTTAAATCCCGGCGAAACACTGTTAATCCCGATGAAGCAAAAAACTATCGCTTATTACATCGTCGCGCCTATCGGCAAAAGCCGGATGGCTTTTCTGGGTGACAGAGGCAAGTTTGTGTCCAACGGCAGACAAAGAATCACATCGTTGAAGGATGACACGGGGCGACTGAGCGCCGATGTGCTGTTCGCTCCGACCGAAAAATCAGTCGTTCTTCACGGCTACTCCGTCACCGCGCCCACGGTGTCAGTGGCGACGGGTGAAGCCGGGCCGGTTCAATTCAATGCGGCAACAGGCCAATTTAGCGTCGAAATAAGGGCTGATTTGCAAACTCCGCCCGAGGAGTCTCAGGCCGATCCGGTGAGGCGTGTCGCAGTGACGTTAAAGACTCAAGCAAACCTGGCGGCTGCCAACTTAGACGAAGCTCCCCGCAAGTCAACGTTCCCTAACACAACCGAGCGATGAATGTGACCAGCCTTCACAATTTGTTTTACCAGATCGGGACCGGGCGGCCATGGCATGTGGCAGCCTGTTTGGTGGTTTTTTGCGGCAATGCTATTGCGGCAACCATCACCAACTCGACGGGGTTGTCAGTCACGTTGGACAACAGTGGAAATTACACCGTGCAATCCTCCGTGCCGGCATGGACATTTGCCGGCAGTCTCGGCGCCACGCCGGCAAATGTCGCAACCAATTCGAACAAGGACAATATTGGCGCGTATTCGGAAATAACGTTCAGCTTTGTCAGCGGCGTCAGTCGGAATGCCGCCATCAGGCTGTATCGCACGACGCCGGCAGTTCTATTTACGCACACGTATCTTTCGGCCTGGACGAACGATCTGGCTTTTCCTGACTTGGAAACCTACCCCGCCGGTCTGAACTTTGTCAACTATCAGGATGTTGGATTTGCCACTTACGACTTCGGGACCTTGCACGGGGACAGTCCGTGGCTTTTCTTTGACGCCAATTTTAATTCCTTTGTCATCTCGCCGGCCACCAATTTTATGATCGCCAGCGATTCCATGAATAGCGGCGGGGCCATTTCGTGCGGCATTAACTCCGGCATCACCAACCTGCCCGGCAGCTTCATCCATCGGACAATCTTGGTCATTCAAAACGGAATCAATTCGACTTTCAACACCTGGGGAAATGCCTTGACCAGCCTTTCTGGAAAAGTGCGGCCTGCCAACAACGCCGCCGTGGAATTAAACAAGCTGGGTTATTGGACGGACAATGGTGCTGCCTATTACTACAATTATATCAGCAACAGTTATCCGGCCACGCTGTTGGCGGTCCGGAATGAATTTGCAGGCAATGGCCTGGCCCTTGGCTATATGCAACTGGATAGTTGGTGGTATCCCAAGGGGGTGTCGGATACCTGGCAGGGCGACGCCGATAATGAGCGCGGCGGCATCAACCAGTATATCGCCGTTCCGGCCCTGTTTACCAACGGCCTGGCCTCGTTCCAACAGCAACTGGGATTGCCGCTGGTAACTCATGGGCGCTGGATTGATCCAGCCAGCCCGTATAATTTTCAGTATCTGATGTCAACCAACACCGCCGGGGGTGTCGTCTCAGTTGATCCTGCGTATTGGACCAACAGAATGGCTTACCTGCAATCCGGCGGGGTGGTCACCTACGAGCAAGATTGGCTGAACGCCTATGCCTTGCCCGCGATGAACTTGAATGATCCGCCGGCCTTTATGAACTACATGGCGTCGGCCGCGAGTTCAAACGGCATCAACCTGCAGTATTGCCTGCCCCTGCCGCGCAACATACTTCAAGGTTCACTCTACAACAACCTGATGACCAGCCGGGCCAGCGATGACATTTTCGTTCCCGCCAGATGGGATCAATTCATTTATGACTCACGCCTCATCGCTTCAGTGGGGGCGTGGCCGTGGACCGATGTTTATTTCAGCACCGCTATTCGCAGCTTGTTGATCAGCACGCTGTCAGCCGGGCCGGTGGGCGTGGGCGATGCGCTTGGCGCGGTCAGCTTCTCCAACCTGGCCAACTCGGTCCGCGCGGATTCCGTGATTGTAAAACCGGACATGCCGCTGCTGCCTTTGGATTTCAACTACCTCAACGATTCGCAGGGCAGAAACCTGCCAATGGTTGCGTTCACATATACCGACCATAATGGCCTGCGAAATTATTATGTGTTTGCCTATGCCCGAACGGCTGCCAACCCCAATGCCAGCTTCACGCTCGCGCAATTGGGGATTTCCAGCAACGCCTACGTGTATGATTATTTCAACCAGACCGGGATGGTGGTCACAGCCGGCAGTTCCTTCAACTTCACCACGACCGTCCCCGACGCTTACGTGGGCGGGTCTTATTTTATTGTTTCTCCCATTGGCCCATCCGGCCTTGCCTTTATCGGGGATGCCAACAAATTTGTGACTACCGGTAAAAACCGGATTTCCGCGTTGTCGGATTCCGGCAGCCTGCAGGTGACGGTGGTCTTTGCCGCCGGCGAGAGCAATGTGACTCTGTTGGGCTATGCGCCGTCGTATGCGCCGCAGGTTACGGTTAACCAAGGTTCAGCGGGACCGGTTAGTTACAGCAATAGCCGCCAGTTCACGTTATCGGTGTCGCCCGGCAATTCAGGAACTGCCACCATTGTGTTGAATGTGGTTTCCAACAACTTGCCGCAGGTCACCACGCCCACTATTTCACCCGCTGAAAACGTGGTGGTAGGAAGTGGAGCCGTGGTCACTATCGCGGAGACGCTGTTGCCGCCGCTAAACAATCCACCCTTTACTTATCAATGGCGCTCAAACAACCAGACCATCGGTTCAGCGAGCACGAGCCTTGGCGCCAGCAACTCATTCTTGATAAACACCACGGGGTTCGGCGCCGGCACTTGCGACTACAGCGTAATCGTTTCCAATTCCGTTGGCTCCGCAACGAGCGGGCCGGTCGTTTTGACCGTTTATGTGCCCGGCCCGGCGACAAATCTCACACTGAATTATGGCGGCGCGCCGATTGTGCAGCCGTCCGGCGACGACTGGAACACGCCTTACAATTGGAGTGACGGCAACCCAGCCGACATTTCCGCAATTTCCAATCCGGGCAGCACGTATGAAGTGGTGGTTGGCTCGCGCCTACGGTCTCCAGCCGGGGCGGACAACAACCCTTTCCCGGGAAATCAATTGACCGTGGATGGCAGCGGGATCTTTGAGAACGGCACGGTTAACGCCGTGGGCGAACTTCGTTTCAAGAACAACAACGCTATTTCGACCAATTATTTCAACAAACTGGTGTTGAACGGCGGACAGCTTGACCTTGGCGACAACACCCTTGAGGACATTCAAGGACAGATGAACATTGCCAGTAATTCGGTCATCTATGTTGATTCCAGCGGGGCTGATCGGACCTTTCAAGTTGGTTCCTGGCTGACCGGTTCCGGAAATCTGCTATGGCATGAATTCGATGGCGGGCTGGGTGGCAACGACCTGCAAATTACTGGCACGAGCAACACCTTCAACGGCCAATGGATCGTGGATCAGGGTGCGCTGGTGGGCGTCGGCGCCAACTCGTTGGGGACGAACAACATTTTTGTCGGCACGAATGGTTTGACGGCGGCTGTCGAGACTCTGTACGACATCAACAATTCCCAAGGCAGCCTCATCCTCGGTGCGAATGGTGAGATGTTCCTGCACCAGAACGACGCATTTAGAGACGTGCTTATCAATGGCGTAATGCTGGCTACGGGCACGCATTCATTTGCCGCCTTGAATGCCGCCTATCCTAGATACTTTCCGTCATCATGGCCGGTGCAAAACGGCTCCTCGCTCAATTCCGGTTCGGGGAGCATCACCGTGTTGGCAAATCCAACGCCGATCATCCTAGCCCAGCCGCAGTCAGTATCGCTCTATGCGGGACAGCAGGCGGCATCCCTCAGTGTCACGGCGATAGGCGTCACGCCGCTCGCCTATCAATGGTTCACGAACGGCACGGCGGCCTTGACCGACGAGGCAAACCGCATTGGCTCGACTTCAAATGTCCTGACGATTCCACGGCCAACTTTGGCCGACCACGGAAATTACACCGTCGTGGTAACAAATATTTACGGCGCGGTGACCAGCAGCGTGGCGGCACTGACGATTTTGGCGCCCCCAACGGCGGTGATCACCCTGCAGAATGGTCCGGTCGGCATCACCAACACCTTAGGATCAACCGGCATCAGTCTGCCGTTTACGGTCACATCGGGCGCCAATGTGTTGGTGGTGGTGCTGCTTGACAAAAGTTCCAGTTCGACCGGCGTGGCACCGTCAACCCTGAGTTGGAACGGTCTGACGCTCACCCGGGCAGTCAATACGGTTGATACTGGTTCCATCTACCGCGATGCCTCGGTATATTATGTTTACAATCCCGCTGCGGGCACGGCCAACATCACCGGCACCCTGACGGCGACCCCGGTTTGCACCTATCTGGAGGCCTGCGCCCTCGGAGGCGTTGACACCGCAGTGCCCCCCTTAACCGGTGCTGCGAACTCGATCAGCGGCACCAGCCTCGCTGTTACCGTGGCAAACGTCCCGGCCAATTCGTGGGCGTCGGTGGGTGGCATCCTCGGTGCGTATGGTGTGGCGGGCGTCGCCGTTACTGGGACCGGCGGCACGGCGAACGTTTACTATGGAAACGACACCAGCGGTGACAACTGCGCCTTTGCGTATGGATACCTATCGTGGCTCGGCGCCGGCTCGGACACCATCTCCTACGCCTGGAACCTCACCGGCCGGACTCCAACTGCCAATGCATTTGTCGCTGTTATTTTCACCCCGCAGTTATCGCCGCACATCACGGGCATTAGTTTGACTGGCGCCACGCTGTCAATTTGCGCCACGAATGGCGCGCCGGACAGTGCCTGGACCTTGTTGCAAAGCCCCGACCTCGCGTTGCCATTGAGTCAATGGCAGACCAATTGCACTGGTAACTTCGACGGCAGCGGCAATTTGTCCACCAACATCGCCAGCGCCGCCACCAATCAGCAGGAGTTCTACATGCTGAAGGTGAAATGAGATATCCCACGCCCCACGATTTCACCGGTAACCTTCAAATCGAGAAAAGGCCGGTCTTCAATACCCAGATACGTGTGTATTCTCGCGGGGAACAAATTGTAATAAAATTATTGGTTAGCTTTTAATCAAGTATTCCATGTTTTGGTTTTGTTTGGCGGGCCGATTGGCCCCACCATCAAACAATGCGAGATTCAATCCCCATGGGCATGGTTTCTGGATTCCGCTGCTGTCTGTGCCGGTTGTTCTAACTCAAATGACAGCGCGAAGATTGATGCGTTATCACCTTTTCAACCTTTTGATTCGCAGTGACGGGCTTAGCTATCGCAAAGGGTGGAATCAATGGACATAATGTTTCGGAGTCTTGCTACTCGCGTGGCCAAGCAGCGCCGCGATCTGCTCCATTGACAATGCCCCGGCCAGCTTGGCAGCCAATGCCTCCATGTCGGGCTTGGCGAAGCTGCTGGTGGCTTTGTAGTGGCGGAGGCTATGGAAGCTCTTGCCCTTGATGCCGATGCGCTCACAGAGCCGGGCGAACCGCACCGACAAGCCAGCGCGCTTGGTGACGTCCTGGATGAGCGCTCGTTGCTCGGGAAACACGGAGTCGGCGTCTATCACCGGGATTCCGCCGATGAAGGATTGCAGACTTGGGCTGAAGGTGTGCTCAACGCCGTGGTTGGTCTTCTCCATCCAGAGGATAACCTTGCCAGCCCCAATTCCGATAGCGAACGCCATTCGAGCTGCGCGATATCGGACAGGCGCAAGCCAGTCTCGGCACCCAACCGCACCGCGAATAGCCAGAACAGGACGTGATGTGGCTCCCGAAACAATTCCTGCTTGCCCGTTTCGCACAGCTTCAGGTCGGCGGTGAGTACCTTGACCAAGTGTTTCACTTCATCCTCGGTGAAGGGCTGCTTGTCAGTGGCCTCCTTTTGCTCGTGGGTCATGGTGGAGTAGTCGAGGGCGACCTGACGCGACGGGTCGGCCACAATCCAGCCCTGTGATGCGCAGAACTCGAAGAAGGTCCGCACGCTGCCAAGGGCGACCTGCCGGGTGCTGCGCTTCCAGTCGAGCGCGGGGGTATGATTGTGGCAGGCGCGGCATCCCTCGCATAAGCGAGCAATGGAAGGGCTATGGCCGTGCAGTGACAGTATTCTGAACGGGCAGCCAAACCGGTGAAGATTCCGGTGAAACTCTGGCCCAAAACCACCAAAAAAACCCCAATAAATCAAGGGTTTTGATTGGAGGCGAGGGTCGGAATCGGACGCGTCCCGCCTGCCACAAGCCACTCGAAATCAACCATCTAAATCATCACCGTTGCCTTGATAATAAAGGCGATTATGCGTTTTGTCAACGTTAACTTTGACCTACTTTGGCCGACTGATTTTTACCCCATTTTACTCTCCACCGAAAGAGTTTGCTGGCACTTCTGCTGGCACTTTTGCGTTTGAAAATTCAGCAATGCAACAATTCCGGCGCAAGCAGTGGCAGCCACGGCTTCGTGAATCTCCACCCCGATTTTACCGCTCCGTTGGACTTGTCAATGTCGTATCGCCCCGGCGGCCCTTGATCTCCATATTGACAAGCCCAACGGAGCAGTTCCGGCTGGTTAGGAATTCACGAAGCAAACCAGCAAGCCTTTGGCGTGAAGCATTGCCGGTTCTCGTGACGAACTGGCTACGACAAAATCTCGCTGCCCAAACTGGTCGAAATCCATTAAACTCTCGGCATGTATTCGGATGAACAAATTCAGGAACGGGAGGATCGCCAAGCTCATTCAACCCGCCATCCCCACTTCAAGTCAACCGAACCCACGCTCAAAAGTTTGCAGATGGAGTGTGGAGCCAGGTTCATCCTGCTGGCGCTGCAATCCAATCAGCGCGGTAATTTCATCCGCGTGGTGGTCGAGGAAAACAACTGGTATAATGCCATCATTGTCCCGCTGTTCGCGGCAGACGAGTTCCGGCAATGTGTGGACTCGGTTACGAAGGGCGGCGCGGTCACCAAGGGCATGGTGGAAGGCGATGGCAAGACTATTTTCGTCAGGCTGGAACATAACGATTTGCTGCTGGGGGAACGAAGTGAAAAGCGAAACATCTCGATTATCATCCCGCAGCCGGCCATCGGCGGCTTCAAAAGAATGTTGGACGAACTGCTGGCGACTGCGGTCGCCGCCGCCAAGCGGTCGAACCGCCGGCAACAGAAACCTCGTCTGGACGAAAAGACGCTTTTCTCCCGGAAATTGCCCGCCGGAACCAAGACCGTTCAATTGATGCTCAAGGAAAATTCGCTGGGCCGCTTTCTGCGTCTGGTTGAGGGCGATGGCTTTCGGTTCACGTCGGTCATGATTCCAGTGGAACAATTAGATGAATTCAGGAACCTGCTGGATGAAGCTGTTTGCGTTTCCAAGGAAACGCCCTTGGCGGCTAAAGAAGGTGATGTTCCGACAAGTTGATTCGCCGTCGCTGGTAAGAAAAAAATGGGCTTGCTTGGTAGGCAAATCACTTCCTGCCCCATGATCTTCCTCCGTGAACATCCTCCGTGCGCGAAATCCTACAGGCAAACTCCGGGAGCCGGGCGGCGGGTCAAGGTGGAGATTCAAGGGCGACGGGGGAATTCTACCTTGACGCGACGCCCGGCGACCCACAATCAAACCAGGATTCGCGCACGCAATGCTTCCTTTGGTCTGAGCCAACGATATTTTGTGTCAGCGAAGTTTGTTCGTGAATTGTTTTGGTTTTCAGTGATTGGAACGAAACTAAACGAAAGGCAAAGAGTCTGAATTGCTAACCAAAACACGACCACCGGAAACTGGAACGAGCAGCCAGAACGCGAATATGGAGCAAGGGCAGGCGAGCGATTGATGAGTGATGAAATCGAGTTAGGCTGAACATGCCTTCTCAGCGCGGTCGAAGGCAAAAAGTCGGGGAACGCCAAAAATCCGGTTCCACGAGCGCAGTGCGCGAATAATCTAAAACGGATCAAGTTCAAGATACTTGCGCAAGTCATAACGCGTTATCTGGCTTCATCTGGAAACGCCGGCTGGAGGCCAGTCAAATTTTCCGACTCTGTGCCGTATCGTCTGGCGTACGAAGACCGGGCCTTTTTCCTCATGCTCATATTCTATCTTGAAAAGCTCACCACCCCATCGTTGCCACCAAAAAGACTCGTTCGATCCGGCTGCGACCAATCGTTGCACGGAAGCATCAAGTCCAACGGAGCCCATGTCAGCCGCTGATAACAGCCGAATCGCCGGCGTGTTTTTACCCACTAAGCCGAATTCTTGACGGCAGAATTCGTTGAATATCACGACTGTTGAAAGTGTTACGTCATACAATTGCCGGCAGAGTCCAACTAAGTCTTCCGCACGCTCCGTCGGAAGGTAGATATGCTGTGTTGTTTCATCAACGACCAGAATTCTGTACGCTGGCGGAATGATTTGAGGATGCACCAATACCCCTTTGAGACTTGACGACAAGTTTACGCCACGAAACAAGCCCTTCTTGGCTTTGGCTGCTGTCCAAGGCTTTGGGCTCGCCTGCCTAAGCGCTGCCAAGGCAACCGCAACCAACTCTTCCGGTAACGGAACGAGCCCAATCTGAGGCAACCATCTGATGTCTGGAGTCTCCATAGAAATGCGGCAATCCTCAACGCATCCAGTACCTGATCGTACCTCTTATTTGGCCATACGATTCAGCCACCCACTCCTCAGACGTTTTCCACGCCGACCATTGAAAATAGGGGATGTCAGGCAGATTGAACGCATTTTGCACCATGATATTCACTGGCTTCAAGAGAGCGTGCATTTCCTCGTGGTATCCGCTCACATATAGCTCTTGTTGCCACGAAATCCCTCTCGCGGCCGCAGAATCGCGGATTAGCTGGCGATTATAGCTAATCTCGTCAGTGAATCTGTTGAATTCCGCCAATGAATTCGCCTGCTGAGTGCCAAATCGCGACATCGTTGCCGTCCCCTGCTCGGCGCCCGTCGCGAGTTCGGTAACGCGACCACCAGCGACAACATCAAGCCCGACTAAATCTGAGCCCCCGGCCAGCGCTTGGCCTCCAAGTTCCAAGATTTCACCCATCCCGCCAGTAGCCAAAGCAATCAACGGCTGTGTGAAAACATCAAATGCTAAATCGGTTGCAGAAACAATATTCCCGTCCTTGTCAGTCAAAGGAGTATTGCCGACACCCGCCTGGTTGCTAAGGTAGAGCAGGGAATTCGGGTCAAGCGTCACGTCACCTGGTTTGCCCGTAAAAAATTCCTTAGCGCTCGTCAACTCTCCCAATTCCCAATCTCCAAACCGGCTCCAACTCCAAGGGCACATCCCAAACGGATCAATGCTGTTGATAGGATTGTTGCCCACATAAGCATAAAGATTGATCCCACCGCTTTCACCCAACGGGTCGCGATTTAGGAAACGCTGCAAATTTGGGTCATAATAACGTCCATACGAATTGTAAACACCGTACAGCGGGAGATACTCCATTGACGCATAACGATACCGATTAACGTCCACATACGGACCCCATTTACCGATAACGTTGCCATACGCATCATACAGGTAGCGCCCCTCAAGCGTTTGATACCGGTCCACCAAAGCCATTACATTACCTTGAGCATCACTGTGGTAGTATATCGTCCCCTTGATGTCCGAACGCGCGAGTAAACCGCCTGCGCCGCCTGCGCCT
>Ga0181535_10000849_pt1 | contig 42704 bp, 34 predicted proteins | sample PEATcosm2014_Bin_44_FD_119774 | JGI IMG/M metagenome (GOLD analysis project Ga0181535, IMG submission 119774) | Peatland microbial communities from MTU Mesocosm Facility, Houghton, MI, USA - PEATcosm2014_Bin17_30_metaG | ecosystem: Environmental > Terrestrial > Soil > Wetlands > Peat | place... | reverse complement strand
GAAGAAAATGCCCAAGTTGAAGACCCATACGGGCGCGAAGAAGCGCTTCAGCAAGACTGGCACCGGCAAGATCAAGCGGCACCAGATGAAGACGCGTCACATCCTTACTTCAAAGTCGCCAAAGACGAAGCGCAAGCTCGGAAAATCCGTGCTGGTTTCCGATGGTGACTTTAATAAGGTAGCGCGCATGATTCCTTACCTTTGATTGCTGAGCTGATTCCATAAGCCGGAATCAGCGCTTCAGGGCCCCAGCAAACGCGTTGCACGGGCCCCCGGCAGGCCGGACGGTTTTGAGTCCGGATTCGCCGAGAAATCAAGGGTTGAATGAGCGAGTGAAGAGGTTTAACGCCCGGCCCGCAAGGGGTTTGGGCCTCCAGCCTCCAGCCGCATCACCGAACGCAAAATGGAGAAATCGATATGCCCCGCGTAAAACGCAGTACCAAGCGGAATGACCGCCGCAAAAAGATTCTTAATAGGGCCAGTGGATACTTCCTGACGAAGTCCAAGCTCTATCAGGCAGCCCAAGAGGCCGTCGAACGCGGCCTGAAGTTTGCCTACACCGGCCGCAAACAGAAGAAGCGCCAGTTCCGCTCGCTGTGGATCGTGCGCATCTCGGCCGCGGCCAAGCTGAACAATTTCAGCTACTCGCAGCTCATTAACGGCCTGAAGAAGGCCGGCATCGAGCTGGATCGCAAGATTCTGGCCGAAATCGCTGTGAAGGACGCGCCAGGCTTTACCCGGCTGGTGGAGCAGGCCAAGACGGCGTTGGTGTCAGAGAAGATGATCAAGAAGCTCAGCGTATAGCGAACGAATTGAGCAGAATGGCCCGGGATCCAATGGATTCCGGGCCATTCTTGCATAGAAGCACGGACGGCGCTCACAAATTACTTCAGATTTTTAGCTTGCAGGATTGATGCGAGGGCGGCCCAGCCTTCGCAGCGCGGCCGGGGCGTGCCCCTCGAAGAGCCGCGACACCAATATTTCCTCATGAAAAATAAGTATTTCAACATCAGACACTTAAGGGATTGATTCAACCCTTTCTCCAGGGAATGTGACCGCTGTCACAGTTTCTAAACCAGCCCCGTCTTACATTGAGTATGTGGTTATCGATATAAATTTATCGAATGGATCGCGCACCAGACAACGGGTATGCCATCTAGTCCACAACAAACCTGAGACAGCTGCCTCAGTATCACCACTTCCACCAGAATGAGAGGAAAGCATATGTCTTCGTTTATCGTTCCGCGTACGATCTATCACGGTCCAGGTTGCATTGACAATTTGAAGTCCGTCAGAGGGACCAAGGCGGTCATTGTGACCGGCTCCGGTTCCATGAGAAGGCTCGGATTTATTGACAAAACGATTGCGCTCTTGAAAGAGGCGGGAATCGCGTCGGTTGTCTTTGACGGCGTGGAAGCCGACCCTTCGGTCAACACAGTCATGAAGGGCGTCGAGGTCTTCAATCGCGAAAAGCCGGATCTGATTGTGGGATTGGGCGGCTGCTCGGCGATCGATGCGGCCAAGGCAATGTGGGTCTTGTACGAGCACCCGGAATCGACCTTCGAGGAGATCTGCCAGCCATTCGCCATCAAGCCGCTGCGCAAGAAGGCGCACTTTATTGCGATTCCCTCCACCAGCGGAACGGGGACAGAGGTAACCTGCTGCTCGGTCATTACCGACCGCGAAAAAGGAACCAAGTATCCGATCGTCAGTTATGAAATTTGTCCGGACATAGCGATTGTCGATGGCGAGTTAGCCGTGGGCATGCCCGCTAATGTCACGGCGAACACCGGAATCGATGCGCTTTCACACGACTGCGAGGCGTATGTTGCAACCCTTGCCAGTGTGTATAGCGATGCGCTGGCCAAGGACTCGGTTCGTCTTATCTTTGCCAATTTGCCCAAGGCTTATGCCGATGGCAAGAATATTGAAGCGCGTCAGACGATGCACGACGCCTCCTGCATGGCCGGCATCTCCTTCTCGAACGCGATTTTGGGCATCATTCACTCGATGTCGCATCAGGTGGGCGGAATGTTTGGCGTTCCCCATGGCCGCTCGAATGCGATCCTGATGCCCAACGTGATCCGGTTTAACAGCAAGAGCACCACGAAGTATGAACAATTGGCCGAGGTCATCGGAAAGAAGACGGCAGAGGATTTTGCCCTGGCCGTGCGCGATCTCTGCCTGAGCGTCGGCATCGAAAAAAGTTACAAGGAATACGGCATCGACGCAAAAATTTGGGCCGAGAAGCTGGATACGATCACGCAAAATGCGCTCAACGATCCTTGCACGGGAACCAACCCGCGCAAGCCGACCTTTGCGGAGGTCAAGCGCATCTTCCAGTGCTGCTACGATGGCACCATCGTGGATTTCTAACAATCTATCGAGGAACTTTCAGAGTTTTTTTGACAACTCCAAAGAGCGCGGCGCCGGGGAGACAATTCCCCGGCGCCGCGCCGTATTTATGAAGCAGAAGCATAGTGGTTTATCCTTGTCTTTACGCTATGACAGAAGAGATTCCCAATCTGACGGCATTTGATGAGGCTGCGCTGGACGAGGCTTTTTCGGCGCTGGAGCGGCAGGCGCGCGCGGCTGCCGCTGCACTGAACGGCGAGGCGGCGGTTGAAGCCTTTCGCCTGGAGTGGCTGGGGCGCAAGCAGGGGCGGCTCAACGAGGTCTCCGGGCTGTGGCTGAAATCCGCTCCCAAAGAGGCCAAGAAGGCGCTGGGCATGCGCTTCAACGCGCTCAAGGCGGTGGTGGAAGGCCTGCTGGACTCGGCGCTGGGTGCTGGGCCGACTGATGCGGCGCTGGCGGCTGAGGCCATCGACATTACGCTGCCCGGCACGCGGCGGCTCACCGGGGCCGAGCATCCGATTACGCGCACGCTGAACGAGATTACCAGCGTTTTTGCGGCGCTGGGCTACTCGGTCGGTGTGGGGCCGGAGGTCGAGACCGACTTCTACAACTTCGAGAGCATGAACTTTCCCCCGGGCCATCCGGCGCGGGACACGCAAGACACGCTGGTCGTGGCCGGGCAAGACCGGCGCCCGCAGCGCGACCGGCTGCTCTTGCGCACGCACACTTCGCCGGTGCAGATGCGGACCATGGAGCAGCAGCCGCCGCCGGTGCGTATTGTGATCCCTGGCAAGGTGCACCGCAACGACGCGGCCGACGCGACGCACTCGCCGATCTTTCACCAGGTCGAAGGGTTGTGCGTGGACACCAACATCACCTTCAGCGACCTGAAAGGGACGCTGGACCACGCCATGAAGGCGCTCTTCGGCTCGTCGCTGAAGACGCGCTTCTTCCCGTCGTTCTTTCCTTTCACGGAGCCGAGCGCGGACGTGCAGATCAGTTGCATCTTCTGTGGCGGAAAGGGTTGCCGGAAGTGCAAGCAGTCGGGGTGGATTGAGCTGCTGGGCTGTGGCATGGTGGACCCGGCGGTCTTCGCCTTTGCGGCGGAAAAACAGCCAGGGTACGACTCCAGGAAGATTTCCGGATTTGCGTTTGGCATGGGCGTGGAGCGCATCGCGATGATGAAGTACGGGATCAGTGAGATCGGGCAGTTTTACGCGGGAGATATGCGGTTCCTGGAACAGTTTGCGTAAGCGAGTCGGCAAGTCAGCGAGTCGGCAAGTCAGCGTGGGATGCATTGATAGACAAGAGGAACGGATCGCCGGGCACCGCAAGAACGCGACATTATCGCGACCTGCTGGTTTGGCAAAAGGCCATGAGCCTAACGAGGGCAGTCTATCGCGAAACGGAGGCTCTTCCGAAGAGCGAGATGTTCGGTCTCCAGTCGCAGATGCGCAGGGCAGCTGTTTCAGTGCCAAGCAATATTGCCGAGGGACACGGGAGGCTGAATGATGGACATTTTCGCCAGTTTCTAGCCACATCTCGCGGATCGCTTTTTGAATTGCAGACACAATTGGAACTAGCCGGCGATTTAAAGTTCCTTGACGAAACAAGAGTCAAAGGCTTGATGGAGAAATGCGAAGAAGTTGCTCGACTTATGAATGGATTGCTTGCGGCATTGGAGGCGTCCTAGCCACAACAGCCGCTGACTCGCCGACTTGCTGACTCGCTGACCTGCTTAAGAAGGATTCCCATGAAGATACTGACAAAATGGCTTAGAGCTTACTTGCCGGGACTACCGGTGGACGATGCGCAGCTTGCTGAAGACCTTACCCTGCGCGGCATTGCCGTGGATGGTGTCTACGATCTGGGCGCGGGCAATGGCTCGTACTTTGAGATGGACGTGACCACCAATCGCGTGGACGCCATGAACCACTACGGCGTGGCGCGCGAAGCGGCGGCGATCTATGGGCTGACGCTGCCCGAAGTGGTTTACAAGCTGCCCGCGTTCCGCCCGGCGGCCAAGCCCTTTCCGGTGCGGATTGAGGCCGAGGACGCCTGCGGCCGTTACAGCGCCCGTCTCCTGCGCGACATTCAGATCGGCGACTCGCGCGACTGGTTTGCCGGGGCCGAAGTGGCCACCTATTTCAATTTGCTCGATCAGAAGATGATCTCGAACGCCGTGGATGCCTCGAATTATGCGTGGCTCTCCATCGGCCAGCCGACGCACGCTTTCGATTGCGACAAGGTTGAGGGCGGCATTGTGGTGCGCCGCGCCAGGAAGGGCGAAAAGCTGAAGACTCTGGACGGCGTGGAGCGCACACTCGACGCTGAGGATCTGGTGATTGCCGACGAGCAGAAGGCTCTGGCTCTGGCGGGTGTGATGGGCGGCTGGGAGACGATGATTACGCCGGCGACGAAGAATGTGCTGGTTGAGTCGGCGTGGTTCGATCCGATGGCTGTGCGGCGCACGGCGCGTCGCCACGGCCTGCACACCGACGCCAGCCATCGCTACGAGCGCGGCGCGGATTTTAATGCCGCCCTGACTGGATCGGATCTGGTTTCGAGCATTCTGCTGGTCAACGGAGGATGGATCGACGGCGATGTGGTTGATGTGCGCGTTCCGGCGATGGAGGCGAAGACCGCCAGGCGTGAGCCCGTTGCGCTGCATTTGAGCGAAGTGAATCGCATTCTGGGCGCGACGGTGGACGAGGAAGGCATTACCGCGGCGACCGTCGAAGTGGTGCTCAAGGCGCTGGGCTGTGAACTGGCAAGTCAGCAAGTCAGCAAGCCGGCGAGTGAGAATGAGGCTGCCTGGCTGGTGACGCTGCCCAGTTGGCGGCTGGATGTGGAGCGCGAGATCGACCTGATCGAAGAAGTCGCGAGGGTTTACGGCTACAACCGTTTTGCCAACACGCTGCCGGCTTTTGGCGAAGGAGTGCGCGCGCTGCCTTGGGCGGAGAGCGAAGCCGTTGTTCGGCAGACGCTGCGTTCGGCCGGATTCCATCAGGCGATTGCGAGCTCCTTCTGTTCGGCGGCTGAGGCTGCGCTGACTGCGCCGCAGCCGGGGCTGGTTGTGCCACTCGGCAATCCGCTCAGCGAGGAGGCGGGCGTGCTGCGGCCGTCGCTGGTGCCGGGCATGTTGGCGATGATCGCCGGCAATCTGAATCGCGACGTGAGCGACGTGCGTCTCTTCGAGCTGGGCACGGTCTTCAGCGGGAGCACCGAGAAGGTGGAGGAGCGTCCCTCGCTGGCCTTTGGCGCGGTGGGCAACCTGCCGGAGCAGGGGGCATTGCATCCGGCGCGGGCAATTGAGTTTCATGACGTGAAAGGTGTCGTGGAGCAGGTCGTGGCGCGCTTCCATTCGCGTGCAGTGTACTTTGACCGCTTCGGCGCCGAGGCCGGGCTGACGCCGGAGTGGCTGCACCCGTATCGAGCGGCGCGAGTGGTGGTTGACGGCGTCACGGTGGGCTGGTTCGGCCAGTTGCATCCGAGCGTGGCCGCGGCACGCAAGCTGAAGGAGACGGTGCTGCTGGGCGAGCTTTATCTCGACCGGCTGTATAAACTGCCTTTGCGCGAGCCTGCGGCGCGGGAAATCTCGCGCTTCCAATCCGTTCGCCGCGATTTTTCGCTGATTTTGGGCGAGAGCATTGCGTGGGAGAAGATCGACCAGGCGGTGGCTGGCTTGCAGATTCCCGAGTTGGTGGAGTGGCGGGTGCGCGAAGTCTTTCGCGATGCGAAGCTGGGCGCGGGTGAGTACTCATTGCTGCTGGGCGTAACCTTTCAAGCGCCGGACCGCACGCTGCGCGAGGAGGAGTTGCAGAGCTTCCAGGCGCGCGTGGTGGAAGCTATTGGCAAGGCTGGGGCACGGCTGCGGAGTTAGAGCATTTTGGCTTTTGCTATAAACTTCCGTGCCCCATCCATTCCGCGTTTTTCTGCGGAATGGGTGGGATACCGAAAAATCCCGGTCTACACTATTTCCGAAAAAGCTCCAGGCGGAGAAACACTCTGGATCGGCGTTCGACTTGCCGCTATACTTACATGGATAAGGCGCATTGGCGCGGAGGTTTTTGATGACGGATTCCTTATGGAAATCGGAAGATGTGGAAGAGGCGCAGCCGGAACGGCCGGCAGCGGAACCGATCGCGGAAGCGAAGGCGGAATCGGGCTCCCTGGCGTTGAGCGGAGATGATTTTTCCGCGCTGGAGGAACGGATTCTGCGCGCGGTGGATGTGGTGAAGCGCGAGCGGCTGGCCCGCGCCGCGGCCGAGGAGCGCGCCAGCGCGGCGGAAGCCGAACTGCGCGAGCAGACGCCGCTGGCGGAGAATCTGCAAAAGGAAGTGAGCGCGCTGCACGCTGAGCGCGACCATGTGCGGGAGCGCGTGGAGCGGCTCCTCGCTCAGTTGGACGCACTGGAACTGTGAGGTCTGCCTTGGCTCAAGAGGAATCCGGCCACCCGACCGAGTACGTCACCGTTCAGATCTACGATCAGACTTATCACCTCTCCGGGCAGGATGCTGAGCACATTCGCCGCCTGGCCGGGTTGGTGGACACGCGGATGCGCGCCGTGGCCGAGCAGGGCCGCACAGTGGACTCGCTGCGCGTGGCTGTGCTGGCCGCGTTGAATCTTGCCGACGAGCTATCGCAGGCCACTCAGGCCGGCGGCGCCGATGCGCGGCAGGCCCATGCGCGTGCGATCAGCCTGCGCGGGCTGCTGGATGAGGTGCTTGTGGAAGAGCGGAAGACGGATTCCTGATTTTCTTCTCCTGCGGGATAACACTCGGTGATAAAGTGGGTGTGATCTTGGAGGCACAATGCGCCGGGTTGTATCTTCGCTCGTCTGTTCTTTGTTTTTCACTGCCCTGATCGCCGCTTCGGCGGCCCAATCCCCTGGAACATCTCCGCAGAGCAAGCCCGCAGCGCCCAGCAACGGCCCATCCGATCCAAAAGCCAGAAAGACCTATGACGAAGCCATCAAGCTCCTGCAAGAGCATCATGCAGTTTTTGCGCTGGATGGTTTTCGCAAGGCGGACAAACAGGATGGCGGGCACTGTATCTTCTGCGAATTCCAGGCATACAAAGTCGCGTTCGAAATAGGTGATTTCAAAGCGGCGCGGGAGCAGGCCGAAGCGATGTTTGCCCACGTAACCAGCCCGGGCGACAAGGCGCAGGCGCAGTTCTTTCTTGGGCAGGCATGCATAGCCATGGGCAGGCGCGATAAACATGACGAACCGATAGAGGCGGCCGAGGCGGCATTCAGTGCGGCGCTTCAGTTGCGGCCCGGAAATAAAGATTATCTGTACGCCGATGGAACGGCGCTGGCTTATCTCAAGCGCGATGACGCCGCCAGACAGCGCTTCCAGGAGTTCTTGAAAAGCGCCGGCCGGGATGACGTGGACTATGCGCGGGCGCAGCGGTTTGTCCAACGTCCGGAGTTAGCCCGCGCGAAGGTCGCACCCAACTTCCGCTTGACGACGCTCGATGGCCGGGCGCTTACGCTTGAAAGCCTCTCCGGCAATGTGGTGCTCATCGATTTCTGGGCCACCTGGTGCGGACCGTGCCGCGAGGCGTTGCCGCACATCCGGCAGATTGCCAGGAAGTTCGATGGGCAGCCGCTTGTGGTGCTCAGCATCAGCCTGGATTCGGACGAGGCCAAATGGAAAGACTTTGTCGCGAAGAATGGGATGACGTGGATGCAGTATCGCGACGGCGGGTTCGGGGGCGGCATCTCGAAGGAATTCGGCGTGACGGTGATCCCGGCCACCTTCACCATCGACGCCGATGGCGTACTCGAGGACCAGCATGTGGGCGATGCGGATATTGAGGGGAAGCTCAAGAAGCTGATTGCGCGGGCGGCCGAGATGGCCAACAGCAAGCCCTCGGCGGCGGTGGGCAAGCCTGCCACGAGCGACAAGTCTCTCAGCACCCCGGATTAGAAGAAGATCCCCGGCTCACCGTTTTGGGCGCACCGCACCCAGAGCGGTGGGTCAAAAAACGTAGCACACCGCGGCCCTCTCGCACAAGACTTGTAATTTCTAGCCGGCGCCCATACTATTCGCAATAGAAACCGGCCTGCAAAGCAGGTGGGCAATCAACGCTGGTTGAACCAACATTCATGAACAGGGGCTCAACTCGACAATCGGTTCTGTGTGCCGTGTCCGCCAGTCCGGAATGCCTAATGAACCGCGGAGAGCTCCACCTTCCTATGGAAGGGTTCACCAGCGCATTAACCACGGCCCCGTGGGTCGGTTTCTACCTTTCCTCGAAATTGCGCTGGCCGTGCCTATTACCCCAATGAGCAATCGCCGTTCATCGGGGCCCCCGAGAAGCTCAAATGCCGTATTCTGGCACTGGTGTACCCAGTTCTCTTTCATTTCGGCTCGATTCTGATTCCGGCCTATGGCGCCTCGGCCGCCGTGGGCGTGTTGCTGGCGTTGTTCCTGGCCGAGCGGACGGCACGCACGGCGGGGCTCAATGCCGTGCAGGTGTGGAAGCTGTGCGTAGTGGCGCTCTTTGTGGCCCTGGCGGGCTCGCGGCTGCTGCTGGTGGCGCTCAACTGGACTGAGCTGCGCCTGCATCCGGTGTGGCTGCTGGGCCTAGCCATGATTCACCATCCGCTGCTGGCCTGCTTTGGAGCGCTGGCCGCGGCGGTGGCCGCTGTCTTGTATGGCCGCCGGCAACGGCTGCCTTTGTGGACCACAGCCGACGTGCTGGCCGCGCCCTTGGCCCTGGGGCTTGCCTTCGAGCAGTTGGGCGCACAGCTCGCCGGCTCGGGCTATGGAACTGAAGCCGGAACGGGGAGCGCGGCGCACTGGGCCGTCACGTACACTGATCCGCTGGCGGCGATTTGGAGCGGGGCTCCGCTGGGCGTTCCGCTGCATCCGGTGCAGGCTTACGCGGCGCTCGCCTTCCTCACGCTCTCGATTTTTTTGTTGTTCTGGTTGCCGTATCGGCGGCAATCTGGAGATGTTGCGGGATTGCTGCTGCTGGGTGCGGGCGTGGCGGTTTTTATCACCGAGTTTTGGCGCGACCCCGAGGGACGGGGCGCGTTGCTGGGCGGCGCGCTGGATGGGCCGCAGGCTGCGGCGGTGGCTCTGGTGGTGGCCGGAGGATTGGTTATGCTGAAACGGAAGCCACCTGTGGTGGGGCAGACATCTTCGGCCGGAAAAGATCAGGCCGTTGTTTCTCCACCCTTTGAAGGACCGGAAGCGAAAGACGAGGCTGCAAATGGCTGAACTGCGTACCATCGATGTGCTTGCGGAGGCTAAGGGGCAGCGGCTCGATCAATTTATTGCCCAGTTTTTGACCGCGCAAGGGGAGAGCGTGAGCCGCTCGCGTGTGCAACTGCTTATGGAGCAGGGCGATGTGCTGGTCAACGGCTTGCACGAGAAAGCCTCGTTCAAGCTGCGCGGAGGCGAGCGGATCGACATTACCGGTGAGCCGCATCCGGCGCCGCTCAAAGCCACGCCGGAAGAGATTCCGCTGGACGTGATTTACGAGGACGCCGATCTGGCGGTGGTGAACAAGCCGGCTGGAATGATGGTTCATGCCGGGTCAGGGCAGAATGAGGACGCGCGCAGCCGCGGTACGCTGGTGAACGCGTTGCTCTTCCGGTTCAAGGCGCTTTCGGCCACCGGCGGCGATCTGCGGCCAGGCATCGTGCATCGGCTGGACAAGGCCACCAGCGGTTTGATTGTGGTGGCCAAAAACGACCGCGCCCATTTGGCCCTGGCGGAGCTGTTTTCCAGCCACCAGATCAAGAAGACCTACATTGCGCTGGTTCAGGGAACCGTCGCGCGGGCCAAGGGCACCATCCACGCTGATATAGGCCGCGATCCGGTGCGGCGCACGCGCATGATCGTCAACCCCCCGCACAATGCTCGCACCGCCGTCTCCCACTACGAGGTGGTCCGGCGGCTCACGAATCGCTTTGGCAAGTTCACGCTGGTCAAAGTTCGTATTGAGACGGGCCGGACGCATCAGATTCGCGTTCACATGGCGTCGATCGGCCATCCGGTGGTGGGTGATACGCTCTATGGCGGCGCGGGCCAGTTGACTGACCAGGTGGCCTCACAGGCGGCAACCTCTAAAGCGGCGCGGCGCAAGGCGGAGCCGGAGAGGCTCAGGCTGGGCCGCAACTTCCTTCATGCCGCACGGCTGGAGTTTTCGCATCCCAGAACGGGGAAGCTGCTGCAACTGGAAGCGCCGCTGCCCGCGGAACTGGAGGCGTTTTTGAGCCGCCTGGAAGACGCGCAAGCCCATCCAGGGGAATGACCTGCTCAGGGCAATTGCATGAATGACATCTGTTGCTGGAGATGGTTCGGCCAGCCGCCGGTCCGGACAAGCGAAGTCCTCCTTCCCGGAGGGAAGACGCGAAAATAGCCCAGGCTGGAGCGCAGCGGAAGCCTGGGAAAGCATCCCCGTCATCCCGTCGCGCCCCGGAGGGTCGCGTCGAAACTCTGCACCGGCGCTGAACCTCTTTCATGCAATTGCCCTGAATGACCTGCTCAGGGTTGACGAGAAGACGGGTCACCATTGATAGAATGAGAGAGCTATGACCAGAAAGCTTTCAGGACTTGTGTTGGCGGCGGCGTTTGCGGCAGCCGGCTTGTACGCGCAGCAACCCGCGGCCCCTCCGGCCACCTCGTCGGCCGGCCAACCCGCGCCCGCCCCGGCCGTTCAGCAGCCCGCCGATCAGCAGGTGGATTTGAACGCGCCCACCATCGTCCGGTTGGGCGTCAATGAGGTCAACCTCATCTTCACCGTTACTGACAGGCACGGGGAGTATATTTCGAATTTGCAGCAAAGCGATTTTGCTCTGCTCGATGACCACAAGGCGCCGGCCAGGGTGAACTCCTTCCATCAGCAGATCAATCTGCCGATCAGGGTGGGCCTGCTCATCGACACCAGTACCTCGATTCGCTCGCGCTTCCAGTTCGAGCAACAGTCCGCCACCGAGTTTCTGCTGGAGATCCTCAAGGCTCGCAGCGACCGCGCCTTCGTGATGGGCTTCGATTCGACACCCACGGTGACTCAGGATTGGACCAACAACGTCGACGGTCTGGAGACGGGCGTAAACCGGATGCGTCCCGGCGGCGGCACGGCGCTCTTCGATGCCGTCTACACCGCTTGTCGCGACAAGCTGTTGGACGTTTCGCGCGGCCAGGAGCCGGTACGCAAGGCGATGGTGCTGATCTCCGACGGAGAAGACAACCAGAGCCTCGTCGAACTGGATGAGGCCATCAAGGAATGTCAGCGGGCTGAGACCATCATCTACGCCATCAGCACCAACTGGACGCCCAGCCGCGGCAAGGGCGATAAGGTGCTGACCCGGATGGCGGTGGATACCGGCGGGCAGGTGTTCTTTCCGCCTTCAGCCGAAGAAATGTCCAACAGCTTCCACGGCATCGAAGAAGAGCTGCGCAGCCAGTACGCGCTGACCTACACTCCGGCCGACTTCAAGGAGGATGGTTCGTTTCGTCCCATCTATCTTTACTGCAACGACCGGCGCTACCAGGTGCGGACGCGCAAAGGCTACTTTGCGCCCCGGCCGCTAGGCCAGTAGCGGCAATCGACAGCCCCCAACGGGGCGAAAGAATATCTTCGTTTTTTCAGACGAGGCGCGGCCACAGCAGCGCCTCGTCTTGGTTATGAGGGTTTCCGCGGGATAAAAGACGCCAGAGCATTTTAGCTTTTGCTATAGACTTTCGTGCCCCATCCATTCCGCGTTTTTCTGCGGAATGGGTGGGATACCGCCAAAATTCGGTCTACACAATTTCCGAAAAAGCGCCAGCCTGGCATGAAACCGCGTAATCCCTCCATCATTTCCTCCTTTTCTCTCGCTCTTCCAATCGAAGCTGCCTGCGTGTTCCGTTTCAGGACATTCCCGCCCGCGGCTGTCCCCATTTGCCTCAACCCCGGATTCTTTCTGCGGATCTCTCATGGATTTTGCCGGGCGCGCGATGAAATGGAAGTGGGCAACTCCACGAGTTCTCCATGGGGCGCGGCTTGCGGCGGTTCGCGATTGCCTGCCGCATCGGAACAAAGGGAAGACGGGAAATCGGCCAGGTTGCGGAAGGACTGAGCGGAAAGGGGGAGACAGGGTGATCCGGCAGGCAATATCGTGCGACATCTGCGGAAGTGAGAAGAAGCAGACGAACCACTGGTTTGTGGCCTATGAGCAGGGTGGGGAACTGCGGGTGAGCGGGTGGAGCTCGCGCGCCCGGCTGCGCCCAGGGTCGAAGCATCTGTGCGGGCAAACCTGCCTGCATAAGCTGGTGGACGACTTCATGGCCAGGGCGCTGGCGGTGCGTGCGCCGCGAGCCGCCGGAAAAGAGGCGGAGGTTGAGAAGCAGACGGCGCGCACTGACGCCAGCCTGACCTCAGACGCTGCCTATAGCGAGGTTGAGTCTTCCGCGCAGTTGATTTCTACGCCCGCGCAGGTCACACCCGTGCGGCCTCTGCTCCGGATGCCGATGGAACTGGTTGCCGTGCCGCCGAAGCCGCGCGCCGAAGAGGCCGTGGTCTCCGCCGGTGAGCCGCCCCGCTATGCGTCGCGCAACTGGCGCGCCGCGGCCTGGGAGCGCGAACGGGAGCGCGAAGCGCGCATTGCGCGGGGATGAACGCCGTCCGCGCGGAGATGGAGTTTGACTTAGAGCATTTTGGCTTTTGCTATAAACTTCAGTGCCCCATCCATTCCGCGTTTTTCTGCGGAATGGGTGGGATACCGAAAAATTCCGATCTACACTGTTTCCGAAAAAGCTCAATGTGTAGCCGGTGCGGCCTCCAGCAGCGCCAGCAGCCCGGCCTCGTCCAGCACCGGAACCCTGAGTTCGCGCGCTTTGTCGAGTTTGGAACCAGCTTCCTCGCCGGCCACCACGTAGCTGGTCTTCTTGCTGACAGAGCCGGCGGTCTTGCCGCCCGCGGCCTCAATCTTCCGTTTGGCTTCATCGCGGGTGAGCGTGGGCAGCGTGCCGGTGAGTACGAAGGTGAGCCCCGCCAACTGCGCCGAGCGCTGCCGCTTCTCCGCCGTCATGTCCACTCCGGCGTCTCCCAGTCTTTTCAACAGGTCACAATTTTCTTTGTCGGCGAAGAATTCCAGAATTGCCTGGGAAATGCGCGGACCCACTTCTTCCACGCGCTCCAGTTCTTCGGCTGTGGCCGCCCTCAGCGCTTCAATGGAGCCGAACTCCTCCGCCAGCAACTCTGCTGTTCTTTCCCCAACAAACCGAATTCCCAACCCCATGAGCACGCGGGCCAGTCCAGCTTTCTTTGACGTTTCGATCTCTTCCAGCAGCGACTCTGTCGACTTTTCTGCAAAGCGGTCCAGAGCGATCAGGTCATCTTTTTTCAGGCTATAGAGATCGGCAACGCTGCGGACGAGGTTGCGATCCAGCAACTGCTGCACCACCGCCTCGCCCAGCCCTTCGATGTTCATCACTCCACGCGATGCAAAGTGGAGCAGGCTTTCGCGCAGCTTGGCCGGGCAGTCCGCGTTCACACAGCGAAAGTCTACTTCGCCTTCGGCGCGGACGACGGCGGAGTGGCATTCGGGACAAACCGATGGAAATTCGAAGCGGAAGACGCCACGCAGGTGATCCGCGTCTTCGAGGACCTCGACGACCTTGGGGATTACGTCGCCGCCGCGCTCGACGCGCACCCAGTCGCCGAGTTTCAGGCCCAGGCGCTCGATAAAGTCGGCGTTGTGCAGCGTGGCGCGGCTGACGGTGGTGCCGCCGATGAAGACCGGGGTCAGCTCGGCTACCGGAGTCAGCTTGCCGGTGCGGCCCACCTGCACGGTGATGGCGTTGACTTGAGTGATACCCGACCTGGCGGTGAATTTGTAGGCGATGGCCCAGCGCGGCGCGCGGCCGGTATAGCCGAGGCGCTCCTGCGTGGCGAAGGCATCCACCTTGAGGACTACGCCGTCGATTTCGTAGCCGAGGGTGGCGCGATCGGCTTCGGCCTGATCGATGAAGCGGGTCATTTCCTCGACGGAGGTGACCAGTTTGCGATGGGGGTTGACGCGGAATCCGAGGGCGGCCAGAGTGTCGAGTGTGGCGCACTGGCCCTGGGGCCAGAATTCGCCCTCAACGAGCAGAAAATAGGCGTACAAGTCCAGGCGGCGATTGGCGACTGTGGCGGGATCAAGGGTGCGCAGCGTGCCAGCGGCGGCGTTGCGGGGATTCACGGCCAGGGCGAGTCCCTCCCGCTCACGTTCCTCGTTGAGGCGCTGGAAGGCCGCTTCGGGCATGACTGCTTCGCCGCGGACTTCAAATGCCGGGGGCAGGCCGGCAGCTTTCAGCCGTTCCGCGGGGATGGTCAGCGGCACGCTGCGAATGGTGCGGATGTTCGAAGTGACGTCCTCGCCGGTCTGGCCGTCGCCGCGGGTAATGCCGGTCGTCAGCCGTGAACCGCCGTCCACAATTGGCTCGTAACGAAGGGCCACACTCAGGCCATCCAGCTTGAGTTCAGCCACATACTCGACCGGCAGCCCGCCAGCCAGTTCGCGCACGCGAGCTTCCCAGGCGGCCAGTTCCTCTGCCGAGTAGACGTTGTCAAGCGAGAGCATGGGCCGCGAGTGGGCCACTTTGCGGAAGCCTTCGGCGGGCTTGCCGCCCACGCGCTGGGTGGGCGAGTCCGGGGTGAGCAGCTCGGGGTGCGCGAACTCAATGAGTTTCAGCTCGTTCATCAGCGCGTCGTAGGCGGCGTCGGTGATCTCCGGCGCGTCCAAAACGTAATACAAGTGCTCGTGGCGGCGCAGTTCGGCGCGCAGTCCCGCGGCGCGCTGTGCCTGAGATGAGTCTGGGGTGGTTCTGTCGCCCATGGGGAGAATTATAAGGGCGCGGCGGAGCAGTTAGTATGGTTTGCAGGTAGCTATGGAACCCATCACCCACTTTCTTGCCGGAGCTTGCATCGGCCGCGCGGGGTTGAACCGCAAAACCAGGTACGCCACGCTGGCTGCCGTGCTGGCCTCAGAGGCTGCCGATATTGACGTGCTGTGGGGGCTGGCGGGGCCGGTCGAGGAGCTGAAGCACCATCGCGGCATTACGCATACCTTCGTCGCTGTGCCGGTGATGGCGGCGGTAGCGGTGGGGATGGTTTGGCTCTTTGACCGCTGGGTGAAGGCGCGGCGTGCTCGAGGGGCAAACAATCTCAACCAGAACGCAAATGCGCCCCCGGCGCTGACGCGGGTGCCGCAACAAATCCGCTGGGGCTGGCTTTATTTGACGGCGTTCATCTCCGCGCTGAGCCACTTGATGTTGGACTGGACAAACAACTACGGTCTGCGGCCCTTTTACCCCTTCAATGCGCGGTGGTACTCGGGCAGTCTTGTCTTCATCGCCGAGCCGGTGCTGTGGGTTCTGCTGGGGTCGGCGCTGGTGATCCCGGCTCTGCTGGGGCTGATTGGCGGCGAGATTGGCGCGCGGCGCGAGGCTTTTCGCGGCCGTGGATGGGCCATCTTCGCCCTGACCGGGATGGTGCTGTTGTGGGGCTGGCGCTGGGCGGAGCAAGGGCGGGCAAGAGCGATGGTGGAAAACGCCGCAATCGCCACGGCTCCGGTGAAGCGCATGGCTCTGGAACCCTACCCCATCAACCCCTTTCGCTGGCACGCCATTCTGGAGACCGACGCGTACTACCAGACCGCTGAGATCGACACCCGCACTGGGGAGATTGCGAGCGACCCGCACCGGGACGTACTTTTCAAGCCGCCCGCGACCGCGGCTACCGAGGCCGCCAAACGCACGCTGCTGGGGCAGGTTTTTCTGGACTGGGGCACCTGGGCTGTGGTGCGCGATGTGGGCCAGGAGCCGGTGCCGGGCCTGCCTCCGGGAGTGATGGACCCTCCGCAACTGCCGCGTAACCGCACCTGGACCACGGTCGAATTTGACGATCTGCGCTTTGAATATCCCTTTTTTGGCATAAGACTCGACACGGGCAGCTCCCCCCGCCGGTCGCCTTTGAGCGGATGGGTTTATATCGTGGACGGCCGCGACGAAGCGGGCGAGGCGATGAGCGGGCGGGAGCAGCGGTAGAACAGCATCGCCCCTGATAAAAATAATTGTTCATCGCGTCAAGGTTTCAGGGTTGACCCGCTGGCGCGCGACCCGCAGAATGAGAAGAGTGCCGTTGTGCCGCCCGGAGTGTGTTTTTTCCTGGAGAGACGCCGGAATCCTGAAATTCGAGGTGTTCATGCCCGCTTATCTGCTGTTGCTGGTTGCCGTGTTGAGCCGTTTTATGCCCCATGCGGGGTTGTGGAACTTTACCGCGGTGGGCGGCGCTCTGCTTTACTTTGGCGCGCGGCGGCCGTGGCGGGAGATGCTTGCTCCGCTGGCCGCGCTTATGGCCACCGACTACTTCCTCACCGTCCATAGCTATCACTACAGCTTTGTCTGGCAGGGCTATGCGCCCACCTGGGCCTGGTATCTGATGGCCATGGTGCTGGGGCAGATTCTGCTCAAAAGCCGGACGACTACTGCGCGCGTCGCGGCTGGCGCGCTGCTGGGGCCGACCTCGTTTTTCCTGCTCTCGAACTATGCGGCTTGGGCGACCGGCTGGGCGTTCCCGTATCCGCACACGCTGGCCGGGCTGGGCGCGTGTTTTGCCGCCGCTGTGCCGTTCTATCGCAACGACCTGATCTCGACGGCGATTGTGGCCGGGGCGGCCTTCGGAGTTCCGGTGCTGGTGCGGCGGATGAGCGCGGCGCAGACGCAGACGGTAATGGCTGAAAAGTAGTTTTTAGGCTGTGTGTCCAGGTCTCAATATCGAGACCTGGGCACATATTTTGATGGTTTGTTATAAAAATCCAAGTACCCATATTCTGAGCGCGAAAAGGCCTCTGAATTGCGAGCCTTCGACTACTTTTTATTAGAGCATTTTAGCTTTTGCTATAAACTTCTGTGCCCCATCCATTCCGCGTATTTCTGCGGAATGGGTGGGATATCGACAAAATTCCGGTCTACACTATTTCCGAAAAAGCTCTAGTCTTCCAGCAGCTTGCCGGCACGCTTTTTCCGTATCCACCACCAGGCAAAGCCCGCCACGGCCAAGCCGCCTACGATGGCCAGCACGGCCAGTCTGTGGTGCTCCACCACATCGACCGCGCCCGGACCCAGCTTGAGCACCAGGAGCGAGAGCACCAGCCAGCGCAGCAGCCGTCCGGAAAAGACTGCCAGCATGAAGGGCACTACCCGCATCTCAAAGACGCCGGCGGCAAAGACGCAGGCCTTCCAGGGCGTGGGCGGGGGCAGCATGGAGGGAATCATCATGGCCAGGAATTCCTGGTTCTCGAAGCGGGTGCGCATCCGCTCGAAGCGCGCGCGGTTGACGCGCTTGAGCAGAAAGAGCTCGCCGCCCGCCCGGCCCAATCCGTAAGGCAACAGGCCGCCCACGGCGGAGCCCGCCGCGGCCAGCAGGCAATAGAGCCAGAAATGGCTCTTGTCGTTCCACACATAGACGGCCAGAAGTGCGTCCATGGGAATGGGAATGGTGGACGAGTCCAGCAGTGCGGCCGCGCCCACGCCCCAAATGCCAAACTTCGCCAGAAACAGGGCTACAAGTTTCCACTTGGCCATCAATCGAATAAAAAACTGCTTCAAAAAGGGTCCCCTTCCACCCGCAAATCCGTCTTACCATCAAGAACCATTGTACGGGCCGAGGCGATGGACACGAATTTCCGGCCGAGATGAGAGAATAGAAAGAAAGGATCTAAAAGGAGCGGCGGGTGCGAGTGCGCCCAGGGATGCTCCTCAAGAACGAATGCCCACCGAAAAAGCGCCAACCGATGTGAACGAGCCCAACGGGCCCACGGGAACCAACCTCGATCCGAGCGCTCCGGCAGCGAGCGAGGAGCGGCGCGAGCCCCTGTCCGTGTCCCCCGTGGTTCGCGGTTCGCGCTGGGTAGACTACGACACCCACGAACTGCTGGAGATGATCGGCGAGTTGGAGGACGAGCGGCGCTGGGCGCGGCTGCGTGAGGGCGTCTGGCTTGCCATCCTCATCCACTTGGCGTTGCTTTCGGCGGTGACCTGGATTCCCAAGTATGTTTTCAAAGTGCCGGTAGTGGTCGATCAGAGCGACGCGCTCAAGCAGCACAAGGATTTCACCTATCTGGACACGCCGTTTCAGTTGCCGCCCAAGGCTCCTCCCAAGCCGCTTTCGACGCAGCAGCCCTTGATCGACAAAAAGACGATGGAGGAGATGAAGCGGTCCGCGCCGCCTGCGCCCGCGCCGGAGTCAGCGCCGAAGCCTGCCGCGCAGGCCCCTGCGCCGCCGCCCATTCCGCCCAGCCAGCAGTCGCAGCTTGAAGCGCCTCGTCCGGCGGCGGTGCCTGCCCGGCCCAACTTTGCCATGGGCTCGCAAAATCCTGCCGACCAGTTGCGCGAAGCCATGAAGGGCGCGTCGCGGGGCAACGGTACGGGCGGCGCAGGGAACCTCTCCCCTGATAGACTGGCGCGGCATCCCGGCGCGGGAACGGGCGGGATAGAGGTTCTCTCCGACACTCAGGGTGTGGACTTCAATGGCTGGCTACAGCGCTGGCACCGGGAGACGGAGCGGACCTGGGATCCGCTGATTCCCGACGAGGTTAACGCGCCCATTCTCAAGTCGGGCATGGTGGCGATACGCTTCAAGGTGCTGCCCAACGGCCGTCTGATGGACGGCAGCCTGGTGTTGGAGGGCCGCTCCGGCGACGTGGCGTTGGACCGCGCGGCATGGGGCGCTCTGACCGGCTCAAACTACCCGCCGCTGCCCAGAGACTTCCACGGGCCATACCTGGAACTGCGCGCCTATTTCCTCTACAACATGGAGCCGCAACGATAGGTCAGCGCGTCTGCGAATCTGACTGTACTAATTCTCTTCTTGCGGAAAAGCGAGTTCGACGCTTCGCCCTCCGTAGAGAACGCGGAGAATTGCGACCGAGTCGGCATTGACCCGGAAGGCGATCAGAACGCGGCGCTCAAATCCCATCACGCGCAGGCCAGGGCGCAGATCGTTGCGGCAGGTTCCGCGCATTGGCAAAGTGCTGAGGCTCATACATGTCTTCTCGATTCGCTCAAGATAGCGCAGCGCGCGAGTCGGACTTCCGTGATCTGCAATGTAGTCGTAGAGATCGAGGAGATCGTCTTGAGCTTCCGGCGTGAAGATAATCGTAGGTCTCACGCCTTGCGGGCCTTTCGTTCCTGATGACGGGCGCGAACGGCGGCGAAGACCTGGCTTGCGGGAATGGCTCGGCCGGGGTCAGCCTGAAGCGCATCGTAAGCGGCCACAACTTCCTTGCGCAGCCAGCGTTCCACGGCCGCATCCCGTTCTTCCAGCGCGCGAAGGCCAGCTCGAACCACCTCGCTGGCTGAAGCGTAGGCCCCGGAATCTACGAGTCCGTCGATGTAACGTCCCTGCTCGCTGGGCAAACTGACCGTCCGTTTTTCACAAAGAGACGCGGGCATAGCGCATAGCTCCTGAAGAAAAGTCTAGCACAAGTATGAGGAATTCATACCGCAATTCACTGCGTCCGGCAGCGCACTCGTATTCCTTTGGAGGGCAAGCTGCTGGCGCTTGCTCGCCCGGCGATGAAATATAAACTGTTCTTATGGCATCTGCCAGCGACGGAAATCAACCCGGAATGAACTGGCGCGCAGCTCTCGGGGCGCGTTGGTTCGCGCAGCTTCAACAGCGCGAGGAGCAGATATTTCTGCTTCTGTCGCTGCTGATTGGCGCGCTCACCGGGCTGGCCGTGGTGGCATTCATCGTGCTCACGGAGCGGCTGGGAATGCGCCTTTATCCGGTGGGCAGCGCCGCGTGGAGACGGGTGCTGATCCCAGTGGCGGGCTCGTTGGCCATGGGCGTCCTGCTCTACCGCTATTTTCCCGGCGCGCGCGGCAGCGGCGTGCCCCAAACCAAGGCCGCCCTCTTTGCGCGAAACGGATTCATCTCGCTGCGCACTGTTCTGGGCAAGTTTTTCTGCACGGCGGCGACGCTGGCCAGCGGGATTCCGCTAGGCCGCGAGGGACCCAGCGTCCAGGTCGGCGCGGGAATCGGCTCTGTGCTCGGCCGTGCGCTCGGATTGCGTCCGGAAAAGGTAAAGGCGCTGATTCCCGTGGGAGCGGCTGCCGCCATTGCCGCGGCATTCAACACGCCGATGGCAGCCGTGCTCTTTGCTCTGGAAGAGGTGATGGGCGATCTGAACGCGCCGATCCTGGGATCGGTTGTGTTGGCCTCCGCCACTTCCTGGGCGATGTTGCGCATGTTGCTGGGCAATAACCCCCTCTTTCAAGTGCCGCAGTACACCCTGGTTCATCCGCTGGAATTTGGCATATATGCTGTGCTGGGTATCGCCGGCGGTTTTCTGTCGGTAGCCTTCACCCGGCTCTTGCTCACGATGCGCAAGTTCTTTCAGCATTTGCCCAGAAAGACGTGGTGGTGGCACCCGGTCGTGGGCGGCGTAACCGTTGGCTTGATGGGCTGGTGTGTGCCCCAGGTTCTGGGCGTGGGATACGCCTACGTCGGCAGCGCTCTGAACGGATCAATGGCGCTCAAGCTGATGCTGCTGCTAGTGGCGCTCAAGCTCATCGGCGTCACGGTCAGTTACGCCTCCGGCAACGCGGGCGGAATCTTCGGACCAAGTTTATTTCTCGGCGCCATGCTCGGAGGCGCCATCGGCGCAGTGGCTCATCATCTGTTGCCGGGATACACGGCCACGCAGGGAGCCTATGCGCTGGTGGGCATGGGAGCGGTCTTTGCCGGCATCGTGCGCGCTCCCATGACTTCGGTGCTGATGATCTTTGAGATGACGCGGGATTATGCCGTCATCGTTCCCTTGATGATCGCCAACCTGACCAGCCTCTTTATCTCCCGGCGTTTTCAGAGGCAGCCCATCTACGAGGCTCTGGCCCATCAGGACGGCATCCATCTGCCCACCCCCGGCACGCTGCACGGAACCAGCCAGCGCACGGTGGCCCAGGTCATGCGGGCGCCCCGGCAGATTCTCCCTGCGCGGATGAGCGTCCAGGATGCGTTTGAGCAGACCCGTTCCAGTCAATTTCACATCTGGCCCGTGGCGGAGAAGGAGTACTTCCTGGGCATGTTGACCAGGGAGACGCTGGAACGCGCCCTGGCCGAAGGGCGAGGAGCGCAACCGCTGAACAGCATTGTAGAGGCGCTTCCTCTTCTCCATGTCCATACGGATCATCCGCTGCATCTCGCGCTGGAACGCATGAGCGCGTACCACCTGGATGTTTTGCCGGTGGTTCACCGGGCCGATATTCACAAGCTGGAAGGCGTGGTAACGCTGCGGAATCTGCTGGACTCCTATGGCGTGAGTGGCGCAGAGGACTGGTTCGGCTCGTAGGTCTCTGACAGCTTGATTTTGAGCCATGATTGGGTGCCCCCGGTCTCGATTTTGAGACCGGGGATCCACGAACTCGATTTTGAGACCAGGGCTCCACGAACTCGATGGGACTTCTTTCCCTTGTCGAAGGCCCTAGTGTTGTTCCAAGCCCTCTTCGTTTCTGGCCAGGTTCCTCTCTTGGCTTTTTCCTTGCTCCAGTACGTTGCCATGCCGCCGATCTGACCGCAGCAAGAGCCAGGCGAAGATGAGCCCCACTACACCGAGGCCCGCGAACATGCACTGGGTCGCAGTATAAGTTCCGGTGACGTCGCGCAGCTTTCCATTCAGGGCAGGGAAGAGCGCGAGGCCCAAATTCTGAATGGCGGTCATCAGACCGAAGGCCGTGCCCACGCGTTTCTCCTCCACCACAAGGGGAACTGAAGGCCACATCGCTGCGGGCACCAGTACAAAGGCGGCGCCGAGCGCCACCATGCTGAAAATGGGATTCCAGTGGGTGATGCCCATGATCAGGTGGGCGGGAATCAGGATGAGGGAGCCCACCACCATCAGCGTGGCCCGCTTCCCGATGCGGTCCACCAGGTCGCCGGCGAAGGGCGCGAAGACCATGGATGCGAAGATGACGATGCTCGTAATCCCCGGCGCCGTGCTGAACATGTGAATGAAGTTGTCAAAGATCTGGATCAGGAACCCGCCCGAACTCGAGCTCACCAGGGGAATGCCCCATTTGTCGTGGAACATATCTGTGGCGAGGGCCGTGAAGGGGAAGATGGCGCTGTAGAAGGTCACGCAGAGAAGGACAACGAACCAGAAGGAGGACGTGAACTTCTTGATATCCGAGAAGACAACCTTGTCGCCCGCCTCCGGTTTCGGAAGCGCGAGCACTTTCTCCCCGTGGTAGTCCATGGCCATGAAGACCAGTTCGCACAGCAGGGAGAACAGGCAGAAGCCGGCAGCGGCCCAGAGAGCCACGCGGTAGCTGCCGAAGTAGCGGGAGATGAGTTCCTCGGTATTGAAGCTGAACAGGGTCCCGACTCGGCTGATCGTGAGGGCGATGCCGAAGGCCAGGGCCATCTCCTTGCCCTTGAACCAGCGGCTGATGATTGCACTCTGCACCGCGATCAGGGATTCGGAACCCGCACCGAAGATGAGCCGCCCAGCGAAGAGCTCCCACTTGGAGTGGGCGGCGGCCACAATAATGGCGCCCAGGAGGACAAGGATGCAGAGCAGCAGGCTGGCCCTGCGGGGGCCCAGTTTGTCGTAAAGCATACCCCCGAAGAACACGACGATGATGGCGGCCACGGAGTACGCCGTGTAAAGATTCCCGATCGTGCTGCGGTCCAGATGCAAAGCATCGATAAGTGTGGGTGCTAAAGCGCCGATGCTGTCATAGGCGAAATAGCTTCCCAGTACGATCAAGCTGATGAACATCAGGATGGTGAAGCGATAAGGGCGCTTCGATGGATGGAAGAATCCCATTGATTCAGGAGTTTCAAGACCGGATGCGGGTGGACGGCGGGACGGTTCAGGCATGAGGGCGATGATCCTCGGGGCGCGGAAGCGCCGGCGATTTTGAAGTTAAAAGACGCAACCTACGAAGATAGCAGATTGGGGCTGGAAATGGCCCCGGACTGGAACGAATTCCAGGGCAATTGCATGAATGACATCTGTTGCTGGAGATGGTTCTGCCAGCCGCCGGTCCGGACAAGTGAAGTCTTCCTTCCCGGAGGGAAGACGTGAAAATAGCCCAGGCTGGAGCGCAGCGGAAGCCTGGGAAAGCATCCCCGTCATCCCGTCGCGCCCCGGAGAGCCGCGTCGAAGTTTCCTGCGATCTCGCCCTGTCTTCGCCCCAAGCCTGTGGCCGCATCAAGCCGCATGGAGTTTAACCCCTATCGAGAGAAAAGCGCTCGCGGACTTCGTAGCGGGAGCCGCCGCTGCCGAGGAAGCTTTCGTAGACAAGAAATTCCTGGGCGGCAAACCGGGTGAAGTTTGTCTGACGGCTAATTTTGGCTTTGAGTTCACTGAGGTCGTGCCCATGGCCTTTGCTGCGCGCCAGCGTGATATGAGGCTGATAGGCGCGGGCCTCGGGGATGAAGCCGCAGGGCTGGGTTGCTGCGGTCACACGTTCCTGAAGCAGGAGCAGTTCTGGCGTGAGCCTGACGCGGGCTATGAGAATCCCGGCGCGCTCAAAGCAGCTCAGCCCCTCAAGACAAACAGGAACGGACGGCGAACGCACTCCGCGCAACCGCCCGACAACGCATTCGTATTGCTCCCGGCCGGTATTACCCAGAAATTGCAGAGTAATGTGCCAGGATTGGGGCGCCGTCCAGCGGAGCCCGTCCCCGGCGGAGTGAAGCCGCGCCGAGGACGCCCGGAGTTCGTCGATCACCGCGGCCGCCAGGGGTATCCCGACAAAGAGGCGCATAGAAAGCGTTTCTCCAATCACATTACATTCCCTTATGACTCTGCTCGGCCCCGGAAAATATTCTAGAGTATTTTGGCTTTTGCTATAAACTTCCGTGCCCCATCCATTCCGCGTTTTCAGCGGAATGGGTGGGATACCAAAAAATTCCGGTCTACATTATTTCCGAGAAATCTCTAAGGAACCTCTGAATAAATCGCTGTTTTGAAAGGGCACGGCTTCAGCCGTGCCGCAGAGGACGCAAAATCAACGCGGGCTTTAGCCCCTGAGGGAATGTGCTCAGGAGATTAGAACTTAATCGGAGATTCTCTAATGCTTCGGTTCCGTGGCGCGCAGAAACTCCTCCAGGTAGTCCTTCCATACCGCGGCTGCCGTATGGGTTCCGTGACCCCTGGTGGCGTCTGAGATGGGCAGAAGAATGAAGCGCGCATTGGGCATCCGCTTCACCATCTTTTCCGCAATGCCCAGCTCCGGCGGGTTGATATAGTCGTCGGCGGAGTTGATCCACAGCACCGGCACGGTGATCCTGGCCAGATTCGGGCTGGGGTCGTAGTTGCGGCTGGCGTTCCAGTAGTAGATCAGGTCATTGGCGTCGGTGGTGGATGAGGTGCGCTTCAGGTAAGCATCAACATACTTCTCTGACGCCTCGCGCGTGGGAGCCTGCTTCTGCATCTGGAGCGGGCTCGAACTCATGATCATGCCGATTTCATTTGCCGTGCGCAGGCCCTGAATCGGCTCCGTCTTGTACTCGCCATCCATCCACGCGGGGTCTTGCTTGACAGCCTGGATCGCCATATAGCGCATCATGCGGTTGCGGCCTGCGATCTGAACTGGCAGGCAGGCAAAGGGCGCCAGGGCATCGGCAAAGCCCGGATACGTCTCGCCCCACACAAAGGTCTGCATGCAGCCCATCGAGGTGCCGAGGATGAGACGAAGATGGTCGACCTTCATCTCGTCGAGCATCATCCGCTGGCTGCGCACCATGTCGTCGTAGTCGTACGCCGGGAAGTGAGCGTGCAGACCATCGGAGGGCTTCGAGCTTTGGCCATGGCCGATATCGTCGGGCAGAATCAGAAAATATTTCGTAATGTCGAGCGGCGCGCCGAGGCCAAACAGCACGTTCGAGAAGAGCGGGTTCAACAGGGAGTGGGCATTGCCGCCAGTGCCGTGCAGCAGGAGGATGGCGTTATCGACATGGCCGGCAGCGTCGCGGTGCGGTGTTCCCAGGGTGAGGTAGTGCAGCTTGAGCTGCGGCAGCGTCTCGCCTGTGCCGAAGCGGAAGTTTTCCAGCACGGTAATTCCATCCACGGTGGGCCATGCGGCAGCCTGCGCGGGTGCAGCGGGCGGATTAGCAGGGGCGGGAGAATTTGTCTGGCCGGTGGCGGCAACGCCGGAAAGGAAGGTAGCGGCAAGCAAGAGCAGAGGGACGCGCAAGTACATTGAAGGACTCCTAAAGCATTTTAGCTTTTGCTATAGACTTCGGTGCCCCATCCATTCCGCGTTTTTCTGCGGAATGGGTTGGATACCGCCAAATTTCCGGTCTACACAATTTCCGAAAAAGCGCTAAAGGCGCTCGATTTGAGCACCACCCAACCTTCGCTTTTTTGTGAGGCCAGTGTCAAGCGGAAGCCCAGCACGCGGGTCGCGGCCTGCGGGGTCTGAGACCCGGCGCCCGGCTCCGCGAGAGCACAAAAAAAGCGCCGGAGCCTGTGGATTCTGGCTCCGGCGCCTGGATAAGGTCAATTTACCCGCTTATTCTAGGGCGTCTATGTAGTGCGCTAGAAGCACCGTTTGACCCGAAGTGGGGTCTTTCAGCAACAGGCCGACCACGCGCACGTTTGTGCCCACAGTCGCCCCGCTCAATCCGGTCAGGCCGTCGCGCCACACCGTATTGGTCAGGTCGTAGACCGTCACTGTCTGCGGCACCAGCACGCCGGCAAAGCCATTGATCTGCATCTGGAAGGTTCCCGACGGCTGGTTCGCGACATCGGCCACGACTGTGCCGTTGAAGCCCCAGTGCCGCAGTACGACACGTTTTGTGGTCACGCCGCTTGCACTGGCCGCGCCGCTGGCCGGTCCGCCGATAGCGATATCCTGACCCGGCACAAGCAGGGTCGAGTTGAAGAGGAACTTCGCCAGCAGTTGATCGTGCATGTGGGCGATGAAGTAGTTTTCATTGCCGCTCAGATCGACCGTCGCAATCTCTCCCAGCGTGAGCCCGGTGGTGGTGGGCAGCAGGGCGCGCACATACAAGTCAACTGTTGCGGGAGGCGGCGCCACCTGCGATTGCGAAGGAATCACGTAGGTGATCTGGCCGGACGCATAGAAGCCATTCTGGGAGATAATCGCCACATCGTCGGCGTCCAGGGTTGCGTCGGCTTTATCCAGCGCGCCGGAAACCTCCACGATACTGCTGGTGGTCAGGCTGGCGAGGCTCTCGCTGTTCTCCCACTCCGTTGTCCCGCTGACGTTCACGGTGAACTGCCGGCCGTGCGGCCCTTGAACGACGAACGACTGCGCCGTCGTATTCACGCTCACCACGGCTGCCTCCAGCGTGTCGATGTACGCGCCGGTATCGGTGTTCTTTACTGCGCTGATCGCAAAGGTCGGCGTCACTGCGCCGGTGATGTTGCCGCTGCCGTCCACGCCGATGGATTTGTGCAGATCGAAGTCCATGCGCAGGCCAACCGGCGCTCCCGTCGCGGTGACCACAAGCGGCGTAGCCAGGTTTGCCGTGTAGGTGTACGTGGATGCGGAAGAGGGATAAGTTGCCGCTTCCGTCTCAATGGTCGGCGCGCCGCTGGCTGGCACATTCAGGTAGCCGATGGTTGCCGCGCCCAGGGTGATCTGAATTTGGGAGTAAGTTCCCGCGGCCACATCGTTCATGTCCAGCAGAGTCTGAAGTCCGTTAAACCGGGCGAAATCGACCGTGGGCGTGCCGCTGATAAAGGGCACACATTCCGAAAGACTGGTAGTCGGATCGGTGGTGACTCCGCAGATGTTTGTGATTTGTACGTTAAATGATGTAACGCTTGCCATCGGGGCGTCGGTGCCCACCACAAAGGATGAACCTGTTGCCGCCGGCGTGGGGTTGTTGGTCACAGTATTGGAACTGCCGCAGCCTGCCGCCAATAACGCGGCTGCCAGCAAAACGAATGCGATGGGTAAATGCTTGCCGTGCGTCCTGTAATCCATGTCAGATGCCTCTCTGTCTTGCTGAGTTTGCTTTCCGCGAATGAATTGCCTGATCTGAGTGGAGTGGCATGGAACGCGGCTTGAGCTGAAAATCATGCATAATTTCAGCCGCTCCCACTCTCTTGTTGGAGTAGACACGGTTTCTGATGGAAAGTTGACCGTCACAGAAGATAATTTTCGGTATCCGGCAGCCTTCCCCGCCGAGTAATCTAATTTCGTCGACGAGTGTTTTTTCAGCTTTCGCAAGCAAGGCCAGAGTGGCTTGCTGTTTGGTCTTCCAGGTTTCAGTGTCAGAGACTCTGGGGCAACCCCATTTTTCACAGCAGCATCCGCCTGCGCGCGGGCAAGAAAGGCTTCCCAGGATGAACAGCTTTGCCAGCCGTGCCACGCTCACCTCCGGCAACCGCTCCTACACGATTTACAGGCTGCCGGCGCTTGAGTCGTGTGGCTTCAACTTGAGCCGGCTGCCCTTCAGCCTGAAGATTCTGCTGGAAAACTTGCTGCGCCGCGAAGATGGCGTGAACGTAACCGCGGCGGAGATCGAGTTTCTGGCCAAATGGGACGCCAAGGCCGAACCCAGCCGCGAGATCGCCTATATGCCGGCCCGTGTGCTGATGCAGGACTTCACCGGCGTGCCCGCGGTGGTCGATCTGGCCGCGATGCGCGACGCGATTCATGTGCTGGGCGGCGATCCGGAGCGGGTCAATCCGCTGGTTCCTGCCGAGCTGGTCATTGACCATTCGGTGCAGGTGGACGAGTACGGCGCCGCGGGCGCTCTTGACGCCAACACGCTGCTGGAGTTTCACCGGAACCGCGAGCGCTACGCCTTCCTGAAGTGGGGCCAGACAGCCTTCCGCAACTTCAGCGCCGTGCCGCCCGGAATGGGTATCTGCCATCAGGTGAACCTGGAGTATCTGGCCCGCGTGGTCTTTACTGTGGAGATCGACGGCGAGTTGGTTGCGTATCCTGACACGCTGGTGGGCACCGATTCGCACACCACCATGATCAACGGGCTGGGCGTACTGGGCTGGGGCGTGGGCGGCATCGAGGCCGAGGCGGCCATGCTCGGCCAGCCGGTCTCCATGCTGGTGCCGCAAGTGGTGGGTTACCGGCTCATCGGCAAGCTGCGCGAGGGCGCGACGGCCACCGACCTGGTGCTGACCGTGACCCAGGCGCTGCGCAAGCTGGGCGTGGTGGGCAAGTTCGTGGAGTTCTACGGCCCCGGCGTGGCGGAACTGCCGCTGGCCGACCGGGCGACAATCAGCAACATGGCTCCCGAATACGGCGCCACCTGCGGCATCTTCCCGGTGGACGCCGAGACGCTGCGCTACCTGAGATTGACCGGCCGCAGCGAGGAGCAGATTGCGCTGGTCGAGGCCTATTACAAGGAGCAGGGGCTCTTCCATGCCGCCAGTTCGCCGGAGGCGGAATACACGCAGACGCTGGAACTGGATCTGGCGACCGTTGAGCCCAGCGTGGCCGGACCCAAGCGCCCGCAGGACCGTGTGTTGCTGAAGGATGCGGCGGCCAGCTTCGCCCAGCAACTGCCCGCGCTGCTCTCGCCCACGGCCAAGCCGCTGGGGACGCGCACTGCGGCCAAGTGGGAGCGCGAGGCGGTCACGGATGCGGCGCTCTCCACGGCAAACATTCCAAGTACGGTTCAAGCCCGCTTCGGCGTTGATCCGGACCGGTATCTCGACCATGGCTCGGTGGTGATTGCCGCCATCACCAGTTGCACCAACACGTCGAATCCCTCGGTGATGGTGGCGGCAGGGATTCTGGCTAAAAAAGCCGTCGAAAAGGGCCTCGCCGTGCCGCCGTGGGTGAAAACATCGCTTGCGCCGGGCTCCCGTGTGGTCACGGACTACTACGCCAAGGCGGGCCTGCTGCCGTATCTTGAAAAGCTGCGCTTTAACGTGGTGGGTTACGGCTGCACCACCTGCATCGGCAACTCCGGACCGCTGCCTGCCGACGTCTCGAAGAGCATCGACGATCACGGGCTGGTTGCGGTGAGCGTGCTGAGCGGCAATCGCAACTTCGAAGGCCGCGTGAACGTAGACGTGCGTGCCAATTATTTGATGAGTCCGCCGCTGGTGGTGGCTTACGCGTTGGCGGGTAACATCGGTCATAACTTCGAGACAACTGCGTTGGGCAGCGATGCGGAAGGTAATCCTGTCTTTCTGAAAGACATCTGGCCCACGCAAGCCGAAGTGGCTGCGGCGATTGAGAAGGGCTTATCCAGCGAGAGCTTCCGCAAGGAATATGCGACGGTAAGTCAGGGCGATGCCAATTGGCAGGGGTTGCGCTTCCCCACCGGCGACGTCTACCAATGGGAGCCGGACTCGACTTACATTCGCAAAGCTCCGTACTTCGATGGAATCACTGCGACTCCCGCGCCACTTACTGACATCTTGGGCGCGCGCGTGCTGGCGGTGTTGGGCGACTCAGTAACTACCGACCATATCTCCCCGGCGGGCAACATCAAGGCCAGCGGGCCAGCGGGAATCTATCTTGCGGCTAATGGCGTGAAGCCGTCTGACTTCAATAGCTATGGCTCGCGGCGCGGCAACCATGAAGTGATGGCCCGCGGCACCTTCGCCAATGTGCGGCTCAGGAATAAGCTCGCTCCGGGCACCGAGGGCGGCGTTACGCGCCTGTTGCCCGAGGGCGAGACAATCTCCATCTTCGACGCCAGCCAGAAGTACGCCGAGCGCGGTGTGCCCCTGATCATTCTGGCGGGGAAAGAGTACGGCTCCGGTTCTTCGCGCGATTGGGCGGCCAAAGGGCCCAAGCTGCTGGGCGTACGCGCGGTCATCGCCGAGAGCTTCGAGCGCATTCACCGGTCGAATCTCGTCGGTATGGGGATTCTTCCCTTGCAGTTTGCCGAGGGGCAAAGCACGGAGTCGCTCGGCCTGACCGGCGAGGAGATTTACGACTTCGCTGGCCTCTCCAAGCTCTTGGGGAGCCGTTTTGCTACGGGCAAGGCGCTCATGGTGGCGGCCACAGCCCCTGGCGGCGTGGTGAAGCAGTTCACTGCCACGGTCCGCATCGACACGCCGCAGGAGATCGAGTACTTCGAGCACGGCGGCATCTTGCAGTATGTCCTGCGGCAGTTGGCCGCGAAGTAAGCTCCGCCCTCCAGATCGGCGTCTTTTGTGAAGCGGTGCGGCTGCCTGGAGCATTTTAGCCTTTGCTATAAACTTCCGTGCCCCATCCATTTCGCGCTTTTCTGCGGAATGGGTGGGATACCCACAAAATTCCGGTCTACACTATTTCCGAAAAAGCTCTACTCGTGTTTGGCGAGGGCCTTCCGGGCGGGGCGCTTCTGCTTGGCCACAGGGATTGCCGTTGGCGCTGCGGGTTTTTCGGCGACAGGCTCCGGCGCAGGCTGCTTTTGCTCGGGGGGTGCAAAAAAGCGCTCGCCCTCCTTGCGCTCGCCGATCACATGCAGGCGGAGGAAGTTGGTCGAGCCGGACCTGGTGCGCGTGCCGGCCACGACGGCGATAACCTCATGGTTCCGGACGTAACCGTCCCGCACAAGCAGGTTCTCGGCACATTCGACCAGGGCCTCGGTGGAGTGGATCTTGGGGCAGCGGATGGGGGTAGTACCCCACAGCAGGCTGAGACGGTTGATGGTGATCTCGGCCGGGCTGAGGGCGAAGATAGGCGCCGAGGGGTGGTATTTCGAGAGATGGAGGGCCGTGGAGCCGGACTCGGTGAAGAGCGCAATGCCTCGCAGGTCCAGGTCCTCAGCGGCGTGGGCTGTGGCCTCGCAAATGGTTTCGGCGATGGACAGGTGGCTGCGGCGCACCCGCGAATCGGAGTGGTTCTGTTCCCTGATGTCGCGCTCGGCATCGACCACGATGCGCGCCATCATGGCGACAGCCTCAACCGGGTACTTGCCCACGGCCGACTCGCCGGAGAGCATCACGGCGTCAGTCCCGTCGTAGACCGCGTTGGCCACGTCGGAAACCTCGGCGCGGGTGGGCCGCGGGTTTTCGATCATCGACTCCAGCATCTGCGTGGCGGTGATGACCGGCTTGCGGAACTCGGCGGCGCGGCGGATCACGTGCTTCTGAATGGCGGGAACCTGCTCGGGCGGCACTTCGACGCCCAGGTCGCCGCGGGCCACCATGACGGCGTCCGCAACCGCAAGAATGGTGTCCAGATTTTCGATGGCCTGAGGCTTTTCCAGCTTGGCAATGATCCAGGTTTCGGCGCCGTGGGCCGAGACGCGGTTGCGCACCAGGCGGACGTCCTCGGCGGTGCGCACAAAGGAGACGGCGATGGCGTCCACGCCGTTCTTCAGCGCGAATTCAAGGTCATCGGAGTCCTTTTCGGTGAGCGAAGGAACGCGTACCGGAATACCGGGCAGGTTGATGCCCTTGTTCTCGCCCAGCATGCCGCCGTTGACGATTTCGCAGATCACGTCGTCGCCGTCCACCTCGTAAACGCGCAGCTCGATCAGGCCGTCGGAGAGCAGGATGCGCGAGCCTTGCTCGACATTCTCCGCCAGGGTCTTGAAGGTGGTGCCCACCAGGGCCGCCGTGCCTGGAACCTCGCGCGGCGTAATGGTCAGCCGCTCGCCGGCCTTCAGCAGCACGGGCTGGTGATCGATCAGCCTGGAGGTGCGAATCTTGGGCCCTTGCAGGTCGCCCAGAATGCACAGCGGCTTGCGCTCCTCGCGGCTTACCGTACGAATCATCTGGATCAACGCCAGCTTCTCCTCGTGGGTGCCGTGGGAAAAGTTCAGGCGAACCACATCGACGCCCGCGCGGACCAGATCCCTGAAGACGGGCACGGTGTTGGAGGCCGGCCCAAGCGTGGCGACAATCTTTGCGCGGCGTTGGGCGGGGGAATCGGTCAGGCTCAGTGCTGGAAACGACATGGGGACACTCCAGGGAAGGTTAGTGGGCCCAGAAGGCCAGATTTGTGCGGTCGGCTTCATTGCGCCAGGGGGATGCAGCCGCAACCTCCCGTAACCCATTATGCGGGAGACAAGGTGCAATGGTCAGTGAAAAAGGTCACAGACCCGCGCAATCCGGATTGGGGTCTGCTGAGGTGGAAGTTTGTTCCTGGCGTTCCCTGAAGAGGACCCCATTCAGCTCCGCGCCCAGCAGCGCGCTGAAAGAGGTGATGTAAAGCCAGACCAGCGTGGCAATGCCGGCGCCAAAGGAGCCGTAGAACATGGAGTAGTCGGCAATCCGCGTGACGTACCAGCCGAAAGCCAGCGTGGCCGGGAACCAGAGCAGCGTGGCGGCCACCGCGCCGGGCCCCACCCGGGTCCAGTGTTCCTTGCGTTTGGTGCCGAAGTGATAAAGCGCGCCGAGGACGTTGATGGCGGTTGCCAGTGCGATGGCCCAGCGCACCATCCGCCAGAAAACGAGCACCATGTGGCGCAGTTCGTGGGTGGCGTTATCAATCATCCACGCCTCGAACTGGCGGCCGAAGACCAGAATCAGGGTAGCCAGCGAGAGCGGAACCAGCACGATGGGCACCAGCAGCAGCCCCCTGACCCGCCGCTGCCAGAAGCCCCAATCGTCGAGCGGCAATTGGTAGGCGCGGCGAAAGCCCTCCATCAAAGACAGCATCAGGCCCAGGGACGCGAAGACCGAGAGGCTGGCGGCGGAGAAGATCAACTGCGCGGAGTGGAGCCGCCGGCCTTCCAGCGAGGACTGCAACAGGGCCATCGAGTCGGTGGGCAAAAACTGCTCGAACGAGCTGCGAACCTCGCCCACCAGCGAGTTTCCCTCCGGCACCTGGGCCAGAAGCGTGGCAAGGACCACCAGCGCGGGGAACAGCGCCAGCATCCCCGAGTAGGCGGCTGCCTTGGCTGTATTGAGCATGTCGTGCTCAAGAGCCAGCCAGATGGCTTTGCGGAATTGGCGAATCAAACGGGCCATATGCCTCATTGGAAAGAGTAGTGCATTTGCCTGGTTTTCGGCGAGGAGTCTTCGTCGAAGGGGTGGAAAGCGCGAGCCTGGCCTACATGAAGGACATGGATCAGTGAATATGTATGAGCCGGAGGCTTTATGGTTACTGGCCCCTCAAAGGGGCCTGTAGAAGCGCTCCATGCGGGTAGCAGCCCATCGCCCGCGCCGTAGGCGCAGTGGTTGCTAGCCCCGCGCTTCAGCGTGGGGGGGGCTTGGGGAATAGGAAACGGAGAATCTGGCGGTAGCCAGCCAACCGCCATGCGAAGCCCAAAAAACCGAAACAGAGGCGTCCGATCCGCGGCTCATTCATTGAAAACCAATTTCATCTCGACATTCCTGTCTCTGCGGCAGGTAAACTGTCCATGAAAAGGAGCCCCCCATGCAGACCAAAATTCAGGGCACGACGATGCCCGTGCTCGATGTGCAGCTTGAACCCAACGAGAGCGTCTTTTCAGAGAGCGGCGAGCTTTCGTGGATGACCGCGTCGATTCAGATGACCACTCACACGCAGATGGGCGGAGGCGGCGGCATCTTCGGCGCGCTCAAGCGGGTGGCCGGCGGCGGCAGCCTCTTTATGACCGAGTACCGCGCCGTGCAAGCTGCTGGCGTGGTCTCGTTCGCCACCAAGGTTCCCGGTCACATTGTGCCGGTCGAGGTCACTCCCGGCAGTGAGTACATGATCCACCGGCACGGATTTCTCTGCGCCACGCCGCAGGTGACCATCGGTGTCGGCTTCCAGCAGTCGTTGGGGGCGGGTGTCTTTGGCGGCAATGGATTTCTATTGCAGCGGGTGGGCGGCCAGGGAACGGCGTGGCTGGAGCTTTCGGGCGAGCTAGTTGTGAAGAATCTGGCTCCGGGCGAGGTGCTGCGCGTGCATCCGGGCCACGTAGGCGCGTTCCAATCCTCAATGGCCTTCCAGATCACCACAGTGCCGGGCATCAAGAACATGGTCTTCGGCGGGGATGGCATCTTCCTGGCCGAATTGATGGGTCCGGGGACGGTCTGGCTGCAGACGCTGCCCATCTCGCGGCTGGCCCACCAGATCGCCGAATACCTGCCGCGTACCGAAAATCGGCAAGTGGGACCAGCCGCCGGAGGCGCGCTTATTGGCGGGATTGTGGGGTCTATTCTGGGTGGAGACAGGTAGGCTTTGCCGGACCATGCACTTTCTGGCCGGAAGGCTGATTGATCTCGAATTCCCCGAACGCATTGCCGGCGCCGTATACTCCGGCTTGCAGGAGTCCCGCGCATGACTGAGACCTCCAATAGCCCGCGCACTCTTCGATCAGACATTGTCTTCACCTTCGCTCTTGCCCTGGCCTGCTATCTGGCGTGGATAATCCGCGAGGTGCTGGTGCTCCTCTATGTGAGCGCCCTGTTTGCGGTGGTGCTCACTCCGCTGGTGCGCTCCACCTCTGGCCTTCGCGTTGGTCGCTTTCAACCCTTCAAGGGCACAGCAGTTTTCCTGCTGCTGCTGATTGCCGCCGGAGCGCTTGCAGCCTTCGGGTTCCTCGCTCTGCCTCCGGTCATCAGGGACCTTCAGGGGCTTGCCCAGGAGATGCCAACACGGTTGCCCGGACTGTTAGAGAAGCTGAACAATCTTCCCATGGCTCAACACCTGGATACCGCGGATATCAGTTCCCGGCTTCAGGGTTTCGCGAGTCAGGCCGCCACCTATCTTCTGTTCTCTATCAGCGACTGGGCGGGCAAGCTATTCGATTTCGTCATGGGCTTCATCCTAACTATCTATTTCATTCTGGAAGGCGATCACGCCTACCGCTGGTTTCTTTCCTTTTTCCCGCGCGGACGCCGCGAGCGCCTCGACAAAGCTCTCCAGCGGGCGGAGATTCGCATGGGCAAATGGCTGCTTGGCCAGGGTAGCCTGATGCTCATCCTTGGAGTTACCAGCACCATTGTCTATCTCTCGCTCCACATTCGCTACGCATATGCGCTCGGCGTGCTGACTGGGTTGCTCAACATTGTCCCCGTGCTAGGCGCTGCCGTCTGCATTGCGCTTGCGTTGCTGGTGGCAGCCATTGACTCATGGGGCCGGGTGCTTGGCATTGCTATCTTTTACGTGATCTATTTACAGGTTGAAAACTCTTACCTAACTCCTCGCATTATGAGAAACAGAGTCGATCTGCCGGGCCTTGCTATCCTCGTTGCCCTGGTGCTCGGCTCCGCGATTGAAGGCGTTCTGGGAGCGCTGGTCTCGGTCCCCACGGCTGTGCTGGTCGCCGTGCTTCTTGACGAATACTTCGTCCACAAGGACCCGGCGTGATCGCTCCCGGCGCTTGATGGCCTGGAACAGCCGTAGCCCTCCAGAGCTCAAGGGAAGTCCTGGAAGGCCCGGCCGGGACTCACGGGTTCAGCGGCGTATCGGCGGTTACTGTTGCGTTAACCACCATGCCAGGTTTGATGACTGCTTCTTTTGGGTTCCGCCCGGCTTGTCCTTCCAGAGTTTCTCCCCCGCTGAGGGAGAGTGTCTTTCCCTGCACGTTGAGAGAGCGGACCTCAAAGACCAGGTCGCCCGGCACATAGTGCTTGGCAGCGGGGTCGGCAATGGTAAGAACGGCGCTGACTGGAGTTCCCTTGGCGGCTACGACGGTATCTCCCACCCTCACGTCCTGATCCAACAGCAGCGGAATCTTGTCTCCCACCTCGGCGCTCTGCGAACTGACCTCCGAGTTTGTCACCAGGCGCAACGTGGTTCCCGCGCGCAGTACTCCATCGGTGGTCAAAGGTGGTTGCTGGACGGGCGCTGTTGCAGAACCGTTTACTGTGTAATCGGCGCGCGCAATGGAGCTATGCAACAAATCTGGCCCCAGGGCTATGGCTTGGAGGTGAGTTTCCGCATTGATGGTAATCGGGCCGGTGTAGCGGGTTGAGGTTTTGTTTGGCGACCAGCCATCGGTCGTGTAGTAGATGACCGCATAGTGAGTGGCGGACTTGATGCGCACCACGGTTCCAGCAGCTACGTTGCCCGGCTTGACGGAAAAGGTGGGCTGGTTCGCGACGCCAATGACGGGTCCAGGGCATGACGAGGACGGGGATGCGTTGGCCATGGCCTGTTGCATATTGATCGTGGCCTGCTGGCTGGTGATCGTGGCCTGATCGATTGCCTGCTGTGCGGCCTGCGTGGCTTGTTGGGCGGCTTGCTGTGCTTGCTGCGCGGCCATCATCCCGGCGTCCTGGCCGTAGACAGAAATACTGCTCATAACGAATAACAGAAGAACTGTTTTCATCATCATTCCTCGTTCTGGATCGGATGTCTGTTGACTAGGACCCGCGAACTTGTGGAAAGTTGTTGAAGTCTGAGAGTTATCTCGCCGCGGCCTTGATTTCAGCCTCGACCGCCGTTTTCATCGCACCGAAGTTGGAAAACAGGCGGATCAGATTGCCTGTGAGCGGTTCCAGGGTCTCAGAATCGATACCTTGCGCACCCAACTCCCGGCTGGATGCCTTTGCCATCTTCATCTCGCCGGTTCCCTGCGCGTCCAGGATGAGGGCGGTAAGTTTGCGGGCCAGATCCAGATCGAAGCTTTCGGCAACGAAGACCAGCTTGCCCCGCGTGGTGATGACGACCGGGCCTTCGTTGGTGGAGTAGACCTGCTCTTCGGAGAGCGATGCGGGGGGCGGAAACACAGCGAACCCGCTTGGGCGGCTGGCGGGTGCGGCGCTCTGGGCCTCCTGGTCGAGCTTGACGCCGGAGTATTTGCGGCCCAACTCATCCGCGTAGAGGCGAGCGAAGGCCCGCGCGGATGCGGCGTTCTTCCAGGCGGACAGATAGAAGAGGGCGATGGAGTTTGTGTTAGCCAGCTCTTCCGGGGTCCTCACGGACGGGTCTTTGTCCGTGGGGTGGTGGTCAGTAGCGGTCTTGGCGCTGAGCCGCTGTCCGGCCCAATAGAGGCCGCCGTCCCAGGCCGGGGTCAGGTCGGCGGCAGCCCGTTCTCCGCCAAAAAGCTCAGTGAGAATACGCACGTCCAACTGCCCCATCTGGCCGATGTCGTAGGGCTTGTAGAGCTTGTCCACCAGCGGGTGAATGTTGGGCAGCAGGGGCACGGCGGGCACGTGCTTCTTTTCGTACTCGCGCGGGTTGATGATCTCCCAGCTCGATGTGGGCGGGCGGTCCATGGCCCCGGCAAAAGCCGCGGTCCGGCCCTGATCCATCCACACGTCCTGCTCGAAGCTGAGGCCCTCGCGATAGGGGAAGAGCAGCGATTCAGAGAGCAGCAGCGGCGCGCGCGCCATCACCGGGGAATCCTCTGAGGCCGACATCTGCTGCCTGACAAAGTCCATGACCTCCGGGTCTTTCACCAGGCTCTTGCCCATCGGCTTGAGAATATAGTCCATCATGACGGCCGTGGCCTGCCCCTCTGCGACGGCCTCGCGCGCTGTGTCCATCTCGTCTTTGGCCAGGTGGTCGGTATCGTCCGGGGAGTTCAGCGAGACATCCTCGGGGGTCTGGTTGTCCCATTTCTCCAGGTCGGAGTGCTGGTCTTGCAGCGCGTGGGTCAGTTCGTGGGCCAGCACCGGCTTCTGCTCTTCGACGTCTACCCAGTCCAGCATATAGACCGTCTTGGTTTTGGAATCGTAGTAGGCCTCGATCTGCTCCTTGAGGAGCGCCAGCAAAAAGGGCTTCAGGGCGAAGTCGCGATCCAGCAGGCCGAACTTCTTCAGCACGATCTCGCCGCGCTGCATGCGCCGGGCGCTCTCGTCTTCCTCGAACTTCTCCTTGAGGTAGCTTTCGACGGCGGCGCGGGAGGTGATTTGGCGCTTGACCTGGCTCTTGATCGGCAATCCGGTCTCTTCGGAGGAGAACTTGATCAGCTCATCCACTAGGCCGAAGAGTTGGCGCGCCTGTTCGGGGGTGATCTTGCCGGCAGGCGCGGCTTGCGCCGGTGGAGCGGTTGCGGCGGGCGTCTGCTGGGCTGCGCCCATTGTGATTGCAAGGCACAACTCCGCCGCCAAAGCCCATCCCCAAACCATCTTGTGCTGCTTGCTCATCGAATCTCCCTATCTTCTTTCAAGGCTATAATCAGGATGCGGTCCGGCGCGAAATTTACCCTGAAAATCTGCGCCCGAACCGGCGAAAAAGACCCCTATGACAGAAACGGCCATCCCCCAAGCCGCCCCATCAACCCGCCCCACGGACGAAAGCCCGTCGTCGGCGCCGCTGGCTACTCCGCTGGCCTTGCTGCTGGCGCAAGCCGCCGCGGGACCGGTGCTGGCTGCCTATCGTGGCGCACTAACCCCTCGGGAGTTGGACGCGCCAGCCAGGGAAACGGCGGCGCTGGCAACCGGAGTCGCGGTTCACGACCTGGGCTGGCTGCGGCGCGTAGCCGTGCGCGGCGAAGACCGCTTCCGCTGGCTTAGCGGCATGGTCACCAACACAGTGAACGATCTGGCCGCCAATGCCGGCGCCTGGAATCTGGTGCTCAACGCGCAGGGACGCATCCAGGGCGACCTGCACGTCTGGCGCGAGGCCGACGCGCTCGAACTGGAGATTGCCGCCGATCAGTACGACCGGCTGCTGGCCCACCTGGAACGCTTCATCATCATGGACGATGTAGAGTTGGCGCCGCTGAGCCTGGACCCCGGCGGAGAGCTGGCCGGCGAAACGGCGCTGGGACTTGCCGGTCCGTTGGCCGTTGGTCTGCTGCAGAAGCTGGGTTTGCCCGTGCTTTCCGAGCCGCTGACCAGCGTTTACGCTGCCTGGAACGGCCAGGAAATGCGAGTTGTCCGGGCCTACGGCGTGCTCGTGCCGCATTACGAACTGTGGGTGCGCGCGGCTCAGATTCCCGCGCTATGGCGGGCGCTGGTTGACGCTGGCGCAACCCCGGCGGGAGCGGCTTCTCTGGAGGCTTTTCGCATCGCCGAAGGAATTCCAGCCTACGGCATCGACATTGCCGAGCGCGATCTGCCGCAGGAGACCTCGCAGATGCGGGCGCTCAGCTTTAATAAAGGCTGTTACCTGGGTCAGGAGATCGTGGAGCGCATTCACTCCCGAGGCAGCGTTCACCGCCACCTGCGGCCACTGGAGCTTTTCGGGCCACTTCCGGCCGCTGGCGCTGCGCTAACCTTGGACGGCGGAGCGATTGCCGGAGAAATCACCAGCGCGGCTGAACTGCCGTTGCCTTTGGGCCCCCGGATTTTCGCTTTGGGCATGATTCGCGGCGAGGCAGAAGTTCGCAATCAGCCTTTGAACTACATCGCCGGAACGGCCACGGGCACGGCTCACATTCTGACCGCGCCGCCCGGCCCGGATGCGAGTGAGCGGAGCCAGCGGAGTGAGCAAGTCAACGAATGAGTAAGATGGATAAGAAAGCTGAAAACCATGAGCGATACGCCGAAATTTGAAGTGATTGACCGCCGCAAGATCAAGGCGGAAGAAGAGCAGGAGAACCAGCAACAGCAGCCGGCTGCGAAAACCCCGGAACCGGAGCCAGCCTCCGGCGGTGGCCCGAGGCTGGTCGTCAGCGAGCCAAAGCCCAAAGCCGCGGCAGAGGTTGAAGCTGAGTTGCCTCCCGCGCCCACAGCCCAGGAGAGCCGCGAGCAGAAGACGGCTTACGACGCCTCGGCGCAGCGCCTGGAAGATATTGTGCGGGCGCAGAACCCCGCCGCGGGCGCGCAGCCGCCCATCAGCTTTGAAAATCTGGTGCAGCAGTTTTACGTCTCCGCCATGATCCAGATGGGGGCGGGCGCGCAGGAGGGCCAGCGTCCGAGAATCGACATTCTGGGTGCGCGGACAACCATCGACCTGCTGGGCGTGCTGGCGGAGAAAACTCGCGGCAACCTGACGGAGGCTGAGGACAAGACCTTGCAAACAGTGCTGTTTGAGGTGCGCATGGCCTTCATGGAGCTGACCAACATGATCACCTTGCAGAGCATGCAGCCGCCGCCTCCGCCGCAGGATAAGAACTAAGTCTCCGACCGCTTGACTTTGTACCATCATCGGGTGCCCCACATCTCGATTTTGAGATGTGGGAAACCATAGACTCAATGGTACGAAACCCTCCGGTCAGAAACCCGGAAACAGTTGTCAGTGGTCAGTTGCCGGGTGCCCCACCCTCGGCGCGTCTTTGTTTTTGCGCCTAGGGTGGGATACCACCGCACTCTGGGCGAGGTACATAACCATCCGGCCAGAAACCTAAAAGCAGTTGTCAGTGGTCAGTTGCAACGGGAGCTTATGGACGGCTTGCTCACATTTCTCGGCACGGGAACCTCGATGGGGGTTCCGACGCTGGGGTGTGACTGCGAGGTGTGCACCTCGTCCGACCTGCGCGACCGGCGGCTGCGGCCCTCGGTGCTGTTGCGCTGGCTCGAACCGGACCAGGGGGTCGGACGTGAGCGGGTGGTGGTCATTGACACCGGCCCGGACTTCCGCGAACAGGCGCTGCGCAACGGCCTCACCCGCGTCGATGCGGTTTTTTACACTCACTCCCACGCCGACCACATCTTGGGCATGGACGACCTGCGCCCGCTCAGCTTCACCTCCTTTCGCGAGGGCGGGCCCATTCTCCTCTACGCCACGCCGGAGACGGCAGAGACGTTGGAGCGCATCTACGATTACACCTTTTCTCCGCAAGCCACTTATCCCAACCGTGCCCGCGTCCAACTTGAGCCGCTCGCCGCGCGAACTATGGTTCATGGCGTCGAGTTCCTGCGCGTGCCGGTGATGCATGGCGATATGGAGATTGCCGGCTTTCGCTTTGGTCGCGCCGCTTATCTGACCGACGTGAGCGCCATCCCCGAATCGAGCTTCGCGCTGCTTGAAGGGCTGGACCACCTGGTCGTTTCGGCGCTGCGTTATAAGCCGCATCCCAGCCACGCCACCGTGGAACAAGCGGTTTCCTGGGCCAGGCGCATCGGCGCGCGCCAGACATGGCTTACGCACATCGCTCACGAATTGGGGCACGAAGAAACCAACCGCACGTTGCCCCACGGCATTCGGCTGGCCTACGACGGCCTCAGCCTGCCCGTGAATCTGGAGCCGCCGAGTCGATGAGCGAACGCAGCGCGATTCCCGTTCACCGCGACGTTCTCGTCTTTCGCTCGCTTGCGGAGATCCCGTCCGGCTTTGGCCCCAGCGTGGCGGCCATCGGCAACTTCGACGGCGTGCATCTGGGCCACCAGGAGATTCTTTCAGCGGTGGTAGCTGAGGCGCGAACGCTGGGCGCACGGGCCGTCGCCATCACCTTCGACCCCCACCCCGAGCAGTTTTTGCGTCCCTCGGCCGCGCCGCTGCTGCTCACGCCCATCGGCGAGCGCCTGCGCCTGCTGGGTTTCACCGGCATTGATGCGGTGCTGGTGCTGCCCTTCGATGCGGCATTGGCCGCCTTGCCGGCGCGGGCGTTTGTGCGCGGCATCCTGGTGGATGCGCTAGGCGTTCAAAGCCTGCATGAGGGCGGCAACTTCCGCTTTGGCTATCGCGCCGAGGCCGGCGTGGCCGAACTGAAAGCCTTTGGCGCGGAGTTCGGCTTTGCCGTCCACGTGCATTCCCCGGTCCGTTTGCGAGACCGCGCTCACGGGCTGGAGGTTTCCAGTTCCGCCATTCGCGAGTACGTTGCTGCGGGCGACATGACCCGTGCGCGCTGGATGCTCGGCCGGCCCTTTCAGGTGCGCTCCACGCAGGCCCGAGGGCGCGGCATCGGCACGCGGCTGCTGGTGCCCACGGTCAATCTGGCGGCTTACGACGGACTGCTGCCGGCCTTCGGAGTTTACGTCACGCGGCTCAAGGTAGCCGGGCGCAGCTTTCAGGCGGTCACCAACGTCGGCAACCGCCCCACCTTCGGCAAAGCCTCCTTTGCCGTCGAGTCGCACATCCTGGACTTCGAGCCAATGGAAGTGGATGCGCAGACGCCGATTGCGCTAGAGTTTCTGCTCCGTCTCCGCGGCGAAGTCGAGTGGCCCTCGCCCGGCGCGCTCAAGGTGCAAATCCTCAAGGATGTAGCCAAGGCCAAGCGCTACTTCCGCCTAGCTCTCTGACAGCCAGGTGGTCCGATCATCAGAATCCACAATAAGCTGTGCCCCGTTCATCGCAGTTTTTTCGCGATGAGCGGGAGGGTAGAGGTGCCCCACCCTTAAACTAACCAATAACTTTGGGTGCCCCACCCTCGGCGCGTCTTTGTTTTTGCGCCTAGGGTGGGATACCACGAACCCTGATTTGTCCATTTTAAATTCCAAACAAGGTGAACGGGAGAGAATGGGCAGGTGGCCCCGGTCCCTCCGGCCTTTCCAAAGAACAATGAGGGTGCCCCCGGTCCCTCGCTTTTGGGGACCGGGGAGGGAAGACTCACATTTCACTATCGACGGATTCACTATTGGAATATCCTCACTGCTGTCCGGCTACAAGTCGAACAGATTCAATTGGTTGCAAATATCGCCTAAGTTGTTTTCGCATCCCATCTCTTGAAGTACCTGTAAAATGGGCGTTTTCTCGAACAGAGTTAGGCTG
>Ga0181535_10000848_pt1 | contig 42744 bp, 33 predicted proteins | sample PEATcosm2014_Bin_44_FD_119774 | JGI IMG/M metagenome (GOLD analysis project Ga0181535, IMG submission 119774) | Peatland microbial communities from MTU Mesocosm Facility, Houghton, MI, USA - PEATcosm2014_Bin17_30_metaG | ecosystem: Environmental > Terrestrial > Soil > Wetlands > Peat | place... | reverse complement strand
TTCACTTTTATGCCGAAGAGCCCGCCCAGGTTCTTTTCCGTAAGCACGTCGCCGATCTTTCCGGCCATGAATATCCTGCCATGTTTCAGCATTACGACCTTTTTTATCTCCGGTATAATGTCCTGCATGGTGTGGGTGGAAATTATTATTGTCACGCCCTTCTTCGCTATCCTGGATATGGTGTCCCTGAATTTTTTCATGGCCGCAATGTCCAGGGAATTTGTCGGCTCGTCCAGCAGAAGCGCCTTCGGGTTGTGCGCCAGCGCCCTTGCTATAAACACCCTTCGCGCCTCGCCCGAGGATATTTCGGATATCGGCCTGTCCTTCAGCCCGCCCACTTCCATGAATTCAAGGGCCGAAATCGATTTTTCCCCGACCTCATCCGAGGCCTCGGTATTATACATGTTCATGGCGTTGTAAAACGAGGAAGCCACCACGTCAAAGGCGCTCACGTCCGGGTTTGCGAAAAGCGATATCGAATCCGAGACAATGCCGAGCTTCCCGCGCAGTGTGTGGATGTCCCATGTATCCTCGCCGAATATCCTGAATGTCTTAGGTGCCATGTTATAGGGATATATTTCCCTTGTCATGAGCCTTATCAGGGTCGATTTTCCCGAGCCGTTCGGGCCCAGGATGGCGGTGTGCTCGCCTGCCCCTATTGACAGGTCTATCCCGTCAAGTATCCTGACGTCATTCCTCAAAACTATGATGTTTTTGAAATCTATTATCCTCCGCGTCATGATCTTCCAGCCTTTTTCTTTTCGAGCCTGGCCATGAGTTCCACATGGTAGGTCTGCGGAAACTGGTCAAGGGTCTGCACTTCAGCAAGAAAATAATTTTCCTTCAGTTCGTTTATGTCCCTGGCAAAACTCGCCGGATTGCACGAGATGTAAATGATGTTCTCTATCCTGCTGCGCCTTAAGGCCGCGATTATCTTCGGGTGGATGCCTTTCCTGGGCGGGTCGATGACAAGGTCGGTTATGCGCACGTCGTTCATGAACCTGTCCACCGCGTCCTCGGCCCTTCCGTTGACCACAGTGACATTGTGGTAATTGTTCCTCACCGTCATTTCGTGCAGCCGCTCAGCCGCGCCCGTGTCTATCTCGACGACGAATATTTCCTTGAACTTGTCGCGCGAAGGAAGCGTAAGCGCCCCGACACCGCCGTAAAGGTCGAGGACCTTTGCGCCCGGCTTTATGTTGTCCTTTACGAAGGCGGCCATTGTCTCGAGGCTCGAGGCGTTGACCTGGAAAAAGGAGGACGAATTGAGGTTGAAATCTATGCCCGCGGCACGCTCGGTTATAAACGGCTGGCCGTATATGGTTTTTTCCCTGTCGCTGAAAACGTTGTTTCCCGGTTCGGTGTTGGTGTTAAGCACAGTGCCCTTGAGCCCCGGCACATTGAGCCTTACAGCTTCGGCGGCGTAACTTATAAAGGGCTGGGCGTCGCGGCCGTTTACGACGAAAGTGACAAGGCTCTCGCCCTTCATGTTGACCCTTATGGCCACGTGCCGCAGATAGCCGCGACCGCTGGCTTCGTCATAAAAACTTATTTCCTTTTTCCTCTCGTTGAAGGCCTTTGTTATCACGGCCGCGATCTCGTTTATCTTCGGCTGGAGTATCATGCATTTGTCGACGCCGATAACCTCGTGGCTGCGCGCCTTGTAAAATCCCATTTTTACCTGGCCGTTGTCCATGGTCGCCTTATACTGCGCCCTGTTGCGGTAATACAACGGGTTGTCGAACGTTATGGGCCCTTTCACCTCGACCCCGGGCAGGCCCGCGGTCTTTTCAAGCATGAATTTCACGAACTTGTGCTTGAACTGCACCTGGGCCGTGTACTTGATGTTCATCCAGTCGCACCCGCCGCAAAGTCCGAAATACGGGCATGCGGGCCTTGTGTACGCCGGTGATTCGTCGATGACGCGCAGTATCTTTCCCGAGGCAAAGTTCTTTTTCAGCTCGGTTATCCTGGCCCTTACGACCGAGCCGGGCACGCCGTAGGGGATGAAAACCGTAAAATTCTTGTACCTGCCCACGCTGTCCCCGCCGTAGGCCAGGTCGGTTATCTCAATATCAAGTTCGTCGCCCTTTGATATGGGCGGTTTTTCGTAGCTTTGCTTGGACATATTTTCTCTCCCTTGTCCGCCATAGCCTTGGCGACGGCGGTCTTATCCGCCGAAGCCTTGGCAAAGGCGGAATAAAATGAAAAAAGACAGGCTGATTTGCCTGTCTTAAGGTAGTTTGTTTTTTTACTATTTCATCCTTAAACTATCTTGAGGAACCTGCATTTCCCGGTCCCTTTAGCCTTTTGCGACAGGCACATGCTTATAATTTACTACCACAGAGGGGAAAAGTCAATAGGGGCTTCCGCTAAATGTCTACGGTTTCGGTTATCATCCCGTTTTTGGTATAAACTTTGTCCAATATGGGCCGCAGTTCCTTAAGGTTGAATAAAAACAACAGCGTGCAAACCGCCCCGATAACCGCCCCGGAAAGCACTACTGCCGGCACTCCGGTCTTTCCAGCCAGCCACCCCTGCATCAACCCTCCGAGCGGTATTATCCCCGTGAACCCCATTATGAAAAAACTCATGACCCTTCCCCGCTTGTCGTCGTCGGTCAATACCTGCAGGAGGGTATTTACCGAGGAATTAAAAATCATGACGCCCGCGCCTGCAGCGGCGACCGAGAGCGCCGAGATCCACATCCCTTTTGAAAGGCTGAAAACAGCAAGACCGGCGCATTCGAGAAATGCGGAAACGAGCAAAACTGTTGAGAGCCCGGAGACGTTCTTCCTGGCAGCTACTATGATGGCGCCCACGAGCGCGCCGGCTCCCATTGCCGACATGAGTATGCCCATTGTCTGCGGCCCGCCCTTTAAAATATCCTTTGCAAATACCGGCATGAATACGGTGAATGGAGAGGCAAAAAAGAAGACCGCGCACATGATAATTATGACATCCCTTATCGGACGGAAGGAAAAGGCGTATTTGTTTCCCTCGCTTATTTCCCCTATAAAATCAATCTCCCCGATGCTTGTATTTGAATACTTCCTGTTTATCCTCATCATTGAAAGGCATACGGCGACGACGCCGTAGCACAGGGTGTTTATGAGAAAACATATCCCCTCGCCTGCGGCCGCGATTATGGCCCCGGCGATCGCCGGGCCTATAAGGCGCGAGCCGTTGAACATCGCGGAATTAAGGGCTATGGCATTGGCCAGGTCCTCTTTTTTTTCCACCACGTCAACAAAAAATGTGTGCCTCGTCGTCATGTCAATGCCGCTCACTATGCCGAGAAGAATGCTCAAGATTATAATGTGCCATATCTGTACGGTCCCGGTCAGGACAAGCAGGGTAAGAAGCCCGGCCTGGACCATGAAAAAATACTGGACAAAAATGAGTATCTTCCTTCGGTCGTTCCTCTCGCTCAACACTCCCACAAAAGGCGCCATAAAAAACGCGGGAGCCTGGGATGTGAAACCGATGAGCCCGAGCATGAGCGCGGAATTTGTCATGCGATAGACCAGCCAGCCCATCGCCACCTGCTGTATCCACGCGCCGGTAAAAGAGACGCTCTGCCCAAGAAAATAGAGCCTGTAATTCCTGTATCCGAACGCCCTGAATATGTTCCTTATATGGTCTTTCATATGAACGCACCTGGGACTTTCCATTTTTTAACTTACGGTCTTCCTGAAGGCCTTTATGGCCAGGGTAAAAATTATTATGCCATAAAAAAATAAAGCCGCGGATTCGGGCAGCAGTTCCATGAACCCCAGCCCCTTCAAAAATATCCCCCTGATTATGACCATGTAATACCTCATCGGTATCACGTAGGTCAGCCACTGCAAGACAACCGGCATGTTCTTTATCGGGAAAAGGAAACCCGAAAGGAGGATGTTGGGCATCATTATGAATATTGAGGAGAACATGGCCTGCTGCTGCGTCGCCGAAATGGTGGAAATGAATATGCCCAACCCCAAGTTCACCATTATCATGAGAAATGAAAGGACCATCAGAAGCAGGAAGCTTCCTTCGAACGGGGTTTTGAAAATAAGTCCACACACAACTACGACCAGGATTATATCCAGCAAACCCAGGAGTATATATGGTATCACCTTGCCCGTGATTATCTGGAGCGGCGTAATGGGCGTGACCACCATCTGCTCTATGTTCCCGGATTCTTTTTCCCTCACTATTGAAAGGGACATTATGATAAGGGTAACTATCGTCAGTATCAGCCCGATGACGCCCGGCACCATAACATTTGCGCTGGCAAGCTCGGGGTTGTACCAGACCCTTTCTTCCATGGCAAGCGACGGTATCGGCCCTACCACGGCGCTCATGCCCTCCAACTTGTCCGCGAATATCTGCTTTGAGAATGCCATTATGATAAGCTGCGCCCTCGACATGGTCTGCGTTGCGCTGTTGGAGTCGGTTCCGTCGCCGATTATCTGGACCTGCACGGTCTCGCCTTTTTTTAGCTTTTCCTCGAAATTCCAAGGTATCCTGATGCACACCCTGGCTTTGTTGCTTCCAAGCTCCCCCTGGATGGTCTGCGGGTCGCGAGTGAAATTCACTATGTCGAAATACTCGCTGTTCAGGAATTTATCTGCAAGGGCGCGGCTACTGGCCGAGGAGTCCTCGTCGCATATCATTGTGGGCACGTGCGTTATATCGGTGGTGGCCACATATCCGAAAACTATGGCCTGCAATATGGGCGCTATTATCAAAAATATGATGAGCTTCGACCTTCTCATCTCTATGAATTCCTTTTTCATCATATGCCTGACCGGCACAAAAAATTCCTTCAGCTCGCCCATTTATATTCCTTCCCTAATCCAGTGTTTTTTTGAAGCTTTTCGCGGATGCGGCTATGAAGATCGTGCCGAATATAAGCAGGAATATCCCCTCGCCCCAGATGGTAAAAAATCCCGTACCCGCCTTTAAAAATATCGTCCTTAAGGCCACGATATAATATTTCGCCGGCACAAGATATGTCAGGGCCTGGATTATGCCCGGCATCGATGCTATCGGGAATACAAAACCGGAGAGAAGTATCGAAGGCAGCAATGTCCCCAGCGCGGTGCCCATAACGGCCACCTGCTGATTTTCGGAAACCGCGGAAATTATCAGCCCGAGCCCGAGCGCGCAGAAAAGGAACAATATGGTGTAAACCGACAGCACGAGAATATTTCCCTTGAACGGCACATGGAACCACAATATCCCCACCGATACGATCAGTGTCACGTCTATGAGGCAGAGTATTATGTAGGGCACGATCTTTCCGATCATTAACTCAAGGGGTTTTAAGGGTGTGGCCACAAGCTGTTCGTAAGTATTGTGCTCCTTTTCCCTGACTATGGTAAGCGACGTCAAAAGTGCGGATATAAGCATCATTATTATGGCCGCGAGCCCCGGCACTATGTAGTTCGTGGATTTAAGCTCGGGATTATACCAGACCCTTGGCACCGGTTCTATCATGGGTATGGCTTTTGTGTCGAAGCCGCGGGAGCGGACGGTCTCAAGCATGATGCCCGCGGATATCTGGGCTATTATCGCCTGGCTGTAACCGATGCCGATGGATACGGTGTTGGAATCCGAGCCGTCGCCTATGACCTGCAGTTTGACTTCCCTGCTTTTTTTGATATCCGAGTATAAATTGCGCGGTATGACGAGTATCATTTTTATGCCGTTCATTCGCAGCGCCTGGACGCATTTCGCCATGCTGTTCTCACATCCCCTGTCGATCTCAAAATATCCGCTGGCCGCAAATTTTTCAGTTATCTGCCTTGAAATTGACGAGTGGTCGTAATCAACCACGCCCAGGTCTATCCTGGTTATGTCGAAGGTGACTGCATAAGCGTAAAGCACAAGCAGTATCACCGGCGCCAGCAGCGCTATCACAAGCGAACGTGTGTCGCGCACAATGTGCAGGAACTCCTTTTTCATCACCGGAATTATCCTTCGGGCATCCAGCCTGCCTGTATCCCTGCTCTCCAAAGTCGCTCTCCTTTCAGGCCGTCCTGGCCTCGTACCTTTTTACCAGGTTCACAAATACGTCGTCCATGGTCGGTTCAACTTCCTCGGGCCGGGTAAAACCGATCGAGTTTTCCCGGAGAATTTTTTCCATCAGCTCCCTGGCCCCGGCAATCCCCGGTCCGGTTACAAGGTGGATTAGCGAGCCGTGGATGGATACCCCGCCCTTAAGGCCTGCGGCGTTATTTAGCGCCTCGTATGCTTTTACCGGCGAATCGGTCTGAACTTCTAAAATGGGGCTTTCAAAGGCGGATTTTTTTATTTCGGGAATGGTCCCTTCCTTTATTATGCGGCCGCTGTGCATCAGGGCTATCCTGTTGCAGTGCTCCACTTCGTCCATGTAATGGGTCGTAACAAAGACCGTCGTGCCTTTGTCCGAAAGGAAGCCTATTATTTCCCAGAACCTGCGCCTGAGCAGCGGGTCGACGCCCGCCGTGGGTTCGTCGAGAAAAACTATCTCCGGTCTGTGGGCTATGGCGCAGGCCAGGGATACGCGCTGTTTAAGGCCGCCGGGCATGTCGCCTACAATGTTGTCAATAGACTCCGTCAGCTCCACCTGTGCGCACACCTCCGGCACCCTTGCTTTTATAACCGCGTCCGATAATCCGTAAAGGCCCGCGTAAAATTCTATGTTGTCCCTGACTGTCAGGAGGGGATAAAGCGAAAATTTTTGCGACATGTATCCGAGCCTTTTTTTTACCTCGTCCGGCTCCTTTTTTATTGAGAACCCGGCGACGGTCGCATCCCCGCCGGTTGGCTCAAGCAACCCGCACAGCATCCTGATCGTTGTCGTTTTGCCCGCGCCGTTGGCCCCCAGGAAACCGTATATTTCCCCTTTTTCCACCTCAAATGAAATGGAATCGACCGCGATAAAATCGCCGAATTTTTTCTGCAGGTCCCAGGCTTTGACCGAAATATTTTTCATTTAAACCCCTTTTATTGCCGCGTCTTTATGCGCTCCACGAAGACATCTTCCACGCTGGCGGCAATGACCTGCGTAAGCGAGTCAATACCCGCTTTTTTCATGAAATCCCCGGCTGCCGCCTCGTCTTCCACCACTATATGGAACCGGCTTCCCAGCTGCTGCCAATCCTTGATATAAGAGCTTGAAGCTATTATTCCGGAAAAACTTTTTATATCCGCCGGGTGCGACTCAAGCACCACGCCTTTGAACGCCCTCTTCATGTCCCTTGGCGAATCAAGGGCTATTATCCTGCCCCTGAATACGAGCCCTATCCTTGAGCATTGCTCGGCCTCGTCCATATACGGCGTCGTCACCACAATGGTCACCCCGTCGGCGTGTATCTGCTGGAGTATCTCCCAGAATTCCCTGCGTGAGACCGGATCTACGCCGGTGGTCGGCTCGTCCAGGAACAGTATCTCGGGCCTGTGGATAAGGGTGCATATGAGAGCGAGTTTTTGTTTCATGCCGCCCGAAAGGTTCCCGGCAAGCCTGTCCTTAAAAGGCGCAAGCCTGGTCATCTGCAGAAGGGGAAACAGCCGTTCCTGCAGCTCCTTTTTTTCGATCCTGTATATGTCGGCGAAGAACCTTATGTTTTCCTCGACCGTGAGATCAGTGTAAAGTGAGAATTTCTGGCACATGTACCCTATGTGTTCCTTGACCCCTTCCGCTTCTTCGGGCAGTCCTCTCCCGAGGACCGTGACGCTGCCGCCTGTGGGTTTCATGATGCCGGAAAGAATGCGCATTGTCGTGGTTTTACCGCCGCCATCCGGACCTATGAGCCCGAATATTTCCCCGCGTTCCACGGAAAAATCAAGGCCGTCCAGGGCCGCCGTCTCTTTGAATTTTTTTTGGAGGTTGACCGCTTTTATTACTTCCATTTCATCCCCTTATATTTTTATGTCCACGTCCGCCGGAATGCCGGGTTTTAATATGCCCTCCGGGTTCGGAACCGTCACCTGCACTTCAAAAACTTCCTTTATCCTTTCGTCCTGCGTCTGGACGTTTTTCGGCGTGAACTCGGCCTCTCCCGAGATAAACGTTACCGTCCCCTCGAACTTCCTGCCTTTGTAGGCGTCGATCTCAACGTCCGCCTTCATCCCGTATTTTATCATCGTCATCTGGGTCAGCGGCACGTAAATGGTGACCTTTGCCCTGGACAGGTCGCCTATTGTGAAAAGCGGCGATCCCGGGGATACAAGCTCCCCGGCCTCGACGTGCTTTTTGAGTATCATCCCGCTCCAGGGCGCCTTCACCGTGGCCTCGTCGAACATGACCTGTGCCTGCTTTAACTGAGCCTCTGCCGAAACAAACGCGGCCTGGGCCGCGTCGAACTGCTGTTCCGATATTGCCTGCGTCTGGAATAGGTTTTTGGACCTTGTATAAATATCGCGGGCGTTGACAAAGACAGCCTCGGCCGCGTCTTTCTGGGCCGCGACTATGGAGTCGTCAAGCGTCGCCATTGTCTCGCCCTTCTTCACTTCCTGCCCCTCGTCTTTTTCAAGCGTGGTGACCCTGCTCGATATCCTGGGCGACACGTCCACCTCGGTTATTTCCACCGTGCCCGAAGCCTGGACGCCGGAAGAACCGCGGAATAGTTTCGGCCCCAGCCAGAAACCCAGTATCGCAAGAACTGCCACCGCAACGATCGCCGGCCTTAACTTCTTTAATTTTTCAATGTCCATTATCAACCCTCCGCGCCTTTTATTTTTGTTCCCGTCTTATTCTTATACCGTTCATTATAAGGTCAAGGACGAACTTTTTTCTTCCCTTTATGAATTTTTCGGCAATGACTTTTTTAACCCCGAACACATCCACTATTTCGTTTAATATCTGCCCGGCTATAAATACGGGCAGCATCTGCGTTACAATGCTCATAAAAAGCTGGACCTTGTCCACTTTTCTCACCTTTCCGGCGGATACCTGGTTGTCGAAATATTTGATAAAGCTCCTGATGCTGCTGTTATTCAGGATGTTTTTTGAAAGAAGCACTTTTTTAAGGACTTTCCCGCCGCGCATCGCTTCATAAATAACTATCTTAAAATAATCCGCGTAATCTGTAAAAATTTCTATATAAGCGTCCATTACGCTTCCTATCCTGTCCTCGATCTGCGGCTGTTCGGCCGGTATTTTCCCGAGCTTGTCGATTATCGCGTTTGCCACCGTATTAATGGCCTGTTCATACATGTTTTCCTTGTTCGCGTAATAATAATGCAGCATCGCCTTGTTTACTTTTGCCCTGTCCGCGATTGCCTGGGTCCTTGCGCCGTCAAAACCACACTTGATGAATTCCTCGATGGCCGCCTTTAATATCCTCTCCTTTGTCTTTCCGTCGTCATGCTTTACAGCCATGCATCCCCCTTCCTGAGCCAGATAGCCAGCGCCAACGACGCCGACCGCAGTGTTTTTTTGCCGCCGCGGGCCTGTTTGCCATCCTTCTTTTTTCTTTGTGCTTTTTTCTTTTTCATATTGCCCTTCTTTGCATATTGTCCGCGGGTTTTTAAACCGCTGTATTTTTAGGGCTTAATAAATCAACCTTTCGGTTTAACCATTTGGTTAAATATATCATAAGGAAATTTGTTTGTCAAGCTTCGGGTGTCGTCCGGCAAAAATAGTATATGGAAAAGGCGGGGTCAGCCCCCGAAAGAGAGGGCCTCCGTTATTATCTCGGAATATGAAGGGTGGACGTGTATGCAATTTTTAAGGATACTGGTGGGTATCTTTGCCCCTATTATGACGGTAAGCTCGTTCATTATCTCCGTGAGTTCCTCTCCCACGGCGCTTGCCCCTATTATGGTGGAGGTACTCGTGTCTTCAATGAGCTTTATCAGGCCGGCGTCCCTGTCCTCGACAACGGCCTTGCCTATGGCCTTGAAAAAATACCTGTATATTTTGACCGGGATATTTTGCTCCGCCGCTTTTTCCTGGCTTTTTCCCACGCTGCCTATCTGCGGGGCCGAGAAGACAAGCCTTGGCACACTGGAATAATCGATGTTTCCCTGCGTGCCTTTTGCCATATGCTCCACGGCAGCAGACGCCTCCCGCGAGGCGGTATACGCGAGCATCGGCGTCGGGATGCAGTCCCCGGCCGCATAAATGCCGGCCACATTTGTCGCCATATTGTTATCGGTCCTGATGAACCCTTTTTCATCGGTCAAAACCCCGGCGGCTTCCAGTCCGATCCTGCCTGTATTCGCCCGCCTGCCGGTGGCCTCGAATATCATGTCGTATTTTTCCCTGGTAACGCCCCCGCTCGTCTTTATCCCGACTTCCCTGTCGGTGCTTATGTCCTCTATTGAGGCTTCCTCAAAGAGCCTTATTTTTTTCTTCCTGAATTCCCTCGTTAATGTCCTTATCATCTCGGTGTCCTCGCCGAATAAAATGGACGGCATTGCCTCCACAACGTCCACGCTAACGCCGATGTTGTTCAAAAACGAGGCGTATTCGCACCCGATAACGCCGCCTCCAATTATAAGGGCCTTTTTCGGGGTGTCGTCAAGCTCGAATATTTTTTCGGGAGAGAATACCGAAGGATTGTTAAAAAAACGTTTTGGGGAGGAACCGACCGCTATAAGAAAATTCTTCGCCGTTATCCTGCGGCCGGAGACTTCTATCTCGTTGGGCGATACGAACCTTGCCTCGCCGTCGATCATTTCAACCCCGGCCGAGACCAGCCTTGACCGCAGCCCGGAGCGCAAAAAAGCCACCCTCTGCATCACATCGCCGCGTATCTCGTGGTAGTCGCCGCCCCCGGAGGAATAATGGAGCATGCCTTTCAGCGGGATGCATCCTTCGTTAAGGCAAACCCCGCCCGTCATGTCGGGATCGCGTTCTACTACGGCCGTCCTTAACTTGAATTTTACGGCCTCCAGCGCCGCCGTATAGCCCGCGGGCCCCGAACCTATCACAACAAGGTCGTACATTCAAACCTCCGCGCTTTTATCAATGTGGGACACCCTGATACTATTTTGAAAAAACATCCCTTATAAAACTTATTTCCCCGTCAGTCAGCTTCATGTCGGCCCCTTTTAAATTTACCTCCACCTGCGCCCTGTTCCTGAACCCCGGTATTACGCAACCGGTGATATCATAGCTTAAAATATACTGCAAAGCAACCCTGGAAAGGTCCTCCGTCCCGGCCCCGAATTTTTTCTTCAGGGCGTCGACTTTCGGCTCAAGTTTGGCTATCTCTTCAACGGTGAAACGCTGGTCGTTTTTCCTGTGGTCGCCCTCCTGGAATCTCGGCGGCGTCTTTGAGGAAAATTTTCCGAGCAGGAGTCCCTGGGCAAGAGGGGAAAACGCCACAAAAGAAAGCCCCTCTTTTTTCATCATGTCCGCCACGGGTTTGCCGGGCCTTACGAACTGGTCGTCGGTTATATTGCCCCAGGATTGCAGGACATCCGGCTTTATCTTCGGGGTCAGCCTAATAAAATCCCCCTCTGAATACGCAGAAAGTCCCAGCCATCTTATCTTCCCTTCATCCTTTAGTTTGCGCATCATGGCAACCGCTCCGTCGACGTAAATGTCGCCGGGCCCGAAATCCCCGTGATGAAAGTAATAAAGGTCTATATGGTCCCTCTTCAGGTTAATAAGCGACTGCTCGCACTGGTGCCTTATGTGCTGCGGCTCGTAAGCGTGCTCTGCCGTGCCTTTTACGTGGCCTATCTTGGTTGCTATTATCATCTGTTTGGACCGGAACCCCAGCGCCTTTGCGAGCATCCTTTCGGCCTTGCCGTTGCCGTAAGTGTCGGCATTGTCAAAATGGTTTACCCCTTTTTCAATGCCGTAATTGATGGCATCGATCGCCTCTTTCTCGTCGACGTCGGCCCATCCTGATGATTGCCCTTTGTCCCAGCTTACCCCGCCGAGCGTCCAGCACCCCAGCGATATCTCCGAAACATTCAGGTCTGTTTTACCAAGTTTTCTGTATTTCATCTTTTTGCCTCCACTCCTTTACTTTTTTTGAAGATATTTGTCCGCCATATAGGAGCTCCTTACCCAGACCCCGCTTTCAACGTGGCTGAACCCGGCCTCATAAGCTTTTGTTCCGTACCAATTGAACTTCTCCGGCGTGACGTATTCGGCAACAGGCGCGTGTTCCCTGTCGGGACTCAGGTATTGCCCGATGCTTAAATAATCGCATCCGGCCGCCCTCAGGTCCCCGAAGACTTCCAGTATCTCACCCTCTTTTTCGCCAAGCCCCAGGATCAGGGCCGATTTGGTGGCAAGCGAGCTGTTCTCCTTTTTTGCCCGGGAAAGGACCCCGAGGCTTCTTTTATAGTCGGCCCCTTTCCTGACATTATATAAAGTCGGGACCGTTTCCACATTATGCGCAAAAACTTCGGGCCCGGCTCCTGCCACAGCCGCTATGGCATCAGCGTCGCCCCCGAAATCCGGGACAAGGACCTCTATGCTCACGGACGGATTTTCCAGCCTGATGACGTTTATTGCGTCCGCGAACGCCCCGGCGCCGCCGTCGGGCAAATCGTCGCGTGTGACCGATGTTATTACAACGTAATTTAATTTGAGCCGTTGCACCGCTTCGGACAGGCTTTCCGCCTCGCCGGCTTCCGGCGGCAGGGGCTTTCCCTTTTTTACATTGCAAAACGAGCAATTTCTGGTGCATATGTCGCCGAGTATCAGGAACGCGGCGGTTCCCCTGGCGTAGCATTCGGATATGTTGGGACAACGCGCCTGGTGGCAAACCGTATGAAGGCCGAGGCCTGCCATGGCCGTTTCAGTGCCGTGCATCTTCTTGAAATCGATTTTTTTTATCGCATAAGCCGGTTTTTGCATGTTTTCCCTTTGTTTAACCCATTATATTGATGTCAATCAAGCCCTGAACAAAAAAACAGGCAGACAGTGATTTTTTTCGGCACAGTAGTCCCGTCACATTTATATGTCAGTCAAGCCGCTGCAAAGCTTCATTACACTCTTTCCATATCGTTCTGCACAGCCTGAAGCCTGACGGATGGCCGGAAAAAAGCACTGCCTGCCTGTGCCCGGCCTTCAACCTGGCCACCAATGCTATAATATCATTTATTTCATTTTTTTCAAATTCCAGTTGTTCAAAGCATAACGCGACGTCAATATCCCCACCACTTCTTTTTTTTCTTCCATGCCGAGGGGTTCTTCCCTGAGGTCGGCATTGAACTCTTCTATGAAGGCTGCGGCGAGATTGGCGGCGGCTTCCGCGACGTCCACTTTCCTGCCCAGCAACGCGTTCAAAAATGTATAATTGCCCGTGCCAGTATTTTCCCTCATGAAATCCGTGGCGCCGGCGTTTTCACAAAGAGGTATCGACCCGTGCTGGAATATCGTCTTTTTTTTCCTCATCTGGGCGTTGCCGCCTATTTTTTTGGAACCAATGACGACGTCGTACTCCTCGTTGGCCGCAAAGCAGAACGGCGCCCTTTCCCCGAACTTCGCGCCGGGGTCAATGTCTTTCGCGTAAGCCGCTTTAAGTCCGAACTTTGAATACATCCTCATTATGAAGCCGTTGAGTATTTCAAATGACGCCTTCACCGATACCGGAGTTTCAGACAGGTCGTTTTCGGAACATACGATGGAGTAGGTAAGCTCGTTGCTGTGGTATATGGCGCCGCCGCCCGTAATCCGCCTCACTATTGGGAGATGTTTTTCAGCGCATTTTTCCAGGTTTATTTCATTTTGTGCGTCCTGGTTCCTTCCTATTGACAGTCCCGGCGGGCTCCAGTAATATAACCTCAATACCGGCCTGGAGTTCCTTTCATAACTTTCTATCATGAACTCGTCGATGGCCATGTTTTCATAGGGTGAAAAACCCGCCAGGGGTATAAGCCTTACCGACTTGTTTAAAAACATGTAAGTTTAAGGTCCCTCGCGGCTTTTGTCTCGTCCGGCCTGGATATGTCTGTGGTAACCGGCGCGTTTTTTATCTTTTCCGGGTCGCTCTCGGCCAGCGAGGCTATTTCCTTCATGGCTTCAATAAATATGTCCATTGTTTCCTTTGATTCGGTCTCGGTCGGCTCTATCATTATGGCTTCCTCGACAACCAGCGGAAAATATATTGTGGGAGGATGTATGCCCCTGTCGATCAAGGCCTTTGCTATGTCGGTCGCATGGACTCCGCTGGAATTCTGCCTTTTCGCCGAGAATACCACCTCGTGCATGCATGTCCTGTCATACGGCAGGTCGTAATAAGGTTTCAGCCTGGCCATGCAGTAATTCGCGTTAAGCACGGCCTTCTCGGAAAGGTCTATGAGCCCTTCGCGGCCGAGCATCAATATGTAGGTGTAAGCCTTCAATATCACCCCGAAATTCCCGAAGAACGAGGCGACCTGTCCGATGGAATGTTTCACAGAATAATCCAGGATGAACCTGCCGGAGGCGTCCTTTGCGGCTACGGGCACCGGCAAAAAGTCCAGGAGCCTTTCCGAAACCCCGACAACGCCGGACCCCGGCCCCCCGCCGCCGTGCGGCGTGGAAAATGTCTTGTGGAGGTTGATGTGGACTATGTCAAAACCCACGTCGCCCGGCCTTAATTTTCCCAGTATGGCGTTAAGGTTGGCTCCGTCATAATACATAAGCGCATCGTATTTTTTCGCTATTTCGACGACTTCCTTTATCCGCCTTTCAAATACGCCCAGCGTGGACGGTAGTGTCATCATGATGCCGGCCACTTCGTCGTTCATCTTTTCTTTCAGAGAGTCTATGTCGATGCCGCCGTCCCTGTCCACCGCAACCGTAATGATGGAATACCCCGCGACCGCCGCACTTGCCGGATTCGTGCCGTGGGCCGATTCAGGGACAACTATGTATTTTTTGTTATTGCCTTTTTTCCTGTGATAAGCCGCGGTCAAAAGTATTCCGAGAAGTTCGCCGTGCGCACCCGCATAAGGCTGTGTGGTAAAACGCTTCATGCCCGTTATCTCGCACAGTTGCCGTGAAATTTCGTAAATAACCTCGAGCGCTCCCTGGGCGGCCTCCTCGTCTATAAATGCCGTGTACGGGTGCAGCCCCGTAAACCCCGGAAGGGCCGCGGCCGCCTCGTTTGCCTTCGGGTTGTATTTCATGGTGCAAGAACCCAGCGGATAGAAATGGGTGTCGACGGAAAAATTTTTCTGCGACAGCAGGGTGAAATGCCTGACGACGTCAAGCTCGGATAATTCCGGGAGACTGCTCTCTGTGACGCGCCTTAAAGCCTCCGGGATTGCCGAGATGGAAGCCTCGTCGACCCTGCCCGCGTCGACGCCGCTTCTTCCCTTTACGCTTTTGGAGAATATGTTGTCCATGATTTTCACCTACAGGGCCGACTTGAAGGCGTCGGCGAATTTATCGATCTCCTCTATCGTCCTTTTTTCCGTAACCGCGACTATCAGGTAATTCTTCTTGTCCGGAAAATATATTGAAGCCGGTATCCCCGCGTAATATCCTTTCTTTTCCATCTTTTTCACGAACTCCCCGGCTCCGCCGTTGAGCTTCACCGTAAATTCATTGTAAGTTACGCCCTGCTTTATCTCCGCGAATTTCACGAGTTTCTCCTTCAGGTATGAGGCCCTCTCGAGGTTCAAAAGGGAAATTTTCCTGAAGCCTTCCTTTCCCATCAACGAAAGATAAACAACCGCCCTCAGGGCGCACAGCGCCTGGTTCGAGCAGATGTTTGATGTGGCCTTTTCCCTCCTGATATGCTGTTCCCTCGCCTGCAGCGTGAGAACGTAACATTTCTTTCCATTCCTGTCGACGGTCTCCCCGACTATCCTTCCCGGCATTTTCCTCACATAACCCTTTGAAGCGGCCATGATGCCGAGATACGGCCCCCCGAAGGAAAGCGGCAGCCCGAGAGACTGCCCGTCCCCCACGGCGATATCCGCGCCCATTTCACCGGGCGTCTTCAGGATGCCAAGTGACATCGGGTAAAAGACCGCAATCTTTGTTATCTCTTTCTCGTCGCATAATTTAAATAGGTCCGAGTAGTCGTCCACAATGCCGAAATAATTCGGTGTCTGCAGGATAAGCGCGGCTGTCCTGTCGTCAAGCAGGCTTTTTATCTTTTCACGGTCGGTGTAAATATCCCTAAGGTCGACCTCTATGATGTCGACGTCCTGGTTTATCACGTATGTCTTCAGTATCTTCCTGTAAACCGGGTTCACCCCGGCGTCTATGATTATTTTTGACCTTCCATTGGTCCTTACGGCCATGGCTGCCGCCTCGTATATCGCGGTACCTCCGTCGTAAAGCGAGGCGTTTGCCACGTCAAGCCCGGTCAGTTTTGCCGTCATTGTCTGGTACTCGAATATCGCCTGCAGCGTGCCTTGGGAAGCCTCGGGTTGGTAAGGCGTGTATGCGGTGTAGAACTCGGCCCGCGATGAAATGGCGTCGACGGCGGCAGGTATAAAATGGTCGTAAAATCCGCCTCCCATGAACAGCGCCTTATCCGTCCTGTTGGCCGCCGAAAGCGAGCCCAGCCTGTTTAGTGCTTCATATTCCGTCATGCCTTCGGGAAGGTTGAAAGATGCAGGCCGTAAGCCCGAGGGGATGTCCGCAAAAAGTGAATCGATCGAAGCGGCTCCCACGTCGGAGAGCATCTGTTTTATTTCATTTTCGGTATGGGGCGTGAATTTAGCCATCAGCCCTCCAGTGAATCCAGGTATGCTTTGTAAGCGGCGGCGTCCATAAGGTTGGCCGTTTCGGCCGGATCTGTTATTGCAAGCTGCGCTATCCAGCCCTCATCAAAAGGCGATTTGTTCACCAGCTCTGGTGCGCTTTCAAGGGCGGAATTTATTGCGATAACTTTTCCGGTCAGCGGCGAATATATGTCGCTGGCCGCCTTTACGGACTCGATACCCGTTAAAATTTCAAACTGCTTGACTTCTTTCCCGGTTTTTGGAAGGTCGACGTAAGTTATGTCCCCCAGTTTATGCTGGGCATAATCGGAGATTCCGACCTTTGCCGAGGTTCCCTCTATCTTGACCCACTCATGTTCCTTGGAATAAAAACAGCCTTCTTTGATCTCCATTTTACGCCTCCTGATATCTTATTGAAGTGTTTTTTATGAAAGGCGGCGTTATGACGCTGCCCTTTGCCTCTCCCTTGTCCAGTGCGATGGTGACTTGTGCTCCTTCGGTTATCAATTCCCTGTCAAGGTACATAAACCCGATGCCGCGGTTCAAATGGGGTGAAAAAACGCCGCTTGTCACGAAACCGGCCTCTTTGCCCCCGGCCATCACCTTGTTGGTATGCCTCGGGGTCCTGCGCCCCTCTATCTGCAACCCGGTCAGCATGCGTTTGATGTTGTTCTTATGTCTTAACAGGGCTTCCCTTCCAGTAAATTCCTTCCCGAAATCAATGTATTTTTCCATACCGGCGTCCAGCGGTGTAACCGAATCCGTTAGCTCGTCGCCGTAAAGCGGGAGGCCGGCCTCAAGCCTCAAAATGTCGCGCGCCCCGAGGCCCGCGGGTTTTACAAGCGGGTCTTCCAGGAGCTTCTTCCACAGCTCCAGCCCGGTATCCCTGGAAACATATATCTCATAACCGAGCTCTCCCGTATATCCCGTCCTGCTGATCACGGAATCCTGCCCGAGTACGCTAAAAATATCAAAGGTGAAGTATTTTAATTTTTTGATCCCGTCGCCCGCGATTTTTTTCATCACTTCCATCGCCTTCGGACCCTGAAGGTCGATCTTTACCGTGGCGTCGGAAGCGTCCATAAAAAAAGTGTCCTTGGACAGCACCGAAGATATAGCCTTCGCGTCCCTTTCTATATTGGAGGCGTTCACGACTATCATCCACTTGTCGGGAGCCAGCCTGTAAACTATGAGGTCGTCCATTACGGTTCCGTTTGCGTTGAGCAGGAAACCGTACCGGCAGGTTTTTTCCTTCATTTTCAGGACGGGGTTTGTTATCGCCTCGTCAAGGGTGGACCTCGCGGGGTCTTCGGTCACAAAAAATTCTCCCATGTGCGAGATATCGAAAGCCGCGGCCGAAACCCTTGTGAATTTGGCCTCCTCGATGATACTGCCGTAATGTATGGGCATGTTCCACCCCGCGAAAGGGGCCATCAAAGCGTTAAGTCTTGTGTGTTCTCCATGTAATACTGTGTTTTTGAGGTCCATGTTTTACCCCGGTTTGATTTTAGAATGTTTTTAGTATATATTAAACACGGAAATTTTTCAAGGATTCATTGCCGGTATGTGTTTCATTTATTAACGGGATAAAAACGCACGTATCTTTTAAAATAACCCGGGATTATGAATGGTTTTGTGGGGCCAAATGTATCAATAAATAAAAAAGAAACGGATTTTTTATGCCGGATTTTTAAGTGTCGCCGCCTTTTTTAGGCGTGAGCCAATTTCTTGGCAAATGATATAAGGGGGTATATCTAGAGGAGTGAGGCGGCGACACTATTTTTTTAGAGGTTCAAAGCTTCTTTTGCCGTCCATTCCTTTGTTTAAATAAGCCGCGTAATTTTTAGCAGCCAGACAACCCGATAAAATTTATTATAATGCATTGGGTTGTTTTGTCAATTATAATAAATTAAAAATTTAAAATTCAAAAACAAAAAGTACAATTTTTAAAGTTTTAAACCAAAAACAAGCCGCAATTTGCCAAATTTGACGGCTTATAAGTTGTACTTTTTGGTTTTGAATTTTAAATTCGGGATTTTCACTGTCTAAAAAAGTAAAGCGCCGCCGTTAGAAGCGCCCCTATGATGAAAACAAGGACAGCCTGTTGCACCACGTACGGAAATGCCACGAGCAACACGCCTGTTATTATATAGGCCACATTCGACCTTTTTTTACCGTAAAGGAAGGCAAAAACTCCGACGCTGTTGAATATCAGCCCCCATATCAGGGCCCACATCGACAGCCCTGCCATCACTTTTCCCGGATTTACACCCGCCGCCTGCGATGCCGCGGAGATCGTTATGCCTTCCGGCATTCCTGAAAGGTCGTCGGCAAGGCAAAGACAGTTCATGGCCGCAACCGCGAGAACCGCCGCCAATAATATTTTTTTCATTCCTTGGTATGCTCCTTTTTCTGGTAAACATATATCCCTGTGCCGTCGGGCTCGTGCAAAGCCTCGCCGTCGAAACCCATCATCAATAACCTGTCTATTATCCTGGCCGCCTCCACGGTATCGACGGCATGTTCGAATATCCAGAAATCCTTCTGTTTGTCCACCCCGTGGACCTTGAAAAGCTTTTTTTGCGGGTCCCTTGAAACCCCTACATACCATGTGCCTTTTGCGCCGCCCTTGTGCGCGGCGTATTTTACTATCAGGTCGACAAGCTCTTTTTCATCCTTTGCCATAACGCCCCCTTCTTTTCAGGTATGAAGGTGCTTTATCATCCATTCCTACCTGCTCCTTGACGAATCATAGAACATAAACCCCACGCCCGCGCGGTATATAAATTCATTTGACTGGGTAAAATATTTTGTCCGGTATAAATTGGTGTTGTAATCATATTCCGCCCCGATGTCGATCATGAACCAGTTCATCATTATCCTTACCCCCGCCTCTCCCCCGAGGGTTAGGATGGCGTAATTGTCGGAAATGTCCAGCGTGTCGGAAGCGCTCCCCGTCAGGTTGCATCTGGCTCCGAACAACGGTCCCAGGTAAAGCCTCGAAGGCGAGTGGTCTCCCGGATAAAAATCCAGGGCAATTGAGAGCCCCGGGGTATAATACCTGTTGACGCTGTCTTCATAATATTTACCGTTAAGGATAAAGCTCATGCCGAATATCCCGTCGTCGCCGAAACCGAACCTGCAGTTTAATTCATCCCAGCCGTTCTGGATGGACCTCTCTATGCTCATGGTATCGGCTTCAAGGAACACCCCCGCGGAGGTCCCGGTTTTTTCACCTTCGCCGGACCGGTTGCTTTCTGCGGCCCCCTGTTCCCCGCCGGCGCCGTTATTTTTCTTGTCCTGTGCGTAAAACATGAGCCCGGCCTCGGCCCTGATGGAAATATTATTTATTATATTATCATCCGGCCAAAGGTAAGCGGCGTTGCCCTGCGTTTTGTTGTAATAAGCCGCGGAAACGTCTATCACTAACCAGTTTGCCAGCAGTCTTATGCCCGCCTCCCCTCCGTAACTGAATTCAAGTTCATTATCCATAAAAGAATACATGCCGTGGGGGTCGGAATTATATGTGTAATATCTTGCCCCGATGAGCGGTCCCAGATACAGACCCGACGGAGAGCGCCCGAACGGATAAAAATCAAGCGCGAGGTCAAGGCGGTACATCTCGATAAGCGGCGTCATATGATAGTTGTCGGCCCTAAATTCCGGGATAAGGCTCATACCGAATATCCCGTCGTCGCCGTATCCCAGCCTTCCGCTTATATCCTGCCAGTTGTTTGAAAGCGATTCCGCCATGTTAAGGGAGTCAACTTCAATGAAAAATCCCGCCGTGGTCCCTTTGCTTTTATTTTCAGCGGTTTCATTTACCGGCGTTGAAGACGCAGCGTCAGTCTCTGCTTTGACCGGCTCGGGTGTCGCCTCCTTTTCCGTTATAGCGGCCTGAACCGCAGGTGTTTCCACCGGGGTCGGAATTTTCGTCCCGTTTATTTCAGAAATTGACGCGACCCACGGCGTATCTGTTGCCTGGGCCGTGGGAATCGATTGCGCGGTTGCGGTTGCCTGTTGTGTATTTGATCGCTGCGGCGTTTCAACCGCCTGTTGTGCACTGACCGGTTGCGGTGTTTCTATGGCGGTTTGCGTATCCACCGGCTGCTGGGTTTCAACTACCGGTTGTGTGTTAGCAGGTTGCGGGGTTTCAATTGCCGTCTGTGTAATTACAGACTGCGGTATTTCAACGGCAGGCTGTGTGTCCGCCGGCTGCGGCGTATTTGTGGGTTGAATTGTATCTTCCGGCTGCCGGGTAAATGTTGCCACGGGTGTGGCTGTCTCAGGCGTGGAAATTTCCTCCGCGGTATTTGTCGCGGCAGGCTCCGGTTTTGTCCTGCCGCCATCGGCTGCCGGTCTTTGCACGGGCAGGGATCCTTCACCGGACAGAGGCGATCTGTCAAAATAATATGTCACACCCGATCCCAGCATTATGCCCCCGGATGTCCCGATGCTCGCGGAAAAATCCAGGCTGCTCCTGTATGACAAAAATTCGCTGGCACCCACCAGGAACAACATTTCTCCCGTGGCCGACCCTCCGCCGCCTGAAACGCTCAATCCTATCCCGCCATTGATGTCCCATCTCGGGTTCAGCTGGTAATGGCACCTGCCGCTTAAGCCTATTTCGGCGCTGGATCCGGATGCCGACAAGTTCACCGCGCAATCCAGTATGTTCTTGAAAAAATATGTCCCGAACGTGCCGCTTATCGAAGGGCCTGACTGCGCCGAATTTCCCGATATGGCGGCTGACATAAAAACAGACCTTCCGGGTTCAGGAAGTATTTCCGGGCCCCACTGCTCTATCATTACGGCCGAATCTTCCCCATCCGACTTCCACAGGGAGCTTCTTTTTCCGGGTTCGTATATTTCCACAAGGACCGAGCCTGCTTTTATCCCGGATATTTTTTTCCAGAGCGCCGCAGCCTCGATTGAAACCTCGTTCTTTTCTTCCGGCTTCATGGCCGTAAATTTTTCCGACGCCTCAAGTATAAGGTTTCCCTGCCCGGAAATGGATGCGCTGTCGAATAGTTTTCCGCTTGAATAAAAATCCGTCCGCCTGAATTTCTCGGCGGCGTCTTTGCCCGCATTGGCGCCGTACAGTGACGCTGAAAAAATAAATACCATGGCCGCCGCCGCAAAAGCCGTTATTTTATCGACAGCCGGTTTTTTTTCTCTCATCACAGGTACCTTGTAGTCCCGAGATAGAACCCGATTGACGGCCCGGCATTGTTGCCTATATAAGCGCCTATAGTCAAAAGCGCGTCTATACTGCTCTTTTTGCCGTCAAAATAATATGATCCGCCGCCGAGCAGGCCTATGGACACCGAACCTCTCCCTGTATTTAGATCTATGGACGCCCCCGGATTAAGGCTGTATTCGTTTCCTATGTAAAAACGCTGCGTCGCGTTGACGCCGATATCGAATCCGGTCGTGGAATCTATCCCCATGTTCATTGAAATATCCACGCCGGTATTCATGAGTATCCCCGCCCTGCCGTTTATTGCCAGTTCGAATCCCGTGCTGCCGCCGAACATAAGCTGTCCGCCGCCGAATCCAAGGTAAAAACTTTCCGGCTTTTCCATGAAACTTTCCGCTGTCTGTCCCTTTATCCATTTATCCCGGTCGTCCTGCGTCATTGAGCCCAGTTCCTTTGATTTTACTTTCAGCTGTTCCTGCGCGTCCTTGTCGTTGGCGGCGGCCAACAAAGCCTGCTCCGAGGCTTTTTTTGCGCATTCAAAAGCCCCTGTCTTTTCCAGCGCAAGGGTGTAGCCCAGGTATGGTATTTCCCAGCCGGGATACGCCTCTATCAACTGCCTGTATATAAGGATTGACGTGAAATATTTTTTTTCGGAAAGCAGGGTCACGGCCCTTACAAGCAGGGCCTTGGCTTTTTTATCGGGCACAATGGTGCTTTTTTTTATCACCGGCAGGCCGGCAAGATCGTCTCCTGAATCAACCCTGGCCGTGATGCTTTTTTTCTCGCCGTCCCGCCATATGGAAAGCTCAATGGACGACCCGCGCTGTTTGCCGTTTATAACGGCCAAAAGTTCCTCTGTGCGTGCCACTGGTTTTCCATCTGCGTTCATTATGACGTCGCGCGTTTCCAACCCGGTCCTGAACTTTTCCGGGCCCGGAAAAACATTTAGCACGACGATCCCGTTTTTACCGGGATATCCCAGCTCCGCTTTAAAATCCTGGTCCATATCGGCGTATGATATGGCGCCGATGTTCTTTTTTATCTCCGATGCTTTCCCGGCTATACCCAGGAAATTACGGGCAAGATCGCCGTAACCCGCAAACATGAAAGCCATGCCTGCGTAATAATAAGGCCTTTCCGCGGCCGGGTCCTTTGTATGCGCCTCGTCGAGATAAAGCATGGCAGGCTCATTATACCCGCTTAAGGAGAGGGCGTAAGCGTATTCCGGCCCAAGCTCTTTCCAATCGTCCCCGCCGGCAAGTTTTTTATAATTATCCACGGCGTCGGGCAAATATCCCAGCACCAGATAATCCCTGGCGGCTTTTTTACGGTCAAAGCCGAAGCCGGACGCGGCCGCGTCCGGTCCGCGGTATAAGATATCTCCGCTGTTGTAAACATCCGGGTCAAACTGTTCGGGCCCGTCCGACGCAAATGCTTTTTGCGCGGGCAAGGATAAAACCATCACGACAAACAGGACCGCCATTGCATGAAATGTTATGTTTTTAGCCATGTTTTATCATTCAGTCCCTGTTTTTTTCTTTGATTTAAAATCATGTTTTTTCATGTCGTCAACATTACTTATCTTCAGCACTCCGAAATAGTCCGGGATAAAGACATACAGGCTGTTTTTCCTCATTAAAATACTGGGCTGTGGAAGCTTCATAAAATCGATGCACCCGTTGGTTCCCGCGTATCCCACACATGAGGCGGTTGAATAAAAAAGCCCGGCCCTGGAGCTGAATGCCAGTCCGGTAATGTCTTCTGTGGGATGGACAAAAAATACCTTGACTCCACCGCCCGCCGCATCCGCCAATTCAACGACCATACGCCCCATGGCAACATAAGTTCTCTTCCCGTCCCCGGCCACGGCCGTTATAGGTTTCTTCGCGGAAAATACCTCCCTGTAACACAGGGCGGAACCTTTGTCCCCGGCTTTTACCACGCTCCCTTTTCCGCCAAGCACATAAACGCCGTCCGTCCCGTTTTCATTGTCATGTCCGCTCAAGTAAAGTATGTTTCCCTCTCCGGGGAATATTGAGCATTCCTTTGCCGGCAAACTTGCCAGGGGCCGCAGGCTTACGTCGATGATCCCGTTCTTATCGGGGGAGGATTTTTTATCAGGTTCGGCGATAAATTCAAGGTATTTGTCCTCCGTAAGATAAAGCATGCCGCCGTCAAGGAATGCAAACTCCTTGAACTGCGTCCCCGTCCTTAGTATAAAACCTTTGGCCATATCCGCAAGCATGTCATTGTCGCGGCTCAGCCACGGATTCCCCCCGCCATCGATGGAAAATTGCGCTTTTATATCACCGGCATACGCAAGGTTCTTTTTATCGCGGGGAGCCATTGTCCATTCGAATTTCATCTTTGTTTTTGCCGGCAGAAGGACAAAGGCTCCGGGTAAATATTTCTTCTTTTCTGTTTTTCCGGTTTCAGCCGCCGCGGCAACCGTTGCCAGGACAAAACAACACAGGACGAGTATCGTCGGTATTATTTTATTTTTCATCAGTAGGAGCCGTCCAAATTTTTCTTCTCGAATATCATGCCTTTTAATCCCTTAAAGCTATTATTTATCACCTCATCGGCTGTTTCAGAGAATGATCTTCCGCCCGTAACATCCGTGTTCACCCCTGTAAGCCCGGATACCGCCCCATTGACGCTTTCAACGTCTCGGTCGCCGACCTTGCCGGCAAAATAGGTATAAACCGCCCCGCCGGTAACAGCAACCCCGCCGGCGCCTGACAGGCTCTCGGGCAGCAGCGCCACCACGCCTCCCGGAAGTTCGCTTAAAGCTCCGGTCGCGTCGCCCTTGGAGAGGTCCTTTCCTATATTATAAACGCTTGTCAATATGCCGGCCGTTGTCGCGCCGGTATCCGCGACCTCTTCCCCGCCGCCGATAACCCCGGCTATCTTTTTACCAGTCTCTTCCGCTAAATAATCGCTGCCCGGGTCAATGGCGGTCCCGATACCTTCGGAAAGCGAGCTTATTATTTCGTCCGGTTTCCCCTGCCGGGCTGAAACTTCATCCTGCATGCCGTCGAGTTGCGCCGCGTCCGCGCTTGTACTGCCGTTACGGTTGATAACTGAATTCAGCCGCAGGCGTTCCATCTCTTCGAATGTAATATTTCCGCCGCCCAGTATCTGCGGGACACTTCCCTGTATATAGACCCCGTCCAGGTCGTTTGTATCAAAACCCGGCGGAAGATTGGGGCCGCCGTCGGTGGGCGTCGGGGTGTCGGCCGGCGGAGGATTGTTGTTTTTGCCGTTTCCTGTATAGAACGAGGCATCTGGAACGGACGAATCATCGCGTATAAGTTTGCTGTCGCCGCTGTTATTGTTAAAATAATTGTTGTTCAGGTATTTCATGGTCGCCTGATAAACAAAATCATTGAAAGGCATACCGCTTGTTCCGCTATTAATAAAGGAAGACATGTCGGCGTAGCCCGCCTGCAAAACCCTGGCCTCGAATGCTTCCCATTTTAAACCGTTATCATCAGCCCAGTCGCCGGTCTCAAAAACTGGGTTGCGCGAAAAGAACGCGGTTCCCTGGACGTCGCTTTGCATGTTGGCCCGTATGGCAGATCCCGAACCGCCTGAAATTCCGCCTGTCGCGCTGACGCATTGTGAAGGGTCCTGGTCGCATGGGCCGCAGACGCAGTTACAATGATACGCAACGCCTCCATAGACATCATCCCAGGAGCCGCCGCATTGTATCAGCGCCCCCTTGGATGTGTAGCAGCCGTCGGAGACGCAATTATCCGGCGCAAAGCAGTTTGATGAAATTAAAAAGATGGATATAATACATATGATGGTAATGATAATTGTATTTTTTTTCAACATAAACCTCCAGAGGCCTTGAAACCTTATAATAATGAGCATAACAGACCGTCATGTTTTTTGTCAATATTTAAAACGATGACTTTATTTATTTATGGCTTTTTTGATTTTTTTACTTGCATTTTCCATTTACCCCTTGCAAAACTCCGGTTATAACAGTAAACTTATTGCTGTCTTCAATTAACCTTCGTGGGGGCGACCGGCTTCGACAGGTCTCGCGTAGGTTAAAGGAGCATGCCAGTGCCCATGCCACTGTAAAAACGTGGACAACGTAACAGCGAACAATTACGCTTTAGCAGCCTAAGCTGCACCTCTTCTACTTCTTTTGCCTGTGGGATATAGAAGGGGACCAACAACAGGCCGCTCGGCGCCGTGGACTCCTTACGACGCCGCTAAGACCAAGGGAGAGTAGTGCCGTGTGATTCTGTCCGGTGAAGCCCGCGGCGCGAAACCAAAAACCGGAATAAGCATGTAGCAGCCTTTATCGAAACAGGTCTGGACGCGGGTTCAACTCCCGCCGCCTCCACCAGCCTTCGCTGAAGCTTCGGCTGGCGAGCCGGCTCAGCGAATATTTTGCACGCTAACTTGCTCTTTCCGGCGACGGCGGGGCAAACGCCGGAATTGAACATGACTGGTTTGTTTAACTCCGTCATTCCATGGAGGCATGCTATTCCAAACATTTATCAGCCATTTAAAAAAATATGGTGCCCGTCTCTGCTGCTTTTTTTCCTGGCCGTCCCCGCTGTAAACATGTCAGCCATGGCTAAACCTGCATATCCGGTCGTCGTCTACCTGCAGGGTGGAAATAATATAGACTTAAGCGGCCTTGCGTGGGATGACATGACACATATAGACGAAGCGTTTGCCCATGTGCGCGCCGACGGGACAATAAAAAATCGCAAAAGGAGCGGCCTTGTTTCCATTGCACATAGCAGGAACGTCCGCTGCGTTCTGAGCCTTGGCGGTATGGGCGATTCCAATGAAAACTGGAGGCAGGCTATCGGCGTTAACCGTGATGTGTTCATTAAAAACATAGTGGATTATCTTACCGTGAATAATTACGACGGCGTCGACGTTGACTGGGAATTTCCGCGTGAGCAGGACCTGGATAATTTTACCGTTTTTATGATAAAACTCTCGGCTGCCGTTCATGCAACCATGGGTTACGATGGAAAACCGAAAGAGATCTTATTTTGCATTTGTGAGGCGCCCGACAGCAACGGAGGTTATAACTATACCGATCTTGGAAAAACAGTCGATTATGGCGTATTAATGTCTTACAACGGCCTGCCGGCGGTTGAAAAAGCCAGTCAGACTGTTTTGAACCTGGGATTTCCGGCTGGAAAAATTTTGATAGGACTTGGGCTGTTTGACAACACGGGAACAAACACGGTAATGCGGGTAATTAATGAAGGCAATTATATCGGCTATGACGAAAGCCAGGAAGCGGCGCAATATTATTACAAGGGTATCACTGTGTCCGTCAACACGGCGCGATCCATCAGTGCCAGGATAAAATGGGCTTTCAGCCGCCCAACCCCGTTCCCCGGCATTGCCGTATGGCAGGCGACTTTCGCATATCCGCCATCCGACAAATCAGCCGCGGATTTATGGTCCGCCATCGGAGGATGGCATTTGTCCGCGTCCGGACCCCAATCAGTTACACCCTAGTCACCTATCTCCTATCTACTTTCTCATGCATTTGTTCTTTACATATTTATCCTGTATCTCGACTCTTCCCTCTCGATATCCTTCTTCTTCAGGTCCTCGCGCCTGTCGTAGAATTTCTTGTTCTTCGCCATGGCTATCTCCACTTTCACCTTGCCGTGCTTGAAATACATCGAGAGCGGTATTATTGACAGCCCTTTTTTGTTCATCTTACCTATGAGCTTGTTTATCTCGGAACGGTTGAGCAGCAGTTTCCTGTCCCTTAGCGGGTCGTGGTTGTTGACGTTGCCGTGCGAATAAGGCGATATGTGGGCGTTCATGAGGTATACCTCTTCCCCGAATATCCTCGCGAACGCGTCCTTTATGTCCACCCTGCCGGCGCGGATGGATTTTACTTCGGTGCCCTGCAGGGCTATTCCCGCTTCGTATGTTTCCAGGACCTCGTAATCGTGGAACGCCTTCCTGTTCTTTATTATAAGCTTGCTCTCGTCTTTTATTTTTTTATCTTCCATGTCACTTTACCACCACTATTTTTGTTTCGAACTGCTGGTTCCCGTTTATCTTCAATATTCCGTAATATACCCCGTTCACTATCAGGCTCCCGTCGTCATTCCTGCCGTCCCACATAAGCCTGTAAATTGTCCCTCCTGTTTCCTGTTTTTCCTCGAACATGGTCTTTACTTTCCTGCCTATGAGGTCGTATATTTTCAGGGACACTTTCGAATCGGCAGGCAAATAAAACTGTATGGTTGTAAGCGCGCTGCCCGCCTTAAACGGGTTCGGATAATTGTAGAAACTCCCGCTAAGGTCGGTTTCTATGATATTAATATCGTCTGTCTTGAACGGGAAAGGGCTTGAAGCCGGGTCTGCATAAATGCTTGTCCCGTCCAGTTTCTGCATCACTACATCCATTGGCCCGTCTATTGTAGCGAAGAAGGATCCTCCCGGAGCATTCGGTGAAATGTCAAAATAGAGTTTCATATCAACGCTCTGCATCGGCCCCGCCATTATACCGGCCGGGACGAAGACCTGTTTTGTCGCCCCCCATCCGGTAATGCTCAACGTATTGCCGGACGCGTCCATTGCTGTTACCGCCTGGACAGCCTGATTTACCGCAGAGCTTGCCGACATGGTAACTCCCATAAGCTCAAACTGGGCCCCGCCGGAATTCGGGTTTGTCATAAATATGTCCATCATATACACATTTTTCATTCCCCTTACGGCAGAACTGACTTTCTTAATGGTATATGTGACCACTGCCGCGTTGCCAAAGCCGGTTACTGTAACAGGTATGGGCAGCGAATCCGCCGTGCCGTAGCCGCCGCTCAAATCCGTGGCGGTTATTGTGTAGAATAGCCCCTCCTTGAGGAATTTTACATAGAACTGCGCCTCTCCCGTGGAGAGATTCTTTGACGAGTCGAGTATGGTCCACTGCGCCTGCGACGATGTAATGGCTATGAAATCGGATGAAGGATAGGTGGTCCAGGAATTCTCCTCCACCGATCTTACGGTTATTGTCACAGCCTGCCCCGCTTCCTCGATTATAGGCGTGCCTGCATATCCAGGGGCCGACGCGGCATATGATTCTCCCGGGGCTATTACTATCAAACCTATACGCGGCGTAACAGTCGGCGTCACTGTCGATGTGAAAGTCTGCGTAAAAGTGGGCGTCGCTGTCTGTGTAATGGTCAGTGTGACGGTTGTCGTCGGGGTGCCAGTCTGCGTGACCGTCGGCGTTACGGTCTGTGTTACGGTAAAGGTCGGCGTTCCCGTGGGAGTCACCGTCTGTGTGACTGTCATGGTTGCCGTAAAGGTCGGCGTATGCGTCGGCGTTATTGTCTGCGTAACCGTTTGTGTATACGTAAAAGTGTCTGTGAATGTGGGGGTTGCCGTCTGTGTCACTGTCGGAGTTGCCGTCTGGGTCACTGTTTTTGTGGCTGTCGGAGTTGCTGTCTGGGTTTCTGTTGGCGTTACCGTCTGTGTAACTGTCTGCGTGACGGTCTGGGTTACCGTAGCAGTCACTGTTTTTGTAACGGTCTGCGTCGCCGTGTATGTCGGAGTATCGGTCGGGGTTGCCGTCTGAGTGACCGTGTATGTAGGCGTCACCGTCTGCGTAACCGTCGATGTAGGCGTTGAAATAACCACTATCTGGGAGAAACCATTTGGAGTGGTCCCTGCCGCGTCAATAAGGGCGTTCATGTTACAGCCGTAATATTTGTCGCCTGCGGAAGAAACCGCCCCGAATGTTATCACGTCATAATACTGCGCAGAAAGCGAGTTCCAGCCCGAAGAGTACGTCACCACAATATTTCCTCCCGGCGTGGTGACTGTCCCTGAATCCTGGCTGATGGGAAGCCCGGAAAGAGAAACCCCGGCCGGCACGTTTATCTGCACCTGCGTAATGGGTCCGTCGCCGTTTGCGACAACCCTGTATGAATAAAACACCGTATCTCCCGATACTGCGGAATTCGGCAGAATATATGAAAGAGCCGCGGGAGTGGAGGTGTTTGTGACGGTTACCGTGGGCGTAGCCGTCTGTGTTATTGTCGGAGTCACTGTCTGCGTTGCCGTCAGGGTAATTGTCTGGGTAACGGTATTTGTAACCGTCTGCGTTACCGTGGGAGTCACAGTTGACGTTACTGTCTGTGTGGCTGTAGGCGTTGCGCTCTGTGTCACGGTTGAAGTGGGCGTCACTGTCGGCGTTACGGTCTGCGTCACGGTTGAAGTCGGGGTTGTTGTTTCAGTCACTGTGGGAGTTACCGTGGGTGTCGCTGTTTTCGTAACTGTCGGAGTTACAGTAGGCGTCACAGTCTGCGTTATCGTCTGCGTAACGGTCTGGGTCTCTGTCGGTGTTACAGTCTGTGTAACCGTGGGAGTTACCGTCTGGGTAACCGTTAATGTGGGAGTAACCGTTGGCGTTACCGTCTGGGTCACTGTCTGCGTGTCGGTAATGGTTATTGTGGGCGTGACCGTTTCCGTCACGGTCGGCGTTACTGTCCGGGTCACTGTCGGTGTCACGGTCTGGGTGGATGTCGGCGTGATTGTCTGCGTTACAGTCTGTGTGGCCGTTTGTGTCACGGTTGGTGTGACTGTCTGCGTTGTTGTAAGGGTTATCGTCGGCGTTACAGTTTCGGTCACGGTTGGCGTCACTGTTTCGGTCACGGTCGGCGTCACTGTTTTAGTGACAGTTTCCGTAACTGTGGGCGTTACAGTCCGGGTCACGGTCGTTGTGACTGTCTGTGTAACCGTCTGGGTTATGGTCTGGGTTGCCGTCTGTGTAACTGTCCAGGTTACAGTGGGCGTTATTGTCGGAGTTGATGTCATGGTCACTGTATATGTCGGGGTCGGTGTGTATGTGCAGAAACCCGATAACACAATAAAATTATTTACAGAAGCCGTCGCAAGCGCCGCAACGGAAGAGTTAACGGCTATTCCGACCCAGTAAACGCTGTTCATTGCCACTATAATGGAACCCACCGGTATCCAGTTTGTTCCGTCGGTGGAATAATATGTCCCGAAAGTATTTCCGCTCCTGGTCAACCTTACATAGCCTGTTGAACCGTTGACAAAAGTTCCGGCGCCAGTTGTGACCGAGGTGCTTCCCGCACCTGTCGCCGTCCTCTTTATCATGTTATAAACGCCGGACCTCTGCGCTCCTATGAAGACATGCGTCGAGTTGGCCTGGAGGGTTTCCCTCATCATGAGCCCGACCTTGCTGTTATTATTCGTGTTTGAAATTGAATTTATTACAAGGGTTACGTCCATGTCCCCTGTCACGGGCTGGTAAACGTAACGGAAAGTGTCGCTCGCACCGGCGGAAAGGTTTGTGGCTCCGCCGCCCATTATCGTAAGAGAGGTTGTCTCAACCTGGGAACCTGCGGCTACCACCCCTATGTCGGAGGCCTGCCATGCAGGGTCAAGGCTGGAATTGCCGAACGTGTCCGATATAACGCACTGCGGCACTATGGATGTCCAGGTCGGCGTAATTGTCTGCGTGGCCGTGAATGTCGGTGTCACGGTAAAAGTTGGCGTTGATGTTGGCGTCCCGGTCTGGGTAACAGTGGTGGTTATGCTTGAAGTCACGGTTGGCGTCGCGGTTGATGTTATTGTTCCGGTTACCGTCTGTGTTTCCGTCGGCGTCACGGTCTCGGTGACCGTGGGCGTAATTGTCTGTGTCACGCTCGGCGTTTCCGTCGGCGTCGATGTGGGCGTCACCGACTGCGTGCCGGTGGCCGTTACCGTCGGCGTTATTGATTGCGTAACCGTCTGTGTCGCGCTCGGCGTGAAGGTAGCCGTGACCGTATTGGTGACCGTCATGGTGACGGTCGAAGTCGGCGTTCCCGTGTAAGTCGGCATCAAAACGTTAACGCTCTGTGAGAATCCGTTCGGCGTGGTTGCCGCGTAAGCGTCGTTTATTATTGATGAGAAAAGCTTGCTTCCGCCGTTCAAAACGGCTGAAAATGTTATGTCGTCAAAGTTAGGATTTGAAAAATTGTTCCATTCATTGCCCGAGTATGAAACCACTATGTTCCCGCCCGGCTGGGTTACAGTCCCACCCCTGGCGCTTACCGGCAGTGAAACAACATTCACGCCAGGCGGAATTATTATAAGTATCTTTGCGATCGGCCCGTCGCCGGCGGCGCTTAAATGATATATAAATACCGTTGTATCCCCGGCCGTGGCCTGCGCCGGCTCTATATATGCGTATGCGGCCGGAGTGGATGTAAATGTCGGGGTAATGGTCGTAGTAACCGTCGGGGTATAAGTGGCCGTGACGGTCATCGTTATGGTGGATGTGTCGGCGGCCGTTTCGGAATAAGTCGGCGTCACAGTCCTGGATGGCGTGGATGAAGCGGTCGGCGTGAAGGTCTGTGTCTGCAATGTATAATCGACCACGAGGTAAACGTAGTCCACAAGAAAATCGGTAAACGCCGTGCCCTCCGGCCTCATGACAATCCCGAAAGAATTTATTTTCTGTGCGGTCCATGTGCCCAGCCCGGTCAGGTCTATTTCCGTCGCCTGGCTTGAATTGGACATCGGTTTCTGGTCGTGGTCGTCGTTGATGCTTCCGCCGTTCCACGTGATTCCACCGTCCATTGTGTAATTGAACCCGATCGCGTCCGCGGCGAGTGTTCCCGTGGAATAATTCAATACCCTTAATTTTACGGAGTTAATGTTGACTTCGTCCAGCGGAAGGCCGTCAAATAGCGTGAAAATATTGGAGCTGTTTGACTGGCTGTCGGCGAACATGAAATCAGGGGCCGTGATATACTGGGAATTGTTCCATGACGGGTCGTCCGTCTGCCCCGGCATGGAGCCGGTGGAGGATAAATTAATGACGGCAGCATTAATTAATGGAAAAAACAACGCCAGAACGGCGCAAATTACGGAGCCCCTCTTTAAAACAGCCTTGAGAAAGAAATTTTTTGAAGGCAATATTATCCCTTTTCCCTGGTTTTCCCGGCGCCTTATTCATTAAAACAGGGGTTATTGTCCCTTATTTTGGCGGCACCCTTCATTATTATACAATTATACACCAGGGAAAAATTAAATAAAAGCTGTATTTTGGCGTGGCTATCGGCCCCTTTTGGAATGCGGATGGGCCCTGTCATAGTCGGATTTGAGCTTATTAATGGAAAGGTGCGTGTATATCTGGGTGGTGGATAGGTTGGCGTGTCCGAGCATTTCCTGGACGCTCCTTAGGTCCGCACCCCTGTTCAAAAGGTGGGTGGCGAAAGAGTGCCTCAGCGTGTGGGGCGTTACTTTTTTTTGAATGCCGGCCTTGATCGCGTATTTTCTTATCATCATTTCAACGGCGCGCGGGGTAAGCCTGCCCTTGTTCTTGTTTATAAAAAGGGGCTCCCCGGCGGAAAATACCCTTAATTCCCTTATATAATCCTTCAGGACTTCGAGGGCCTTGCCGCCTACGGGCACGATGCGCTCCTTTGAGCCCTTGCCCAGGACTTTTATCTCCTCGTTGACAAAATCAACCCCGCGTATGTCCAGCGAAGTTATTTCGTGCACCCTTATGCCGGAGGAATAAAGCAGCTCCATTATTGCGGAATCCCTGAGCGTGAAAAAACTTTCCTTTCCCGGGGCGTTAAGCAGGGCTGAGGTTTCCGTCTCCGTGAGTACGCCGGGAAGTTTCTTGTCGTCCTTGGGTGTGAGCAGGTAAACAAAGGGGTTGCTCGGCGCTGTTTTTTGCCTGACAAGGTATTTGTAGAAATTACGCGCGGAAATTATCTTGTGGATGACCGAGGTCCTGTCGTATTTTTTTTTGTTCAGGAACTCGAGGTATTCCCTGGCCCTGTCCGGGGTTATATCCGTGGTTTGCCCTGTGAATTCCAGGAATTGCAAAATGTCCCTGCTGTAGCTTTTGACGGTGTTTTCCGAGTAATTCCTTTCATTGGAAAGATAGTTAATGTAGGCGGCGAGGGGTCCCGCTTTTTTATTCATTTACCGCGTCTGAAGTGGGCGGGTTGGGTTTGTCCGCCTTGTAATCGCATTTCCTGCAGTATATTACCGTCCCTGTTTTTTTCCACTTTTCCAGTAGGAAATCCGCCCCGCATTTGGGGCATTTTTCCGGTATGGGCTTGTCCCAAATCATGAATTTGCATTTCGGATAATTGGAGCACCCGTAAAATTTCCTGTAGCGCTTGAACGTACGCTCTATTATGTCGCCATCGCCGCAATCCGGGCATTTCACGCCGACTTTTTTTACTATCTGCCTTGTGTACCTGCATTCCGGGTAGCGCGAACAGGCTATAAAATCCCCGTACGGGCCGCGTTTTATTATGAGATCCGCGCCGCATGTCGGACATTTTTCGTCCAGCTTTACCTCTTCGCGGACGGTCCCGTCCTCGGCCAGCGGCTTTGCGTTCTTGCATTCGGGATATTTTTCGCAGGAAAGGAATTTCCCGTGCCTTCCCCATTTTATTATCATCTTGGCCCCGCATTTTTCGCATATCTGGCCGGTATCGCCCTCGATGTCCTTTTTCATATCGAGCATGTAAGGTTCGGCCTCTTTTAACAGCACCTCGAATGTCGACCAGAACGTCCTCATGAGGTCGTGCCATTCGATCGTGCCTTCCTCGACCTTGTCTAGATCGGCCTCCATTTTTGCGGTAAATTCCTCATTAATTATTGTTGAAAACTGTTTGAGGAGTATTTTGGCCACAAGTGTGCCCAGTTCCGTCGGGGTGAATTTTCCCCTGTCCCTTATTATGTATTTCCTGGCGACGAGCGTGGATATGATGGGCGCATAGGTCGAAGGCCTTCCTATGTCCTTTTCCTCAAGCGCCTTCACCAGCGTCGCGTCGGAAAAAGCCGGAGGCGGCTGGGTAAAATGCTGCTCGGGCAAAAGCTCTTTTAACCCGAGCTTTTCGCCCTGGGTTACCTCGGGCAGGCGCCTATCCTCTGGTTTGTCCTCGTCGGGATTTGCGTTCAGGTTATCCGCCGGTTTTTCCGCGTCTGTTATTACCTCATATACCTTAAGGAACCCGTCGAACCTCTGTATCGAGCCGTTGGCCTGGAAAGTATAAACTCCGGCCCCTATCTTGACGCGTGTGTCGTCGAATATGGCGGGCGACATCTGTGAGGCCACGAACCTCTTCCATATTAATGAGTAAACCTTGAACTGGTCGTTATCAAGGCTTTCCTTGATATCATTGGGGTGCCTTACCACCGACGATGGCCTGATGGCTTCGTGGGCGTCCTGGGCAGATTTTCTCGATTTATAGACATTGGGCGTTTCAGGGAGGTATTCCCTGCCGAGCGACGTTTCTATATAAGCCAGCGCCTCTTTCTGCGCCTCGTCGGCAACGCGCAGCGAATCGGTCCTCATGTAGGTTATCAACCCGACCTGTCCCTCTCCGGCGATGTTGATTCCCTCGTAAAGCTGCTGGGCAATCATCATTGTTTTCTGCGCGGTGAACCTGTATTTGCGCGCGGAATCCTGCTGGAGCGTTGAGGTTATGAAAGGCGGGAGGGCCTTCCTGCGCCTTTCCTTTTTCACAACTTCGGATATTATATATTCGGAATTTTTCAGCTCCTCGACGATAGCCCTGCTGTCGGTCTCGTTTTTCAGGTCTATTTTCTCGCCATTCTTTTCGGTGAGTTTTGCGTCTATGGTCTGCTGCGTATTGTTCTCGAGTATCGCCCTTATCGACCAGTATTCGACCGGGTTAAACGCGTCTATCTCGGCCTGCCTCTCTACTATGAGCTTCAGCGCCACGGACTGCACCCGTCCTGCCGACAATCCCTTCCTTATGGCTTTCCAAAGTAGCGGGCTTATCTTGTAACCGACGAGCCTGTCGAGCACCCTTCTTGCCTGCTGCGCGTTCACCAGGTTCATGTTTATATCGCGCGGCTCGGAGAGTGCCTTTAACACGGCTGTCTTGGTTATCTCGTTGAACATGACCCTGAATATTTTCTTGTCGCCGAGCTTTTTCACCTCTTCGGCCACATGCCAGCATATCGCCTCTCCCTCGCGGTCCGGGTCGGTGGCCAGATATACCTCGTCGACGCCTTTGACGGCTTTTTTTATCTCGGAGAGTATCTTGCGCTTGTCCTTCAATACTATGTAATAAGGCTCGAAATTATGCTCGATGTCTATGCCGAGCTTTGATTTTGGAAGATCCTTCACATGCCCTTTCGTGGCCATGACGATATACTTGCCCTTGACGTATTTTTGGATCGTATGCACTTTTGTAGGCGACTCGACGAGGATTATCTTCCCGCCCTTGGGTTTTGCGGCTTTCTTCGCCCTTTTCGCCTTTTTCTTAACCGGTTCCGGGGGTGTTTCCGCCGGAACTTCCGGCGCCGGTGTCTGCTGCGGCGCCTGTATATCGTCTTCGGCCAATTGATACTCCTGTTTTTTTGCGCGTTATCAGAGGGCCCTGATAAAACATTTGCCGCCCAGCTGTTTTATGGCGCCTTTTAATTCCATTAAAGTAAGCTTAGCTCCCAATTTGACAACCTCTATATTACTTTCAATCGCTATATTGTCAATATGTTTTTTTTCAAAACCGATCACTTCGTATATTTTCCTCTCATCATCGTCCATTTCGGGCGGCGGCTTGACCGTCGCCTCCGGCCTCTGCGTTTTTACCCCTGTGACGTTAAAATCCTCTATGATGTCGTAAATGGACGTCACCGGTTTTGCCCCCTGCTTTATGAGCCAGTTGGTTCCCTCGGACCTGGGGGACAATATGGAGCCCGGCACGGCGTAAACATCCCTGCCCTGTTCAAGCGCACAGTCGGCCGTGATGAGGGCCCCGCTTTTCTCCCCGGCCTCGACCACGAGCAACGCATCCGAAATGCCGGAGATGACCCTGTTCCTCCTGGGAAAATTTTGCTTGAAAGGCGGCGTCTTCATCGGGAATTCTGAGAGCAGGACACCGGATGGCAATATCTTTCCCGCAGGGTAATTTTTATGGAACGGCCAGATGTAATCCAGCCCGAACCCCAGCACGGCCGTGGTAAATATGGACCTTGCCGAGGCCTCCACGTGTGCCAGAGTGTCGATGCCGCGTGCCATGCCCGAGACAATGTTGAACACCAAGCCCGACGACCTTGCCCCGTCGAGTATTTTGTTCACAGCCTGCCAGCCGTAATCCGTCGACACCCTGGTACCGACTATGCCTAGGTTAAATGCCTCGGCCGGCCAGTTTTCCATCCCGCCCGCGGCATAAAGCACTGTCGGGGGGTCGTATATTTTTTTTAGGTTCGCCGGATAGCGGTCGTCATTGACGGTAAATATCGTGACATTTTTTTTGCGGCGTTCTCGAGTTCCCCGTCGACGGAATAAAAATCGTCGAAATAAAGGATGGATCTCGATATTTCCGCGCCGATCCCCTCGACCGCCTTTAATTCCGCGGCCCCGGCCGAGAAAACATTTTCAGCCGACCCACAATAAGCGATGAGCCTTTTTATCCTTACGCTTCCCAGCCCCGGCACCATGTTCAAAGCTATCAATGCTGTACGCTCGTCCATGACGATCCCCCCATGATTATTACCGGGGATCGGCTGCCCGGAGCCTGTTATTTGCCTGACGAAAGACAATGATACTTTTTTAACAGTCATATGTCAAGTTTTTTTGCTTTTTATACCTTTATATATTATACTTTCATCATGGATAAAACTAAAAAATACGCGCGCGCCGTTCTTGCGGTCTTTTTCCTGTTTTTTATCGCAGGAGCCTCGCAGCCTTCATATAATTCAAGGCTTGAAAAAAAGATATTTGAACTTGTAAACATACAGCGTCAGAACAACGGCCTGAAGCCGCTTAAAAGTTCGGTCAAACTCTCGCAGATAGCCAGGGAACACAGCGCAGACATGGCAAAACGCAATTATACCTCCCATATAACCCCGGAAGGCTTAAACCCAACAGACAGGGCAAAAAAAGCTGGTTTCAAAACGGAAATAGTATATCCCGACAGGATAAGGAAAGGCGTGGGAGAGAACCTGGCAATGCACCAGGAGGGCATCGAGGAGAACGGGGTAAAAAGCTATTACCTAAAGGGAGTCGACGAGACGGCCAAAATACTTGTGGAAGGTTGGATGAACAGCCCCGGTCACAGGGAAAATATTTTGAATCCGGATTACACGATGGTTGGGACCGGGGTGGCGGTCTCGTCGGATAAGAAGGTGCTGGCTACGCAGATGTTTTTCTAGATCGTATCCGTGAAGTTTATCTCGATGTTCGCCCCTTCGGCTATGGGCGTCGTATAGCCCGCCTTTTCCCCGTTGACCTTGAGCTCGAGCATCTTCCCCTTTGCCCTCTGCATGTCCAGCGGATAAGTCTTGAATATCGAGGAAAGCATCAGCTTTTCGTCCTTAATCTTTGTCTCGATGGCCGCCCCGTTTATTATGAATTCCTCGTCCGAGACCCTCCTGCCGTTCATGGTTATGTCGGGCGCGCCCTGCTCGATCTCAAATGGTTTGCCGTTTACCACGACGCTCAACCCCTTTTTCGGCGCTATCTTAAGGACGTCCCTTATCCTGAAATACGACGGGGCGTCCTTATATTCCAGCCTGTCGAGGTTACGAACCCTGTAATCCGCGGATACCTCGATGTTGTTGACCTTTAGCTGGTAGTTCCTCTGTTTTATTATTTTTGGCTCCCCGTTGACCGTAATTATAATGTCCCTCTCGCCCGAGGCCGGCAGCGAGAACCCGGCCCTTGAAAGCACGTCGGCCGCGGTGTCCAGCCTTTTTACCTCAAGATCTGCCCTGTCGCTTAAAGGCTCCGCCGCCGTGACTTCTTTGCCCGAAAGCAGTATAAGCGGTTCTATGTGCGCGATCTTGCCGTTGATCTCAACCGAAGTCATGAAATCAGCGTTTATCACGTCGCGAATAATGCCGGAGGCGTCCTCTCCGTTTGACGCGGCCGTAATATATATTGAATCACCCTGCCTTACCGTATCCTCAAGGTTTTTTTCGGAATCATTCACAAAAACTTTCGCGTGGGCGGCATGTCCCCCGCGCAGCATCTTTAATTCCCCGTTTACGGTGAAAGAAAGCGACCTGCCCGGCACGCCGTAGAGGTTTTTCAACTCGAGCCCGCGGGACAAAAGCACGTCCAGCACCCTTATCTTCTGGTCGAGGTTTATTATGAATTCCTTTTCTCCGTTCACGGTAACTTCGACGAACGCTATGCCCTTCTTGAACAGCGCGGTCTCGAGTATTCCGACGGGCGTTATGCCCTCGGTGCCCTTTAATATGTCGGGCAGGTTCTCTATGTTTGCCACGCTCTCGGGTGTCCTTGAGCCCACCCTGTTTGCGGGCAGCCCCAGGTTTTCCGCCACCTTGTCCCTTAGTATCTTAAGCGAGCTCCCGCCGCCGACCATTACCACGGCCTGCGGCTGGCTGCCGTTGAGGTTGAGTATCTCGTCGGCCACGTCCCTGGCGACTTCGTCGGCCTTTGGCGCAACAGCCGCGTAAAATTGCTCCGCGCCTATTGTGACGGGATTGTTGAAAATATCCCGGCTCTCGAAAGGCTCCCCTGTAGCGGCGTTCCTTTTTATTGTCTCGGCGGTGTTAAAATCAACGAGGAATTCGTGGCATATGGACTCGGTTATCTCATCACCGGCCTTTGGTATCATTCCGTATGATTCAATCCGTCCTTTTTTTGTAATTGCGATATCCGAGGTTCCGGCGCCGACATCCACAAGCGCCAGGTTTAAAAGCCTCATGTCCTCGGGTATGGTTACGTAAAGGGCTGCGATAGGCTCCAGTGTTATCGAATCGATCGAGAGGGAACAATTTTTCAGTACGGAGACCATTGAATCCAGGACTGTCCTGGGTAAAAATGTCACGATTGATTCCGTTGCTATGGAGGCTTTTGCCGGGTGCTGGAGGGGATTTTTCATCACCTCGCCGTCGACGGTGAAAAATACCGTGGAATATCCGACGCAGTAGTATGAGGACTTTTTGTCGGCGGGAAGGTCGGCGTAAGCGTGCCTTACGCTCTCGAGCTCCAGGAAGGAAATGTCCTCGGCTGTTATTTCCCCTTTTTTTTCCATCTCCGCGGCGGAGCGTTTTGTGTAAAGGGCCCTTCCGGCGAGGGCCGTGGTAACTTTTTCAAGGACGACGCCGTTGTGATCTTCAAGTATTTTTTTTATTTTTTTTACGATTGTTGTGACATCCTCTATGGAATGTATCTGGCCGTCGAGCATGGCTCGTTTGTCGTGCTCGAGTATCACGGCGTCAATTATGCGCACTTTGTCCCCGCGCAGCTCCCCTAAAATGCCCGCCACCTTGCGGGTTCCTATGTCCAGAGCAAAGACCGCCATTTTTTATATCTCCTTGTTTTTCAAAATATTCATGTCAAACCTTGATGGCCTGAAGCAAAACTTTCACCGACGGCACGTCGGGTATCAAAAGCAGGTAACCTTTAATGACATTCTCATTGGCCTCGGAAAACTGCGTCTCTATGGAAAGCAGGTAATTCGACATCCCGTCAAAGCCGTCGGAGAGCGACGAGAGTATTGCAGAGGCGATGTCAAACACAAGGTTGGGGACCGAGGGTAAAAGCAGCAGCCCGAGGAATTCGTTGAGAGAGTTCATGTACGCGCCTGCAAGTATGTTGCCTGTCTCTTTTATTGCCGAGTTGCCGACTTCGGAGAGCACCTTGGTGGAGCCGACCGGCTTTTGCAGGAGCATGTCCACGAGCGATAGCGCCGATTCCCTCGTAAGCAGCAGCACGATCTTCGAGGATATGTCGCCCAGCACGTTCATGATGATGCCTGCCACAAGGGTGTTGGGCTCGCCGAGCAGCGTCTCGATGTCCTTTATCATGACCACTTTTACTTCCGGTACCGATATCATTATCTTTTTCTTGATGAGCTGCGAGAGGGCTGTGGCCGCGTGTCCGGCGCCGATATTGCCCACCTCTTTTAGAGCGTCTATCTGTGTCTCTGTAAGTGTCTGAAGGCTGTTATCCGCCATTAAAAAGCTCCTTATATTTAAAATCCAGGGCACTTAATCCCGCCCTAAAATCATATTGAAATCAATTATACTACAACTGAGCAAAGGTATCATGTTAATTTTTATTATTAATGATAAATATAAAAACAGATTACCAATTATTTAATTTTTTTACATATTCCCAGTATATGCTTTTTTTTAGTTTACCATTAAAATCGTCGAGAAATTCCTTCTTATCAGGGATCGCATAGCCGCTGTCATTGTCTGTCATGTATTTATTGGTTTTTGAAAAAATATCATAAAATTTTTCTTCCAGATTCCCATTTCCTGTATAAACCAAATCAAGCAAGTAATGGGCAAGAAATGTGCCGTATCTTCCCTCATCTTTTTCTTGCAATGCGAATTTTTGCATTTCGGCGTCACTGGGCGGCGCTTTTTTCATAACTTCCGGACATATGACATATTTGCCGTCCATGAATTTCCATATTATGACAGGGGCAATAAATGTCTTGTCACCTGACCACCAAAATTCCTGATAAGTCCAATCCCTGCCTATTAATTCCGTTGTTCCATCATTATCAACATCTTTAAACTGCAAACCACTGCATCCATTAAAAATGTAATTCAAAACTTTAAATTCCTTGCCAAGAGAAAAAATCAGGTATTTGGAACAACAATAGGCTCCACCTGTCCACCAACTAATTACCAGCGTTGGATTCCCATCCCCCGTAAGACATTCTCCTGCTTTTGGGATACATCCGGGATCTCCATCCATTGAAACGCAAGCCCCGTCAAAATCCCAGTCATGCTCAAACTTTTTTTCTTTGTAAACCAGTTTATCCTTCTTTGTTATTTCTATTGAAGAACCTATTTTCATAAAATCCGACGTATCATGATTTATGTCTTGTACAAAAGTATAATCATTTATTTTTATGCGTGTATTTGATCCGGTTCCATACTTTTTTTTAATTCTTGACACTGTTGCCGGTATTAATTTCTTTTCCTTATCATCAATTGTTTTTGTGTTTGCCGACATATAGTTATCTTCTAATAATTTTACATTCATTTGATACACGGTATTATTTGAAACAAAAAATATCATATCTTTTTTTGGCCATATTGGATATTCCGGATTAATGTTTTTTTAAAATTCCGTCTTTAAATGACAGGATCTGTGTAGATTTATTGTTTTTGAAATCACAATTTTGCATCCCTTCCGAATCAAAGCGGAATAAACATTTATTATCAGGCGACCATAATAAATAATTTTTCGCAGAAATTCCGGTAATATCACTCACGCCGTAATCAACATCAAGGGTGCACAACACTCCTTTCGAGGAATACGCGAGAACATTTCCGTTGGTTTGAAGCGCAGGGGATACCTCTGGATCATAATCTTCTATAATTGTCCTGGAATCTGTAAATACGGTATCATAATACGTATAACCGATTATCCCATTGCTGTAATCATTTTTTTCTGTGTTCCAAACAATTTTATGGTCATTGAATGCCCAACCGTCAATATTTCCTCCAAACATTTTATTATCAATCTCATTGTTCCCTATATTATAAGTAATAGCGCCCGGTCTGTTTTCCTCATTTGTTTCGCCTCCATATTGGTAAGTATATGAGAAATTTGCATTAAAGCAGATATTCAATCCGTCATTACTTAATGCTATTTTACCAATATTACCTGCTTCATTTAATCCAATTTTGCAATTATTATAATATGATTTTGATGTTTTAAAATTGTTATATGTAAATAATGTATTTTTTGTATTACTTTGAAGATCATATTCGCACAGCCCATCGTTATTAAAGTAATACAATTTGTCATTGCTATATACAATACTACTTATTATTTTGTCTGTTGTTATTTTCTTTACATCAAACATTTCAATATTCACGGAGAAAATAGGGCTACTAACAAAAACACAAAGAATAAAGATAAATTTTATTTTTTTCAAAAACCCCACTCCTTTTAAACCCCATCTACTCCGATAATT
>Ga0181535_10000843_pt1 | contig 42897 bp, 34 predicted proteins | sample PEATcosm2014_Bin_44_FD_119774 | JGI IMG/M metagenome (GOLD analysis project Ga0181535, IMG submission 119774) | Peatland microbial communities from MTU Mesocosm Facility, Houghton, MI, USA - PEATcosm2014_Bin17_30_metaG | ecosystem: Environmental > Terrestrial > Soil > Wetlands > Peat | place... | reverse complement strand
GACACCACCTTCACCCTTCTCGCCCTTGCCAACGCCGGCTATTACGAAGAAGCACTTGCGTGGCAGGACTGGCTTCTTCGCGCCCTGGCCGGCAGTCCCGATCAGGTCCAGATCATGTACGGCATCAAGGGGGAGCGCCAGCTGTTCGAGCGGGAAGTCGACTGGCTCCCCGGATACGAAAACTCGCGACCCGTTCGTGTCGGCAATGCCGCATCGCTCCAACTGCAACTCGATATCTACGGCGAAATGCTCGACTGCTTCTTCCACTCCAAACACAGCGTCGATGGCCACACCGAAGACGACTTCCGCGTCCTCATCCAACTCCTCGAACACCTCGAGACCATCTGGCGCCTGCCCGATCAGGGCATCTGGGAAGTCCGCGGCGACCCCCAGCACTTCACTTATTCCAAAATGATGGCCTGGGTCGCTTTCGATCGCGCCATTCTGCTCGCCGAAGAGCTCGGTTACAAAGCCCCCATCGAAAAGTGGCGTCTGCTGCGCGACACCATCCACGCCGAAATCTGCGCCAAGGCCTACAACAAGAGAAAGAAGACCTTCGTCCAGGCCTACGGCTCAACGCAGCTCGATGCAGCTTTGCTCCTGATGCCGCTTGTGGGTTTCCTGCCTCCCTCCGATCCGCGCGTGATCTCGACCGTCGAAGCCATCGAACGCGTGCTGATGCTCAACGGCCTGGTCATGCGCTACAACACCGCCAAAGTCGACGACGGCCTGCCGCCCGGTGAAGGAGTCTTCCTCGCCTGCAGCTTTTGGCTCGTCGGCAGCCTCAAGGCCATCGGCCGCGAGAGGGACGCGCGCAGGCTCTTCAACCGCCTCCTCAAGTTGCGCAACGACCTCGGCCTGCTCGCTGAGCAATATGATCCCCAACTGAAGCGCCAGGTTGGCAACTTTCCCCAAGCCTTCTCGCACATCGCCCTGGTCAATGCAGCCTTCTATCTGGAGGATCGAACTGACCTCCGCAAACGCGCCCACCGCCATGTGAAGAACCGGGCTGCGGCTAGTTCCCGCCCGGCGAGTGCTAAGGTACAACCGTGAAGGCGGCAAACCAACCGGGCTCCCGAAGGAAATTGCCCGGTCTCTCCGTCGCCGACGGTTTCATGCGCCATCCCTTCGATCTAGCCCACGGCGTGCGCACCAGCGGCCTCATCGCCGGCCGGCACCTCAAGAGCGGCCATCGCCACGATCGCCATGCCACGGCCTACTACGGCGTTGCCCCCTCCGTCTTTCAAAAACTGATCCGCCGCTGGCAGCGCTCCCGGCCCGCAGCTCCAATCTCTGACTTCACCTTCATTGACGTGGGCGCCGGAATGGGCCGTGCCGTTCTCCTCGCCTCCGAGGCGCCCTTCCAAAAAGTCATCGGTGTTGAGCTGCACCCCACTCTCGCCCGCATTGCCCGGCGCAACCTCCGTCTCTGGCGCGCTGCCGGCCGCGTGCGCACTCCTATCCGCATTTCATGTGCCGACGCCGTCGATCTTGCGCTGCCCCCCGGTCCCACCCTCCTCTTTCTCTTCAACCCCTTCGGCGCACCCGTCCTGCGCCGCCTGCTCAAACGTATCGCGCAAGAATTCGCCCACCGCCCCGGCCAGCTCGACCTGCTCTACGTCAACAACGAACAGGAAGCCACGATCGAGTGCGCCCGCGGCTTTCGGCGGCTTTTCCTCGGCCAGATTGCCCGCTCCCGCGCCGACGCCATCGCCGACCACTCCATCCTCGCCAACCAGCCCGACGGAGAATACGCCTCCTCCAACTACGAGGACTGTTCCATCTGGCGCTGGACCGGATAATGCCTCGCAGCCCCGCCCTGTTCCTACAGAAGAAATTGTTCTGCAAGGCATTGACGGCGGGCCCACCTCGGGCTGAGAGTATTGGATGGTCTTGCTGGGAGCTGGCATCATCTGCGTACGACCGTGAAAGAGCCGCGTCTCATCCTTGGCATCGGTGAGTTGTTGTGGGACATCCTCCCAGAGGGCCCACGCTTAGGCGGCGCCCCCGCGAACTTCACTGTCATGGCAGGCCGTCTTGGCAATCATGCCATCATCCTCAGCCGCATCGGCCGTGACGATCCGGGCCGCAACGCCATCAAGCTGCTCGATCCGCTCCCCGTCGACACCAGCAATATCCAGGTCGACCCGGCGCACGAGACAGGCCGCGTGACCGTGATCCTCAAAGACGGTCAAGCGGAATACGTCATTCACCAGCCTGCCGCGTGGGATTCTCTCGAACTTTCCGACTCGTGGCTCCAGCTTGCCGAGCGCGCCGATGCCATCTGTTTCGGTTCGCTGGCCCAGCGCAGTATCGAATCCCGCCAGACCATCCAGACGCTGGCAGCGCAGACCTCCTCCTCCTGCGTGCGCATCTACGACGTGAACCTTCGCCCGCCGTTCTACTCCGGCGAAATCGTGCAGGAATCGCTCGAACTCGCCACCGTCGTCAAGATGAACGACGCTGAAGTCCCGCTGGTGCTCGCCCTTCTCGGCCTCCCGCTCAACGAAGAGCCCGCTTCGACCCGCTTGCGCGTGGGTGCGGAGCGTCTTCTCTCTGAGTTCCCGACACTGCAGATGGTCGCCATCACCTGCGGAGGCCAGGGCAGCCTCCTGGTCACGCCAGACGGCTGGCATCAACATCCCGGCGTGCGTGTGCACGTGGCCGATACCATTGGCGCGGGCGATGCCTTCACTGCGGCCATGACCCACTACCTGCTTCGCGGCGCCGACCTCGCCACCCTGAACGAAGCAGGGAATCGATGGGGCGCCTGGGTCGCATCGCAGGCAGGCGCCATGCCCGAGCTCTCCGAAGCCGTGCACGCCAGGCTCTCTGCCACCATCGAAAGCATCGCGTAACGAACCATCAATGGTCTGTGCCATCGGAGGCAGCTTCGGAGGGAGCAGGGGCCTTCAGGCCCCTAAAAAATGCCGAATTTTGCGTGGCCTTTAGGCCCTGCCGGTGCAGCGCGGGGTAACCGAAACCGTTGTCCTAGAATCCCGGCGGACGTTCTCCCGCCACCCCAAATGCCTTCTCCAGCGCCAGTCCGGCCTGCGCCACCGTCCCCTCATCGAACAAACGCCCGATCAACGTGACGCCGTGCGGCACACGCCGCGGCGGGGAAAACTTCGGCAGAGGATGCGCCGGGTCTGGAGCCCAGTCGCTGCGTGCCTCCGCCACCTTCACAAATCCTGCGCGCAGCGTCAGCGATGGATGCCCCGTGAAGTTCGTAATCGTGAGCGTCTCATCGCGCAGCGCCGGCACCAGCAGTAGGTCAACATTGGCGAAGATCCGCGCCATCTCCAACGCCACCTTCCTTCGGAACCGGTCCATCTGCACGAAATCCACCGCCGACAAGAACCGTGACTGCCGGAACGTATTCGGCCATCCATCCGGAACCTGCATCTTCAGTTGGTCAACACCGTGGCTCAGCGTCAACTCTTCAAACGCTGCCGCCGACTCGGCGAACAGAATTACGTTCAGCGAGTCATACGGCCAGTTCGGCAGCGATACCTCCACCGTCTTCATGCCCAGCTTCTTCACCGTTTCCAGCGCCGCTCGATCCACATCCGTTGCCGGCGCCTCTTTCATCCATCCAGGGAAATACCCCACGCGCAGTCCCGCTACGCTCGCGCCCGCGTCGAACGCCAACCGACTTGGCACGCTGCCCAGATCGCCTGCATCCGGTCCGGAGATTGCCTTCAGCACCAGCATCGTGTCTTCCACGCAGCGCGCCATCGGCCCCAGCTTGTCCAGCGACCAGCACAGCGTCATCGCTCCGGTGCGCGGAACCCGTCCGAACGTCGGCCGTAGCCCCGTCACGCCACAACGCATCGACGGGCTGGTGATGCTGCCTTCGGTTTCGCTCCCAATCGAAAAGCCGACCAAACCCGCTGCTGTTGCCGCACCGGGCCCCGCACTCGAACCCGACGCACCTTCCTCCAACAGCCACGGATTCACCGTCTGCCCACCGAACCAGATGTCGTTCAGCGCCAGCGCCCCCAGGCTCAGCTTCGCCACCAGCACCGCACCCGCGACTTCCAATCGCTGTGCGACCGCCCCATTCTTCGCCGGCACACGATTCCGGAACGGCTCCGCACCATACGTCGTCGCGATGCCCGCCGTGTCCAGCAGATCCTTTGCGCCCCACGGAATCCCATGCAAAGCTCCGCGATAATGTCCAGCTCCAATCTCCGCGTCTGCCTTCCGTGCATGGGCCAGCGCCTGATCATGCACCAGCGTGATCACGCAGCGCAGCGTCGGGTCGAACTTCTCCAGCCGTCGCAGATAAATCTCCGTCAGCCGCTCTGACGTAATTGCCCCGCTCTCAATCCAGCGCGAGAGCTGCGCGACCGGCGCACACGCAATCGCGGCCTCATCGCTCGGCAAGGGAACATCAGCATCAGCACTCCGCACAAAGCGATCCGTCTCCGGCATCCCGCGCACAATCCCCGGTAGCGACGGATTCCACAGGGTCGCGGGCGCGTCCGTCGCTTCAAGTGTTACCTTGCGCGGGCCCACACGCGGCTCATAGAGCGATGCCATCGAAACCCGCCAGTTGCCGGCCGCCTGCTCCAGATCCTTCTCCGTCATCTCGACCTGCACCAGCTTTTCGGCTTCCTTGAACGTCGCCGCCGAAACCTCCGGCCCCACCGCCGGCGAAGTCCCGAACGCTGGCGGAGCACCCGGCGTTGATGCTTGACCCGACGTTTGGTTCGGGGTTTGATTCTGCGCATCCGGCGTTTGCGCCGGTAGCGTGCCAGCCAGCACGCCACCCGCCAACACACTCTTTGATCCGAGAGCAATAAACTCGCGTCGTGAAGTCGTCATAGCTTCCTCTTTGGGATTGTTGATTCGTGACGTTGGGTAGGCAACCATACTAACGCCCCTCCCCAGCCTGCAATCCGCGATCCGGCCACCCCACATAAAACCGGAGAAACCCCATCCCAACTCTTGCCGTAGAATCAACTGAGCGCTTGCGGGCCTCAACTTCGAAACCCGCTGGTGCGTCAGGTACAGATGAGCGAACAAGTCAACCCAGGTTCCAGGGAGGTCCAGGCAGTTTCACCTGCGTGGAGCAGAATCGAGAGAGCCCGCCATCCCCAGCGGCCGTATCCCATGGACTTCATCGAACGAATCTTTACGGACTTCAGCGAGATTCACGGGGATCGCGCCTTCGGCGACGACGAGGCCGTAGCCTGTGGCATGGCCCGCTTCGGCGACGACGAAGTCCTCGTCATCGGCAACCGCAAGGGCGGCACCACCAAAGAACGCGTCCGCCGCAACTTCGGCATGCCCCATCCCGAGGGCTATCGCAAGGCCCTCCGCTGCATGAAAATTGCCGAGAAGTTTGGCCGGCCTATTGTTTCTCTGATTGACCTGCCCGGCGCCTACCCGGGGCTCGGTGCGGAAGAACGCGGCCAGGCCGAAGCCATCGCTCGCAATATCCGCGAAATGGCGCGCCTCCGGGTGCCTACCATCTCCGTCATCAGTGGTGAAGGCGGCTCCGGCGGAGCCCTTGCGCTTGCCGTCAGCGACCGCGTCCTGATCCTCGAAAACGCCCTCTACTTCGTCATTACGCCTGAGTCCTGCGCAGCCATCATGTGGCGCGACGCAGCCAACAAGCAGTTGGCCGCGGAAGCCATGCGCATCTCCGCGCCGGAAGTCGCGGCCGCGGGTTGTGTCGACGAAATCGTGCAGGAACCCCCCGGCGGTGCCCACGTCGACCACGAAGCCGGCGCCGGCGTGCTCGGGACCGCACTCAGGAAACACCTGGATCAGCTCAAATCGATGTCCATCGACCAGCTGGTTGCAGCGCGCCAGGAGAAATTCCGCAAAATCGCGCAGTTCTACACGGAAGGGTAGCGGGTGAGATTCTTTCAGCGGCTCGGCAACCCGGCTGCCAGCGATGCCATCCTCGTCTCGCCCTGCGCCCAACTCCGAGTTAACGACGTCCGGCGCGTGGGGAGCCTGCCATGAGCCCGGTTCCTCCATTCGCCGGCAAGATGCGCGACTATCTCGAGTTCATCGCCGCGATTGTCTACTATCTGCTCGCGCGCGGCTGGGCGCATCGAACGGCACCCCGCTTGGTCCCAGAAACATGGATGCCGCTTGCCGAGCAAGGCATCCTTCTCGTCCTGCTCGTCGCCATCTTCAGCGCCTTTGGCCGATTCCTCGATCGGGAGACAAATCCAATGGGCCAGCAGGGTCTCCCGTTTCGCCCGGGATGGCCCCACGAAGCCGGCCTTGGCCTCGTCCTGGGCTGGGGTGCTGCGCTGGCCTGCGTTCTGACCTTCGCCGTCTTTGGCGGAATCGCCATCGTCCTCACCACCGATCGAGCGGCTTGGGGAGCGCTGCCGGGCGACACGCTCTTCTTCGCCTTCGCCGCTTTCGTTGAAGAGATCGCCTTTCGCGGCTATGGTTTCCAGCGTTTTCTTCGCGCAGTAGGTCCAGTCGGCGCGACCCTCGGTTTTGCCGCCTTCTATGCTGCATTGCAGGCTCTGCAACCCGGTGCCGGCAAGGCCAGCATCGCCGTCTCCGTGGTCTTCAGCCTCCTCCTCTCGCTGGCCTATCTGCGTACGCGCGCCTTGTGGGTGAGCTGGGGTCTTAACTTCGCCTGGAAGGCGAGCCGCGCCCTGATCTTCGGTCTCGCTGTCAGCGGCGTCAGCAGTCACTCCTCCATCATTGAGGGCGACCCGATGGGACCTTTCTGGCTTACCGGCGGCGGCTACGGCCTCGACGGCAGCTGGTTCGCATTCCTCATCCTGCTCGCCGCCATTCCTGTTCTCTACCGCCTCACGCGCGATCTCGATTTCCAGCACAACGCTCCCGTCCTTGTTCCCGGCGGAATTCCCGTCGATCTTGAATCCGGCACGCAACGCCAGCACGACGCCTACATGGCTTCCGTGCCACCTGCCGCTCCGCCGCTGGTGCAGATCCTTCCTGTAGCCGTACCTCCAGCATCGAACGGAGCAGACAAGGCGCCCGGCGGCGAACAGGAATCAACTCATTGATCTCCACGCATTTCATCCCCTCGTAACCCGAATCTTCACGACCGGCTCACAACTAATTTGACCGCCGCCCTTGCACGGAACTATCGTTTGGGCAATGCTCGATGAGAGAGCCATGGGAGGTTCCCATGAGAACGTCGTTTCTGCGCACATCTCCTCTGAACGACCAAACCGGTCGCCGCTTGAGTCCGCGCCTGCTGGTCTGCGCCTTCGCGACGCTCCTCTCCATGCCTGCCTTAGCCCAGGTCATCACCATCGACACCAATGGGAATGCCAGCAACAACTCCGGTCAGGCCGGGACCGTCGACCGCCGTTACGCGCAGATTCAGCCGACCAAAATCGACTTGCCGCCAAGCGAACTCGACGCCAAAACACGTCTCGAGCTGATTCGATTTCTTGAAGCAGACCAGGGATTCGCCATGCGGCCGTTTCCGAAGGGCCACAGAGGCCTCACCCTCGTCGCCAACGGCAAGCTTGACCCTGCCGGAGAGGGCTATCTCTCCATGGTCACGGCCAACGGGATCTCGGCCAAGCCCGGCGACCGCCTCGTCATCACGGACGTCAAAATCGATCGCTCCAAAATGGTCTTCGATCTCAACGGCGGTCCCGATCCGCGTCATCGCTTCTTGCGCCACATTCAGATTGGCGCCGGACCGGATATGAATCCCGTCGTCGGGGACACGGACCCGGGGCAGGAACCTGTCGGATCTCGTCTCACCCTCACCTTCAAGGACCACATCCCCGAGCTCACCGGCAAGCAGGTTGAAGCTCTTCTTGCGCCGCTCATATCCTTCGAAGTCAAAACTCCCATCCAGGCCTTCACTGATACGCTGCCGCCCAAGCTCAAAGACGCCATCCTCGGCCACAACGTCCTCGTCGGCATGAGCACCGATATGGTGCTCTTTGCCAAGGGGCAGCCGCAGAGCAAGATTCGTGAGATGGAAGGGCAGATGCCCTTCGAAGAGTGGATCTACGGCAAGGCCCCGAGCGACATCGAATTCGTGCGCATCAACGGCAACCGCGTCATTCGTGTCGAAATCGCCGCAGTCGGCAAAGAGCCTGTGATCTTCACCAAAGATGAAGTCGAAGGCATGATGCGCACCGACGGCACACCGCTCTCTGCTGAGACCGCCGACGCACATCCCATCAAGCTCGGCGATGTCCAACGCGATCCCGACAAGCAGGCGCCCAACGCACCACCCAGTCTCCGCAACCCAGGAGAGACCCTTCCCAACCAGGACGGCAAGGACAGCCGCGTTGGGGTCATGAAGCCTGTCCAGTTCCCGAAACAGTCTCCGGACGACGAACCCAACGCTCGCCCCGACCAGCAGCCTGCCTCGCCGCAAACCTCGGCCCCGCCGTCTTCACCGTCTTCAACGCCGTCGTCTTCCGCACCGCAGCCTGCGCCCGCTAATCCGCAGCAAACTCCGCCTACCGCGACGCCGTCGGCGCAAACAAGCACGCCTCCGCCTGCCACCAGCCAGCCGCAGCCCCAATAACGAGCGCACTTCGGGTAAACTGGAAGCAGCGAGTCTCGCTTCTCCTGACATTTTCACGAGGAGTTTCCGACCGCGCCGTTGAAGCCGGGCGCAGCCTCACCTTGCGCTCGTGTGCAGAGACACTTCACGAAGGAGAAACACCCAGCAATGGCAAAAATCGCAAAGACCGGCGACCGCGCGAAAGTCATGGACACTACCAAGTCCACCGACTGTCCCAAGTGCAGCAAACCCACCCGCATCGTCAAGCGTGTAAAGGACCGCGAACGCGGCATCCCGGGCGGTGTCTATATCTCTTGCTCAGCCTGCGATTTCCACGAGAAATTGTAGGCAACACTTGAGTTTTGAGCACAGTATAGCCCGGCAGTTGGCCGGGCTTCGCTGTCTCTATAGCGCTCCCGCCATCTCCTCGAGAATTGCCCGCGCCGCTTCCGCAGGATTTGCCGCCTGCGTGATCGGCCGCCCAACCACCAAAAAGCTCGCGCCCTGCCGAAGAGTCTCCGCTGGCGTAGCCACGCGCTTCTGATCTCCTACCGCCGCCCCCGCAGGACGAATCCCCGGCACCACCAGAACCCCTTCCTCGCCAGTCAGCTCCCGCAACGCCGCCACTTCCTGCGGCGAACATACAAAACCGCGGATTCCAGTCTCTAGTGCGAGCTTAGCCAGCCTCTCTACAGTGGTCGCAGGGCTCGCCGCCACACCCACTGCGTTCAGTTGCTCGGCATCCATGCTGGTCAGTACCGTCACCGCCAGAAGCTTCGGCGGGTCAGGCAGCTTCTCCAGTTCTTCCCGAGCTGCCAGGAGCACCGCCGGTCCTGCCAGCGCGTGCAGATTCATCATCCGCACACCCAATCCGGCCGCGGACCGCACCGCTCCCGCCACGGTGTTTGGAATGTCGTGAAACTTCAGATCGAGAAAGATCGAATGCCCTCGCGCCACCAGTTGCTCAACGATTGCCGGGCCTGCCGCGGTAAACAGCTCCAGACCCACCTTCAGCCAGGGACATGTGCCGTCCAGCCGGCTCACCAGCTCCATCGCTGCCTTCGCCGACGGCACATCCACAGCGACGATGAGCCGCTTGCGCGCCTCTTCATGTGAATCGGACACCGTCGCAGTCGAAGGCGCGGGCAGGGAATCGAGCTTGGAAGTCGCCATACCCAAATGCTATCGCAGTTTTTGAGTCACAATGTCCCGGAGCCGCTCAATGCAAGTCGACGCGACCCTCAAGGAGCGGCGACGCCGCCGTGACCCCAGAATGGCCGAAGCAACTCAGCAATTGCCGTAGCCAAAATGCCCTGCGCGACTCCGCTATCTCGTCAGTTCCCAATAGATCAAGTCAGCATCTCCCCGAGCCAGGGATTCATCGCCGGAGAGCATGTTCCGCTGTCCCGGCTCCATTCACATCCGTGGGAAGAAACCGCCTCAGATAGTTCAGCGGATCGTCGCTGGCCGCCATCTGGCGCAGATGATACCTCCACACATCCGGCTTGATCGTCCTCCGCGTGAACGGCTTGCGCGTTACCTGCACCACCTGGCCGTTTCGGTTCACGCGCGCGTAAGTGATCGACGGAACCATAAAACTGATGCGCGCGCCGGATCTCCAATACGAGCGGGCAAACTCATGTGAAAAGAGGAGACTGTAGTGCCTCCCCTCGGTCGCAACCATGCTCAGGGCCTGCTCTACGCCAGGCCAACTGGGTTGCACATGCTTCTGGAACCAATCTCGAAACTCAAATCCGTTAAACTGGGCTTGGTTGAGAACAAGCCGCAGCAACTCTTTGAGGGTCATCGCTGGATCCTTTTTCGAGCTAACCGAGCTCGGGTGAAAACGCGCCATCAGTTATAGGGGACCGGACCTCCTACACAGCGAGGCTTACACTGTCAAACGTGAAAAGCGTTCACTTTCCTTTTATGTTTTTTCGTTGGATTTCAGAACTTGCGTATATCAAACGTTCTCAGGCAGTTGGAAATGGATTTCTTGGCTGAATCGGTTTCAATCGGGAAGATCGAAGCGAAGGCGTTCGCCGTAACAATGAAGGGGCATTTGTTCCGATGAAAGCTGTGCTCCTTGGCTGCGCTCTGCTGCTCCTCGCCGCGTCCGCCGGCGCAGACCCCGTGCATACCAACCCACTCAATCGAGACCCCCTCGTCCGCGAAGCATCGGAGCACTTCTACAATCTCGACTTTCCCGGCGCTGTCGATCGCCTGCAGCGCTTCCACAGGCAGCACGCCGGCGATCCCCAAGCGACCGTCCTTCTGCTCAATGCTCAGATCTTCGAGGAACTCTACCGGCTCGACCTCCTCGACACGACCTTCTATGCCAACGACGGCTTCCTCACCGGCCGCCACGCAACCCAGGAGGACCCCGCCGCCCGCGATCGCATTTTTGCTCTCGTCGATGAAACCGTGCATGAGGCCGATTGGCGCATCGCGAAGAATCCCAACGATGTCGACGCTCTCTTTGCGAGGGGCTGGGCGCGCAGTCTGCGCTGCGCCTACGTGGCTATGGTCGAACGCGGCTTCAGTACTGGCTTTCGCCTCGCCACCAAAGCCAAAGACGACGAGGTCCGCGTCCTTCAACTCGATCCCGATTACGTCGACGCAAAACTGGTCGTCGGCGTCTACGAGTACGTCGTCGGAGCCTTGCCGTGGCCCTTCAAGCTCCTGATTGGCTTCGCCGGTGTAACCGGCTCAAAAAGCAAGGGCCTCGAGATGCTCCGCGACGACGGCAACCGGGGCATCGTCACCAGCGTCGAGGCGCGCACAGTGATCGCGCTCTTCCTGCGCCGGGAGAGCCGCTACAAAGAGGCCATTCAGGTCCTCCAAACCCTCAAGGCCCAATATCCTCACGACTATCTCTTCTGCCTCGAAGAAGCGAATCTGCGCCGGGACGACGGCCAGGGCATGATCGCCGTCGATGCTTACCGCCAGGTTCTTGCCGACGCAGCTAAACCCGGCTACTTCACCCAGGCACGCCTCGAACTCGCCTACTTCGGCTTCGGCGATGCCCTTCGTGGCCAGCGCCACTACAGTGAAGCAGCGGCGGCCTTTGAGCAGGCCGCCCTCGCACCCAACGTCGGTCCCGAGCTCAAAATCCGCTCTCTGCTTGCCGCCGGCGAGTGTCGCGACCTGAACGGCGAACGCCCCAAAGCCCTCGACGACTACCGCGCCGCCATCGCTGCCGGACCCAATACCTCTCGCGCCGACACCGCCCGCAAGCGTCTTCAAACCCCCTACCACGGCAACTAGCGTCCCGAGGCCGAAGATCCGCAACGCTGGGTGGCTCAGGTCCCTCGCCCTTGGGGACCGGGGAAAGCAAGCACATCGCCGGATAGTTGCACCAGGATCAATCCAGCACCCCCCGGAACCACCGCGCCTCCCTTTGCGTAGAATCTTCAGAGACAGACCGGAGTCCGCCATGAACTTCTACTGCTATCGCTGTGGAACCAATCTGCCGATGGGTGCGCGTTTCTGTTCGAACTGCGGCACGGTCGTCGCCGCCACGGCTCCCCCTCCGGGCCATCCCCTTGTCCGTCCCATCATCGGCCGTCAGATCGCCGGCGTCTGCGCAGCTCTCGCGCGCTCCAACGGCTGGGACGTCTCCCTCATCCGCGTGCTGACTGTGGTCGCCTTCTTCATGAGCGGCGGCTTGGTCGCGGTCGGCTATCTCGCCGGCTGGATCGGGATCCCCGAAGAGCAGATCGTGCCTGCTCCAGGGATGTATCCGCCCGCACCAGGCATGTATCCGCCGCCCCCGCCCCCCAGCGCGCCGTACCCTGGAAACTGACTCCTTTACCGTTTTGGCTTGCGCCCCTTTTTCGGCCTGACGTCTTCTGATTGCTTCCCAGACGGCATGTTGCCCCGGTCTGTCCGCATCGACGCAGCAGAAGGCTTTGATTCGCTCTGAGGAGACTTCGATTCCTTAGACGAAACAACCGAATCTGGTCCGCTCGGTTTCAACGCCGGCCATCTTGTCCGCTCAAACTTCCTATCTGAAATAATTTCTCTTCCGAATTCAGCACGCGGAATGCTATTGTTTTGGGCGGCCAGCTCGTGGGCCTCGCACGTGGCTTCTCTTTGGGAAGCCAAAGCCAACTCACATTTTGGGAGAGACTCGTGATTTCTCGGCTGAGCTTCCGTCTTTCGTTGTGTCTGCTGCTGGCAGGCGCTCCAGGAGTCCTTTGGTCCCAGGTTGCCTCTGACCCCCTGCAATCGGGCTTCGAGAATCCGCCCGCCAGTGCGCGCCCCCGCGTGTGGTGGCACTGGATGAACGGCAACATCACCAAAGACGGCATCAAGCTCGATCTGGACTGGATGCACCGCGTCGGCATCGCAGGCTTCCAGAACTTCGATGCCGCTCTGGCGACGCCGCAGGTGGTGGACAAGCGCCTGGCCTACATGACGCCGGAGTGGAAGGACGCCTTCAAGTACGCGACTACGCTTGCGGACCAATATGGAATGGAGATGGCGATTGCCGGCTCTCCGGGTTGGAGCGAGTCGGGTGGCCCATGGGTGCCTCCCGCGGAAGGCATGAAGAAATACGTCTGGAGCGAGACCGCGGTCGAAGGCGGCCAGCCTTTCCACGGGCAACTCGCGCACCCCCCGACCAAGACCGGCGCCTTCCAGAATGTCGGCGTACGCGAGAGGATCACCGAAGGGCAGACCCCTACTGCACCGCCGCAGTTCTATGCCGATGCAGCTGTCATCGCGTTTCACAGGCCTTCGAAGGACGATCTCGATTCGCTCCACCCCACAATGACGTCCAGTGGCGGCTCGCCTGATTTCGACGCTCTCTCCGACGGCGACATCGTTACCACCACCGAACTTCTCATTCCGAGTGACAACCAGCTCGCGTGGATTCAGTGGGAATTTCCCAGGCCCGTCACAATTCGCTCGCTCACCCTTGCCACTTCACCGGGCGGGATGACCAACTGGAGAAGCGGCATCGGCATCCCCGACAAAACGCTCGAGGCCAGCGACGACGGCGTCAGTTTTCGAGAGATCGCGAAGATCGTTGAAGGCCGTGCGCCGCAGACCACAATCTCCATCCCTGAAACCAGCGCGAAGTTCTTCCGCGTAACCTTCAAGCCGATGCCTCCGCCCCCGCCGCCAGCATGGGCGCAGGGAATCACTATGGGCGGCGCACCGCCCATAGCGCCGACCACCTTCAAGATCGCCGAGCTCGCCTTGCATCAGGGGGCGCACGTCAACCACTTCGAAGAGAAGGCGGACTTCTCCTTGGCCCCGGACCTCTACGAATATGCGACCTCGCCCACCGGCTCGGGCCAGGCCATCGCTGAAGCGGACGTAATCGACCTGACTTCGAAGATGCAGCCCGATGGCACGCTCGATTGGACGCCTCCTGCCGGTGACTGGGTCGTGTTGCGTTTCGGATATTCGCTGCTTGGCATCACCAATCACCCTGCCACCAAAGAGGCGACAGGTCTCGAAGTCGATAAGCTCGATCGTCGCTTTGTGAAGGATTACTTCGAGAAATATCTCGATAGTTATCGCGACACGGTTGGCCCCGAATTGATGGGCAAACGAGGCATCCAGTACGTCATCAACGACAGTTGGGAAGCCGGCTCGCAAAACTGGACCGACAACATGATTGCCCAGTTCACAAAACTGCGCGGTTACAGTCCAATTCCATGGATGCCCGTGCTCGCCGGATACATCGTCAAGAGTCCTGAAGCGAGCGACCGGTTTCTCTGGGATTTTCGCAAGACGATCGCCGACCTGGTCGCAGAAGAGCACTACGGCCAGCTTGAGTCCACTCTTCACGAATGGCACATGGGGCACTATGGCGAATCGCATGAAGTCGGGCGCGCCTTACCCGCCGACGGCATGGAAGTAAAGAGGATGAATGAAGTGCCCATGAGCGCCATGTGGACGCAGGTTCCCGGCATGTTTCATGAGCAATACGGCTACAATGCCGACGACCGCGAGTCGGCCTCCGTTGCGCATATCTACGGCCAGAATCTTGTCGCTGCGGAGTCCATGACTGCTGCCGCCGGCCCCTGGGCCTGGTCGCCTGCAACACTCAAGCCCACCGCCGATCAGGAATTCCTCAACGGCATCAACCGGATCGTCGTGCACGAATCCGCGCATCAACCGCTCGTGGGCAAGGCTCCCGGCCTCACACTTGGACCGTTTGGCCAGTGGTTCAACCGCAATGAGACCTGGGCTGACCTGGCCGGGGTGTGGATGGACTATCTGGCGCGCACAAGCTTCCTGCTTCAACAGGGCCACTTCGGCGCAGATGTTCTTTACTTCTACGGCGAAGACTCGAACCTCACCGCAATCTTCGCGAATAAATCGCCCGATCTACCCGCCGGCTACGGTTTTGACTATGTCAACGCCGACGCACTGATCCATCAATTCAAAGTCTCCGATGGCCGAATCACTACCGCGACCGGCATGGCGTATCGTCTGCTCGGCCTCGACGCGTACAGCACGCACATGTCGCTTCCCGTGCTCAAGGCCATTCGTGCACTTGTCGAGCAAGGCGCAACCGTCGCCGGGCCGAAGCCCGCAGATGATCCGTCGTTAAGTGACGATCAGGCAGCGTTCCAAAAGATCGCGGCCGAACTCTTCGGGGCCGGAACCGGCAAACACACTCTCGGCAAGGGAACCGTCTACGCCGGCGCCACCGTTGCCGTTGCGCTCGAGGACATGCATGTTGCACCGGACTTCACGTTCACCAAACCCGAACCCGAAACACGTCTCGAATTCGTCCATCGCAAGTTGCCGGACGCCGACCTCTATTTTGTCGACAACCGCAGCGACAAGAGCGTAGCCACCGATGCAACCTTCCGCATCACAGGCAAGGAGCCGGAGCTCTGGTTTGCGGAGACGAGCAAATCCAAGACTGCTTCCTTCCGCATCGCCACCGGAGCCACAACTGTGCCTCTGAAGTTCGGGCCGTGGGGCACCGTCTTCGTCGTGTTTCGCAAGCCAACACGAGCGACCACGCGCACACTGCCAACCGAAACCGAGACCCAACTCCTCGCAGTCGACGGGCCATGGAGTCTTGCCTTCCAACCCGACCGTGGCGCTCCCGCTTCAACGACACTCGACAAACTCATCTCCTGGCCCGACAGCGAGGACAAAGGCGTCAAATATTTCTCCGGCACCGCAACCTACACCAAAACGATCGACGCCAAGTCAGAATGGTTGACCAGGGGCAGGCACATCTGGCTCGATCTTGGCGATGTCAAGAACCTTGCCGAGGTCGAGGTCAACGGGAAATCGCTTGGCATTGTGTGGCACACGCCTTACAAGATCGATATCACCAGCGCGATCAAGCCTGGCGCAAACCAGCTCGTGGTTAAGGTCACGAATGCGTGGGTGAATCGCCTCATCGGGGATCAACAACCGGATGTCACGACGAAATATACCTTCACGGTTGTGAAGCCGTACAAGGCGAATTCACCATTACAACCGTCAGGCCTGATCGGCCCGGTGACGATCAGTTCCATCGGAGGCTGAGGAGAGAGCGATACGCCCGACCAACGAACTATCCAACGTACACGCAATTCGGGGAGCTGAATCGGTTCTCATGCTGGTTTTGGCGCATGGGCTCAACGGACCCTGAACCGGGGATCGCCATCAAAAGGACAGATACGCTCGCCGAAGAATGTTCCCAATAAAAGTCTTCGGCAAAAAATGTTGTGCTTTCCCTCGCCGATTCCCGCTTGACAGTTGAGCAAGCCGCGCTGCCGGAACGGATCACGGGTCTTGGCGACAGACCTTTGTTTCGACGAACTGCTCGATGACTCTTTGCAGCGCTTTTCTCGAGGACGATCATCACAACCCCCGTTGTTCTCTTGTTAACTTCAACGATGCCTGTGGGGAGTGGCGGATGCCCAGCCCCAAAGGAGAGAAAGAGTTCGTGCCTCTCGAATGCAGCCAGTCAGGCTGCGGTTTCAGTCCAATTGACCTGGCGTTCTTCTTGCGCAAAGCGCGGCCGCACGATTGTCGCCGAGGCGGGATGTTGCTTAACGGCGGAGACGCATACCCACCGGTGCTCCTCCAGTTCGTTCCTTGCGCGTTCTAGTTCCACGCTGATATAGGCCGCGAATTTCCTGCTGACCCGATAATACGCAGAGGCAAGAGCTTCGCTGTACTCGCGTTGTTTGACCTCGACTGCTCGTTCCAGATCCTGACAGCGTAGGCAACTCATTTTGCCATCCGACTTTCCGTTCGGTCCGCGCTCAATTGCACGCAGCCTCGTGTGAGTGGGCCTGACGCCCTCCCTTTCGGCAGGAATCCGATGTGGCTAGCGGGCGGGGAGGGCACCCGGCTCTTGAGTGACTGAATGGACAACGCGTCCCATGACAAACTGGGGCCTTACGCCTCTGGAGGTGTTGCGTCGGAACCGGCGGGAGCTGCGCTTCGCAGAGGCGGGGACTAATTCCACTTCACAACGCCAGGAAGGCCGCGTCTGTGCGCCGCGTCACATCTCATTTGCAAGTGCCTCACCCCCTATGCTTGCGGTCCGCGGTGGAGATTCCAAACCCGTTTCATCACACCGGTTTTAAGATGATCTGGATGATATCCCACTCCTACCTCTCTGCCGGAGCTCGTCTCCACTACGTCGATTCCGGTACCGGTGTCCCCGTCCTCTTTCTTCACCCCACGCCTCTCGATCACGTCTACTGGCTCCCCCTAATCGAAAATTTGGCCGAGCGCCTGCCCAGTCTCTGTGCCATCGTTCTCGATTTGCGTGCCCACGGTGCATCCGAACTCGGCGCAGCTCTTCCTACAGGCGGCTTCTCCCGCGTGCCCGATGCACCCACCCTCACCATGTCCCAACTCGCCGACGACACTCTCGTTCTACTCGACCAGCTCGGCCTCCACCAAGCAGTCTTCGTCGGCTGTTCCATTGGTGGTTACGTCATGCTCGAACTGTGGCGTCGTGCGCCCGAACGCATGCGCGGACTGGCCTTCATCTGCTCCAAGCCCCAGCCCGATGCCGAATCCAACTTCATCAAACGTGCCGACACCATCGCCCGCGCTCGCGCCGGAGAAACAGATACCCTCTTCGACGGCATGGTCCTGGCCTCTACCGGTGCCACAGCCCGCGCTCGCCGTCCCGCCATCGTTCCCGAGCTCCGCGCGCGCATGACCCTCACCGCCGACGCCATCGTCGCCGTCCAGGCCGGCCTCGCCGCGCGACCCGACTCCGTCCCTACAGTCGCCACCATCACTGCTCCGGTCTTTGGCGTCGCCGGCGGAGAAGACTTCGCCGTATCTCCCGCCGAGATGGAAGTCTTTCGCGCCGCACCCGGCGGCTGCGAGGTCCACGTACTGCCCGACGCCGGCCACTTCGCCGCCTACGAACAACCCGGCACCGTCGCCTCCTTGCTCGCTCCCTGGCTCCAACAGTTCGGCATCTAGCCGCGCCGGCGCCGCACCACAGATGTAGGAATAACGCGCCGGTCGAGCAGTCGGCATTGGACCGGTCCCAACAACCCAAAGACCTCATGAGTCCTTGCGGATCTGAACCAAACTGATGGTTTTCCTATCGCAAAGATGACCTACAAGTCTGCTCGAACAGATGCGATCGATTATCGGTCCGATCTTCCGTTCGGAGTCTGACCGCTCCATCGACACAGTTCATGAGCTTCCGGAACTCATGAGCTGTTTGGCGATCATCCGCTCAGCCTTTGTTCAGCGGGGTTCGGCCAACCTCGAACAGATCGCCCTCAAGCGCGCGATCGACGCCATCGGCCGCTCGTAGAGAGTGGTCCCGCTCTTCGACCCAAATCTCGCCATCGCTCGCCAACCCCGCCACCCTCCGCTACACTCCTCCTGTTCCCGAATCTCCTCCAGAAGGAGTCCCAGCCTCCATGTCATCCGACCCGCATCCTCTGCCGTCGTCTCGCCTGTCCCTCCCCGCAATTCTTCTCCTCAGTCTTCTCTTCGCCCCAGCACTCTTCGCCCAGTCCGTCCCATCAGCCCTCGCCTCGCCTCCCGCCGGCCCGCCCGAAACCGGTCCCCACGGCGAAAAACTTCCCGGCATGCCCCGGTTTCACGATCCCGCGCCCTACGACTTCGATGAACACACTGGCTACGAGCAGATCTTCGACACCAAGACCCTCGCCGGCTGGGACGCAGACCCCACCATCTGGCGTGTCGACAATGGCCTCATGGTCGGAGAAACCATCGAGGGCCATCCCCGCGGCAACAACTACATCGTCTATAGCGGCCTCAAGGCGCGCGACTTCGACCTGAAGCTCCAAATGAAAATCGAAAAAGGCGGCGGCGGAGGCATTCAATACCGCAGCGTCACCGGCGTCCCTTGGACACGCCCGCAACCCGCCGGCCAGCCGCCCTATGACCTCAAGTTCATGATGACCGGCCCCCAAGCCGACTTCTGGTTCCCCGTCACCGCGCAAACCGCGTCCTACACCGGCCAGTGGTACTCCGAAAACACCATGCAGGGCATCCTCGCCTTTCGCGGCCAGGTCACGCAGGCGCTCCCCGGTCAAACCAATCGTCTCGTCGCCCGCATTGGAGACAAGGACGCCCTCGGCGGCTACGTCAAGGTCAACGAGTGGAACGACTACGAGGTCATCGCGCGCGGCGGAGTCATGATGCACATCATGAACGGCCAACTCATGGCCATCTTCATCGACGACAACCCGGACTCGGTCAATAACCAATCCGGCTTCATCGGCTTCGAAATCGAAAGCCAGCCCTGTAAGATCTCCGTCCGCGATATCTGGCTGCGCAAGTTCGACTAACTGCTAGTTCTTGCTTCGTAAATAAATAACGAGTATGTGCCGGGATGCTAGGGCGTTTCTCAGGACTTATCGTCGGCGGCTGCTGCGCACATTCGCATCTAAGTTGACACCAAACCTTTAGTGCTAAATCGCCGTGGCTCACCCTGGCCCATTACTCCTGAAAACGTCAGCTAGGATCTTGATTACTTTCTAAATAAACAGCGCGCGCAGAAGAAACGCAGTCGAAGCATCCGCTGCCGGAAATATTTGGCAACGACTCGTACGATATGGAACTCTGCTATCCACTTTTTGTGGCAGTCCCAAAATCCTCTCTTTAACTGCGGTCCCTACACAATTCCCTTGCAGCGAGAGACACTCTTACTCGCGCACAGCCAACCCAGCGGCAACGTCTCCTCGGCCCTGTCCGCGCGATGCCCTCCAAAGGCGTGAACGGTTCTCGTCCCAGCCGCAACCTCGCCCCCGTGCGCGACTCCACGCGCGATCACATACTCGTCTCCTGCCCGGAGGGGAATGCGCTGGTCCTCGATCAGCAGCGTGTAGCAGCCCTGAATCACGACCATGTACTCGTCGAAATCGTGAACGTGTTCTGCGGACTGGGCATCTTCTGCGCAGGTCCAGAACGCCATCTGGGTCCCATCCACTCCGTCGAACACATACCCCTCGACACCCGGTGTCGCCTGAGCCGATCGGGCAATCCTGTTCGCGCCGCTCTTCATAAAGCTCGGAAATTCCTGCATACCGGCCATTCTCGCACTCGGAATGCCAAGGCGATCTTGCCACCAGCGATTGAATCAGACGCACCGAATCAGATCCCTTCGCCAGGTCCCCACATGCCGGCCGCTCCGACGAAAGCAGGCGGTCTCCCAGCTCCATCGGCCTGTTCCTTCCATCGCTCCACGTTCACGCCCATCACGATCAGCCAAAGCATCAGCGATGCTTCCGCGACAACGCCGAGGATCTCAATGTAAAGGGAGAAATTGTGTGCGATGACGGGGATCAGAAAGGCAAGCCAACCCACTCCCGCGCATGCCATCAACGCGCCCAGAACGCGTGGCAGGAAACTTGACCTGAAGATGAGGTACCCGATCAGCAGGCAATAGGGCCCGAAAAACAGGAGAGGGCTGATGGGCAGAGAAGTGCGAGGGAAAAAACCAACGGTCATCACCGCGCATCCCGCCATGCTGATGAGCGCGGCCAGCAACGAAAGGCCCCTGTTCACCGGCCTGAACATCCCGTAGAAGAGCAGCGTCAACACGACATAGAACGCGGTCGCAATCAGGTTTGTGGCATCGCCATAGATACCAAGCTTGCGGCTCACCAGCAACTGGGCCAAGATCGCCGTCAGAAAGTAGAGCAGATAAACGACGCCGGTCATGCGTGCATTGGATTTCCGCAAAGCGTTTGCAAACCAGGTCATGACTTCACCCTCCGCGAGGAGCACTCCATCAACGGTCTGATCCCGAACAGCCCTGAGCACGACTGGAACCGCCAGGGCCGCAGCCCGTTGTTGCTATCACCGTAGCCGCGCAGATAGTTTCTGCATGGGCAATGTTGCTCACAATTGCGGGAAAGTGGCGATGTGTTCCGAGCGGGCTCTTGTCAGCAAGCGAGCCAGTCACTGATCGGAGAAAGTTGACAGTCCTTGCAGATCATTTCCCCACTTCAGCGCACACTGGAATTGGATCGCCCTCCGCCCCCGACAGCTGAAAGCTGAGAGCTGAGGGCTGACAGCCGCCCCTAACCCCTTACCTGAGAATATCTTGCGGCTAACCTCAATGTGCAGATGACTTTGGCGAGACTCGCTGTCGACCTAAAGAAAACAAGGACTTTCCGCCCAGAGTCCGGGGGGGAGGGGTACCGCCTCCCATCATCACAGCCCGTGATCCAGATCACATGAAGCGACGATCGTCGCAGCGCGTCAGTCCGCCACGGCCTCACTCCGCCCCGGCAGTTTCCATCCACGGATCAGCAGCCAGAGCATCAGGAAGATTTCTCCAAAGTAAGTCACGAAGAGAAACTGCAGATTCGCATGCGGGAACACATACGGCTGCAGACTGCCGATCACCCAGCCGCCCCCATCGATCACCAGAAGAATCCCGAGCACGCGCGGAATGTAGCCGGAGCGATACATCAACACGCCCAGCAGCACAAGATGAATGCCAAAGAGCACCAGGCCGATCGACCAGTCATCGCGGAACGTGCCGAGGTAAAGCTTGACCTGCGCCTTCAACGGCCCCACGCCAAAAGCGGTCGCGTAGTCCGGTGAAGTCACCAGATCGAAGACAGCCACCAGCTTCAGCATCCCGAAGAACGCGATGGCCGTATACATCAATCGAAACCATGCGGTAAGCAACGAGAGAGCCCGGTTCACCGGAATCAGCAAGTAATAGAGTGCCCAGGCAATCACAATGTCTTCGATGAATTCAACCAGGTAGCACAGGATCGCCGCGGAGAACATGCCCGGATGAGCGGCGATGTTCCGCAGCGTTTGTTCGATGTTTCCTGCGATCACGAGTTTCGGGTAGATCGAAAACTCAGCGTAGGTCACTGGACCAAGCAGGTAGCCGAAGCCGGCGATCAGTGCCGCTTGCCGCAAGGTCAATCCGTCGCCGGGATGGACGGAGTTGGTCAGGTTCATCGGCTTGCTCCTCGGCATTGCTCGTGGGCCCTGCTCGTGGACTTGACGGGACGGGCAGCTGCAAAGCGTCTTGATCCTAACAGGACAAGCGCTCCTCCTGCGCAGTCTCGCAGTACCGGAGTCGCGCGCCCGCATGCGGTACGCTCAAGACAGTCCTTCTTCTCCGGAACCTGCCCCGAGACCGAACGTTGACCGCCGAATGTTGACCACCAGTCCTGCTCGCCCGTTTCACCATCCCAGCGCCAAAAGCGCTCTGCATTGTGGTCGTGTCTCGCTCGAATCCCTTGCCCGCAAATACGCGACGCCGCTTTACGTCTACTCTGCCGACCAGATCGGCGAGCGCCTCGCGCTCTTCCAGCAGGCTTTTGCGTCACGCGATCATCTGGTGTGCTATGCCGTCAAAGCCAACTCGAACCTCGCCATCCTCAAGCTCCTCGCCTTTCACGGCGCAGGTTTCGACATCGTCTCCGGCGGCGAGCTGGATCGCGTCCTCGCGGCAGCTCCTCGCGCCGTGAAGCGCGTCGTCTTCTCCGGCGTCGGCAAAACGCCGGATGAAATCGACAAGGCTCTCCGCGCCGGCATCCTGCAGTTCAATGTCGAGAGCGAGCAGGAGCTCGATCTTCTCGCCGACCGCGCCCGCAAGCTCAAAACCCGCGCCCGCTTTGCGCTGCGCGTGAATCCTGACGTCTTCGCCGAGACGCATCCGTACATCTCGACGGGACTCCGCGAGCACAAGTTCGGCATCGACATTCGTCGCGCCCTCGCGATCTATAAGCGCGCCGCGGACAACCGCTGGCTCGAAGCCCACGCTGTGAGCGTCCACATCGGCTCGCAGATCCGCTCCGCCGATCCCTTCGGCGCCGCACTCGAGCGCGTCAGCGCGCTGGTGCATCAACTCGCGCGCGCTGGCATCGAAATCCACGCCATCGACGCTGGCGGCGGACTCGGCATCGACTACCATAATGCCGACTTCGACCCCGCCGCCAAAGTCAAGGAGTACGCTGCCGCACTCGATCGTTCTCTCGCCGGCTTCTCCGGCCGCCTGCTTCTCGAACCGGGCCGCTTCATCGTCGCGCAAGCGGGCGCGCTGCTCACCCGCGTGCTGCACGTGAAGAAGAATGGCACCAAAACATTCGTCATCGTCGACGCCGCTATGAACGACCTGATTCGCCCCGCGCTTTACCAGGCGCATCACGAGATCGTGCCGGTGCGGCCGCGTCACGGCAAAGCGCGCCCAGTCGATGTCGTCGGCCCTGTCTGCGAAACCGGCGACTTCTTCGCCCGCGACCGCGTGCTCAAGCCAGTCAAGCCCGGCGACCTGATCGCGCTTCTCGACGCGGGCGCCTACGGCATGGCGCAGAGCTCCAACTACAACTCCCGCCCGCGCGCCGCCGAAGTCTTGATCGAGGGCCGCTCGGCCCGCCTCGTTCGGCGCCGCGAGACACGCAGCGATCTACTCGCCCCGGAGATCAAACTGGCCAAGTCCCGTAAGTAGGCGCTAAGCCCTTTTTCTGGAACCTCTGCTGCAACTCGCGCACTCATCCATCCGTCGTGTATAAGGTATTCCCGCGGAGGATTCAGGATGCAACTACGCACGAAAGCTACGTGCGCCTTGATAGCAGGTTTGCTGCTCGGGCTCGCGATGAACTCACATGCTGACCCGCTCAAGGTGAAAACTGAGCAGGGCAAGGCTCAGGGAAAGACAATCAACGACGGCAAGGTGAAAGCATTTCTCGGCCTGCCGTATGCGGCGCCTCCCGTAGGCGATCTGCGCTGGAAGGCTCCCGAAGCGCCGGCAAAATGGAAGGGCACGCGCGACGCGACCAAGTTCAGCGCACACTGCGCGCAGAATCATGTCTTCGACGACATGGTCTTTCAGGGGCCGCCGCCCAGCGAAGACTGTCTCTTCCTCAACGTCTACGCACCCGCCGAATCGACAAACAAAAGCAAGCTGCCCGTCATGTTTTGGATTCACGGTGGCGGCTACTCTGGCGGCGGCAGCGATGAGCCGCGCCACAACGGCGACTTTCTTCCCCTTAAAGGGGTCGTGCTCGTCACCATCAACTATCGCCTCGGCGTCTTCGGCTTTCTCGTTACCGACGAGCTGGCCAAAGAAGCCAACGGCGCAGCAGGGAACTACGGCCTGCTTGATATGATCGCCGGGCTGCACTGGGTTCAGGACAACATCAAGAACTTCGGCGGCGATCCGGGCAACGTCACCATCTTCGGCGAAAGCGCAGGTTCCTTTGCTGTCTCAACGCTGATGGCATCACCGCTTGCCCAGGGCCTCTTCTCCAAGGCCATCGGTGAAAGCGGTGCGGCGTTTCCCAGCGGCCTGACTCTTGGCGGAGAATCGGTAGCCGATCGTGCCAAGGCCGATGGCGCATGGATGGATTCGATGGGCGCCAAGACCATCAAGGATCTGCGCGCCATGACCACCGATCAGATTCTTGAAGCGGCCAAGAAGAAACAGACCGGCTTTCCTCCAGACCTCGACGGCCGCGTTCTGACCGAGCCCGTGCCCGACACCTACGCCGCCGGAAAGCAGGCGCATGTGCCGTTGCTTGCCGGATGGAACGCCGACGAAGGCAGCTTTTTTGCGATGCGCGGGATGACCGCCGTGCAATGGACCGGAATGGCGAACGGGCTCTTCAAAGAGCGGGCTGCCGATTTCCTCAAGCTCTATCCCGACAACACCGATGTACAGGCTCTGCGCTCCGCGATCGACTACGGCAGCGACTCCTTCATCGCCTTCGGCACCTGGAAATGGCTGGAAGCGCAAAAGAAGACTGGCCAGGCGCCAGTCTATCGTTATCACTTCGAACTTGCCGCAACGCCCAGCAAGTTCCATCCCGGCACATTTGCCTTCCACTCCGACGACATCGAGTATGTCTTCGGCACGCTCGATACAAGGCCAGGTTTCAACGTCCGTCCGGAAGACCGCAAGCTGAGCGACGAGATGATGACCTACTGGACCAACTTTGCAAAGACTGGCGATCCCAACGGATCGGGCTTGCCCAATTGGCCCAAGCTCGACGCAGACGACTCGCTCATTCACCTGAATGACCCGATCACTTCAGGCCCCGACACCCTGCGCGCACGCTACGATTTCCTGGTGCAGGGAATTCCCCCGATGCGCTTCCAATAGTCAGTTGCAACCTTCAAAACACCGAGGCCACTCCAGTCGGAGTGGCCTCGGTGTTTGCTTAGGGTACAGCGGAAAAATCGTCTAGCGATTTGTACCGGAGGCCGCGACGAAGCCGGCGGCCTGCTGCACAGCAGGCATGGAAGAAACAGGCGCCGGATCGCCGAATGACGCGGTCTTGGAGTTAATGGCGGAGGAGTAGTCTGCGCCCAGCCCCAGCTTCTTCAAGGCGCGCGAGTCGGGCATCAGCTTCGTCTGCCAGCCTTGATCGGCCTGATACTTCTGCATTGCAGCCTGAGTCGTTGCGTCCCATTTGCCGTCAGCATCGCCGCTCAGATAGTGCTCGCGAATGAGTGCCTGCTGGATTTCTGTGGCGCGCTCTGGTTGGATCGCCTGCTGCCCGCGAACCCTGCGCCCATGCGCTAACGTTTTGCGCCCCGTTCGGCTCGAATGTCCCTTTGAGCTGCGTGCGCTGCTTGTGGACAGGTGAGAGTGACTTGTAGGCGAGACCTTGTGCTGCACACGAGAGGCAACGGAAGGAACGGCAAGTAAAGCCGAAGATAAAAGAATACCCAGACTTGCTCGGAATGAAAGCATGCTGGCTTACCACCTCTGGAATCGGACGTTCCGGATGAGCTTTGCCGGAATTCTATCCGAGCTTTTTATGGTACGCAAATGAAAACTCATTTGCTACCTGGAGAATACGCTGACTCTCTCAAACGTAACTTGAGAGGGATTACGGCTCCTAAAGCAGGCCCCAATCTCTTTCCTTGTGGTTGCAGTTGTCGCCGCAACCAATAGATTAAAAGTAAGATGCGCCCCGGACGAGCCGAGCTGCCCGGAGCGCTGTCCTACTGCAGAGTACCACCAATGTAGTTGATTCCGTCGCCGGGTCGCCGCGGATCCATCACTTCAAACGCCACGTCGTCGCCCGCCTTCAGCTTGCTCACCACCGCGTCGTACTCCGCTTTTGTGGCAGTGGACTGCTTGTTGATGCGAATGATCACCAAGCCCGGCTCGAGGCCGGAAAGATCTGCGAAGGATCCAGCCCGTACGGATTGGACAACGACCCCTTGTGCGTGGAGTCGACCGCTAACTGCGGGCGGCGCTTCGCGGACGACGATTCCCAGCTTGGTCTCACCCGCATCACCCTGCTCGTCTGGAGCTCCGTTCGATTGCTGGCTCGCCATCTCGGCGAACACCTTGTCTCGATCGCCGATGGTTACCGTCGCATCCGTCGGCTTTCCGTCGCGCAGGAAGCCAAGACGAATGCTCGAGCCCGGCTTGCGGCTGGCAATTTCGTTTACCAGATCGTCGCCGTCCTTGATCGGACGCCCGTCGATGTGGGTGATGATGTCGCCGGGCTTCAGACCGCCCTTATCCGCCGGTCCGCCCGGCTGCACCTGCTGCACCAGCACGCCGTTCTTGAAGCCATAGATGCGATTGATTGCTCCGGATAGATTCGGTCGGAACTGGATGCCGATCGATCCGCGTACCACTTTGTGGCTGGGGCTGATCAGGTCGTTATAGACCGATACGACCGTGTTCGACGGCATCGCGAAACCGATGCCCTGGTAGCCGTTGGACTGCGTGTAGATCGCTGTGTTCACACCGATCACTTCGCCATTCATGTTGAGCAGTGGGCCGCCGGAGTTGCCGGGATTGATCGCGGCGTCGGTCTGGATAAAGTGTTGAAACTGGCCGCTCGCGCCAGGTTCGATGGTCCGGTTCTTCGCGGAGATGATGCCGGCGGTGACCGTCTGCGCCAGCGCAAAGGGACTCCCGATCGCCTCGACCGAGTCGCCTACCTCGGTTGTGTCCGAGTTCCCCAGCTTCACCGTGGGCAGCGGAGTGTTGGTGTCGATCTTGATCACTGCAAGATCAGTCGCCTTGTCGACCCCGATCACCCGCGCCGCCCGTCCCTGGTCCACGCTGTCCGGATCGGTCGAAAGCTTCACGTAGATCTTGTCGGCCTTTTCGATGACGTGGTTGTTGGTGATGATGTACCCCTTGGAGTCCACGATGAACCCTGACCCCAGCGACTCACGCACCTGTCCGTCATCCCCGCCGTCCTGGTCGGGCATCTGGCCGCCAAAAAAGCGGTTGAAGAAATTCTGAAAATCGTCCGACCCGGGTCCCTGGTTCTGGCTCTGTCCTTGCCCCTGGTCGCCATTCTGGTCGTCGTCGCCGCCACCCGGGTTCTGGTCGAACTGCCGCGCATGAGGGTTGCGGCGTTTCGTGCTCGACTGCTTGGGCAGCGTCTCGGTGTTGATATTCACTACTGCCGGTCCCACTTCCTTCGCGATGCGCACGAACTCGTTGGGTGGGACCGATGAATTCGTCACATGCAGCGGAGTAGCATCCGCACTGTCGTTTTGCTTCTCCTGCCCGCGCACACCGTGGGCGAGATACGAGCCGAATACAATCGCGGCGGAAAGCGTTGCAAGCACCACAAACGTTGAAGCCAGACGGCGCGTACGCAGCCGTTCGAAGATCGAATTCATGAGTTGGATGACCTCTTGGAGTAACCAGCCACATCGGCTGGGCGTTCTTTGAACCTTCTATCAGTATAGCGACTTACCGATCTTCTCGCTCACTGGGGCATACAAGCTGGTTAGACGCACTTCGCGCGGAAAGAGCCGCTTTTCCCCGTGGTAACATCCGGCATGACGCTCAAAACTCTGGCAGTCTCAGCCCTATTCGCGGCTGCAGTCTCCGTCGTTCCTGCCCAAATCGCACCCTCCCCGGGTCCCCCGAGCATCATGGACCGCCTCAATGCCATGATCTCCGGCGGCAAAAGCGCCTGGAGCACTGACCAGATCGCAACGATGGAAAAGTTGCGCGACGCCGCCATGAGCGATCCCTACGCGCTCAACGAACTTAGACATCTCACCGACAACATTGGCCCGCGTCTCAGCGGCTCGCCCCAGGCGCAGCATGCAGTCGACTACGTCGCAGGCGAGATGCGCTCTCTCGGCGCCGACGTCGCTCTGGAGAAAGCCACCGTTCCGCATTGGGTTCGCGGCGAAGAGAAGGCTGAGCTAGTCTCATGGGCCGGGCAGACACCCGGAACCACGCAAAAGATCGTCCTGACCGCTCTCGGCGGCAGCGCGGCCACGCCGCCCGAGGGGATCACGGCGGAAGTAGTTGTGGTCAATGATTGGCAGCAGCTCCGCGCTCTTCCGCCTGACGGTGTGAAAGGCAAGATTCTGCTCTTCAATCACCCTTTCGACAAGGAACTGGCCGCGGAGGGAGACGGCCTTAACGCCTACGTCGGCGGTGTGGTCTATCGCGGCGCAGGCCCTATTGCGGCGGGAGCAGTTGGTGCCGCCGCTGTCCTCGTACGTTCCGTGGGTGGAGCGGACTTTCGCTTGCCTCATACCGGCATGACGGAATACGCGCCGGGAGTGCCGAAGATTCCCGCTGCCGCCGTCACGGCCGAAGACGCTGATCTGCTCAAGGACCTCACCGCGCAGGGGCCGGTGAAATTGCACCTTACCCTGACGCCCCAATCCTTCCCTGACGCACAGAGTTACAACGTCATCGCAGATTGGAAGGGAACCGAGCACCCCGAGCAGGTTGTCATCGTCTCCGGTCACCTCGATTCATGGGATCTTGGCACAGGAGCCATCGACGACGGAGCAGGTGTCGTGGTCGCGATGCAAACAATCCATCTGCTTAAGGACCTCGGCATCCATCCGCGCCGCACCATCCGCTGCGTTGCCTGGATGAGCGAAGAAGAGGGCTCCGAGGGAGCTGCAGCGTACATGGCCGATCACAAAGACGACTTCGCCAACCACGTAGGCGCGATCGAGTCCGACCTCGGCGCAGACCATCCGACTGGCATCTACTATGCAGGCAGGCCTGAGCTCGGCCAGTGGCTGCGTCCCGTGTCGCAAGTACTCGATGCAATCAATGCGGAGACGCTGATTGCTTCACCGGAGACCGGCGAGGATATCGACGGACTCACGACCAAAGGTGTCCCCAGCTTCGCGCCTCGCCAGGACAGCCGCTTCTACTTCAACTACCACCACACCGCCGCAGACACTTTCGATAAGGTCGATCCGAAGCACCTCAACGAAAATGCAGCAGTGATGGCGGTGCTTGCGTATGCGTTGGCCGATTCACCCGAACCCGCACCGCGCTAAGCGCCTCGTGCACGATCAGGAGTGCGGCTGGTGCTCGAAGATGTGGACAAGCCGCTCAAGGAACGCACCCTGCGCCGGGTGGATCTTCGTATATGCCATTGCCAGTGAGAACCACTCGGCACGATCCACCTCGGGAAACGTCTGCCGCTTTCCGGTTTTCGGCGGCCACTCCATTTCGAAGAGATTGCTCCGGATTGCTCGCGCATCGCCGTCTCCTTCGAGCGCCCACGCCGTCACTACCTTGCCCGAGCTCAATTTGACCGTCCCCAGCGGATGGAGCTCGCCTTCGATCCACGCGAACCCCGTCTCCTCTTCGAACTCGCGTCGGGCCGCGGCGCGCGCATCTTCGTCCTTCTCGTACTCGCCCTTAGGGATTGACCACACACCCAAATCCTTTTTCATCCAGAAGGGCCCGCCCGGATGCACCAGGAACACTTCGAGCGTCTCGCCCCGCCTGCGATATAGGAGAATTCCCGCACTCTGTTTGCTCATCAACTTGTCTCGCAGCTATTGTGATCCACTGCCCGTCTGGCTCCTGTGGAAACAATCAAGCTTCGTGTGCGCTGGGCACATGCGGCTGGGGCACGAGTTCGGTCAGTCCGATGCCGGCCAGGATCAGCAGAGCCCCGCAAGCTGGGCGCAATCCCCACCGCTCGCCAGTGAAGAGGAAGGATGTGATCCACGCAAATACCGGCTCCATCGTCAGCAGTAGCGCGATGTGTGTCGAGGGCAACACCGACTGCGCCCAGCTCTGAATCGAGAATGCTGCTGCTGTTGCCAGAGCCGCCGCAACCAGCAGGGCTGCAATCAGTCTCGGTGTGAAATGAATCTGTGGATGCTCGATCAGCGGCAGGCTGACGGCCATGAAGACCGCGCAGAACCCCACCTGCAGCAACGCCAGCGGCTGAAATGAAATGCGCGGAGACACTTGACTCAGCGCGAGGCAGTGAAGCGTGAATCCGATGGCACAGCCGAACGTGAGAATGTCGCCTACATTGATGGACGAGAAATCCGGAACGAGTCCCGCAAGCCCAGCCTTTGCAGCCGCTGGCGCCGTGAGCAGCAAGATCCCCGCAAACGCCAGCCCAGCACCTGTGTATGCATTCCATCGTGGCAGCTTGGCTCCCGGTGGCCGCAGCGCCGGAATTATCGAGAAGAGTGGCACCAGAACGACAACAAGCCCGGTAATGAACGCCGACTTGCTCGGCGTCGTGCGCACCAGTCCGATTGTCTGGAACTGATAGCCCGCCGCAAGACATAAGCCCACCACCGCACCCGCCGCGAGATCGCTGCGCCGAATTCCACGCCACGCACGATGATAGGCAATTGCCAGCAGCGCAAAAGCCAGGGCCATCCGCACCAAATTGAACGCAGCCGGTGTGGCATCGGCGAGAGCCCCCTTGATCACCACAAAGGTCGAGCCCCACACCGCCACCACGCACAGCATCAAAATGTAGGCGCGCAGTTTCATCCGTTCTTGGCTTGTCCGTAGATGGGTTGGGTCGCGCGGGGCAACAGATCAGTGCGCACTCCAAGCTCCGCTGTACGACTCCTTGCCCCCGACATAGGTCGCCAGAACCTTCGTTCCCAGAATTGCCGGCGCGTCCACTTTGTACAGATCCCGATCCACCAGCACAAAGTCCGCATCGTATCCCGGCTCGAGTTTGCCCTTCCGTTTCTCCGCAAACTCCGCATAGGCCGAGCCCTGCGTATAGGCGTACAGGGCCTGCCCGCGCGTTAGCTTGTTCTCGCGGTAGTACGTTTTTGTACCCGCTTCATTCATGCGCGTTACTGCCGCATAGAGCCCGCGAAACGGCGTCACCGGTTCGACTGGATAGTCGGTGCCGAACGCCAACGGCACACCCGCATCGAGGAACGCCTTCCACGCATACGAATACGCCGCCCTCTGCGGCCCCAGCCGGTCTTCTGCCCAATTCATATCGGTGAGCAGGTGATTCGGCTGCATGGATGCAATCACGCCGAGCTGCTTGAATCGCGGAATATCCGCCGGATCGACCACCTGCGCGTGTTCGATGCGATTGCGCGCCGTGTGCGAGACGCCCGGCTGCGCGTATGCATCCAGCGCCATCGCCGCCGCCTTATCCCCGATAGCGTGGAACCCGATCTGAAATCCAGCCTGCGCCCGTTCCACCGTCATCGCGTTCAGTTGCGCCTGCGTATACTGCGGCAGCCCGCTGTTGCCCGGATCGTCCGCAAAAGGAGCTTTCATCGCTGCTGTCCGCGAGCCCAGCGATCCGTCCATGAATCCCTTCAGGAATCCCGTGTGCAGCATCGGATCGTTCGCGTCGTGATGCGTGCGCATCTTGATCAGGTCCGGCAGCGGCGCCTTGAAAGGCAGCCACTCGCTGATGCGAATCTTCAGCGTGCCTTCCTTCTCCATCTCTTCGAAGACCAGAAAATCCTGCCAATCGCTGAAGTCCTGCACGCTCGTGATACCATGCGAGACCGCATCGTCGATGGCCAATTGATCGCCTTTGCGTCGCTCCTCGTGCGTCGGCGGCGGAATCACTTTCTCCACAAGTCCCTGCGCCGACTCGCGCAGAATTCCCGTCGGCTCGCCCTGTGCGTCTAGATCAATCGCGCCCCCCTGCGGCGGCTTCGTTGTCCCCGTGATGCCAGCAGCCTTCAATGCGGCCGTGTTCACGAGCGCGATGTGTCCATCGATCCGATCGAGAAACGTCGGATGATCCCCGGTGACCTTGTCCAGATCCCGCCGCGTCGGCAGTTCCTTTCTCATCCACAACGTGTGGTCCCAGTTGCCGCCCGTCAGCCAGTGGCCTGCGGGCGCCGCATCGGCGAACCGCTTCACCTTCGCCAGCATCTCGGCCAGCGACTGCACCCCAGTCAGATCGACGTTGAGTTTGGTTTGTCCCGCGCCACCCAGGTGCGTGTGCGCGTCATTGAAGCCCGGGAAAACATACCTACCGGCCAGATCCTTCACGAACGTCTTCGGCCCTGCAAGTCCCCGAATCGTCAGGCCGTTTCCGATGGCAACGATCTTGCCGCCGCGGATCGCCATCCCCTGCACGGTCTGCGGCTGATCTTCGGCGAATCCTTCACCCGTGTAAATCGTGCCGTTCAGGACGATCGTTTCAGGAGGTGCTTGTCCCTCAGCCAGGGCGGGAATCCGCGCGACACAACACGATGCCACGAGAAAAACAACGGCCCGAAATAGGCCCGAAAGTCGTGTCCACATGCGCGGAGTCTACCAGAGCACAGTTATTGTTCAGCCGCCCACTCCGCAATTGCCAGCGTGAGCAGCAAGGCACGGCGCAACCCCAGTTCGCGATCCTTATCGCTGTACCACTCGCCCAGCGTGTGCGCCCCGCCGCCGTCTCCGCCCGCACCAATCGAGAGTGCCGGAATCCCGCGCGCAATGGGGATATTAGCGTCGGTCGAACCCAGCCGAATGTCCGTGCGAATACCTAGATGCCGATCCACGGAGCGAAGAGTTTCAAGCATCGGCGAATCGGCAGGCAACCGCGCTGCGGGCCGATTGCCAATGCGCTTGACCGTGAAGGTCAACGGGCCTCGGCTGCGGCCCGCGTACTCCTTGCCCATTTTGTTTGCGCGTTCCACGGCATCTTCGACCGCACGATGAAGTGCTACCTCGAGCCGCGTCAGCTCCTCCGGACTCGTCGAGCGATAGTCGATCGCTGCGGTGGCGCTCTCAGGGATCGAATTCACGCTCGTCCCGCCTCGAATCGTTCCCAGATTGAGCGTCGTTCGGGGCTCCTCCGGCAGCGTCGTCTCGCCGACCACAACAAGAGCCGAAGCCAGCGCCGCAATCGGATTCGGTGTTCCCGCATCGGTAAAGCTGTGCCCGCCCGGCCCGCTCATCGTCACTTGAAATCGCAGACTTCCCAATGCCTGCGTCACGGCAGAATCCGCGCCCGCGCCGTCAAGCACGATGTGCGCAGCCACGCGGCCCGAGAGCTTGGACGCACCGTAGAAGTGCCGAACACCGCGCAGGTCGCCTTCGCCCTCTTCGCCGACATTCGCCAGCACCACAAGCGGAATGGGCAAATCCACCTTTGCTTCAAGCAAAGCGGACACAAGCGCCAATAGGCCCGCCACGCCGGCGCCGTTGTCACAGGCTCCGGGTGCCTCTAGCCTGCGCGACGAGCCGATCTCGCGCACCTGTGGGTTCAGAGGCGTCTCTGCAGGAAACACTGTGTCGAGATGCGCCGAGAGCACAACCACCGGACCGCTGCTCTCCGCAGGCAAATTCGCCGCTGGAACAACCCCTAGAACATTGCCGATCTCATCGGTCGCCACCTGGCTCAGTCCCGCTTCGGCGAATCGATCCGCAACCCACGCGGCGCGCGCAATTTCTCCGAAAGGCGGGGCAGGGATCGCGACGAGCTTCGCCTGCCAATCCATGATCGTGCGCGGATTGTTGTGCATCCACGCAAACGCGGCGTGCACCTGCCGTTTTGCAGCAAGTGAGGTAACCTTCGCGAATGCTGCGCTGCGCGAGAAGAGCACCATGAGCTTTGTCTTCAGGGTAGCAGTCCGATGCGGCGACCCGTACCTGCCGGACTACTCCTTCTTCGCTTTACTTGTACTGAACCGAGTGCAGGAAAAGCCCGCGCGCGGGAGCCGTTGGTCCGGCGGCCGACCGCGCTCGTGCTTCGAAGATCGCGGGGATCTCCGCGGACGGCAGCGCTCCACGCCCCACCTCGATCATCGTGCCCACCAGGTTACGCACCATGTGATGAAGAAAGCCGTTCCCCTGAATCCGGTAAATCAGTACCGGGCCGCTGTCGCTGCTCTGCTCACGCCATGCCGAGGCAAGAATCATCCGTATCGTCGAGCGAGCGTCGCCGTCGCCCATCTCCTCCTGGTTCGCACGTCGTTCCATGCGTGTCGTCAGATCGGGATCGGACGCGGCAAAACTCGCGAAGTCGTGTTCCCCCAGAAACCCTTGCGCAGCGGAGTCCAATGCCTCGCGATCCAGACGCCAGGGGCATGCGTAGACGTATCGGGAAAGAAACGGCGGACAGATGTCCACGCACTCCCGCTTCTCGGCCCACACGCGATACTCATAGATTTTTGTGACGGCCGAATGCCGCGCGTGGAATTCGTCGGATACCGTGATTGCATCCAGAATGCGAATCGAGGACGGCAAGGTCCGATTCAGAGCCCGGTGCAGATTCTCCGCTGGGATCGGTGCTCGCAGCTCGAAACTCGCCACCTGACCCAGAGCATGAACGCCGGCATCGGTTCTCCCGGAGCCTTGGGGCAGGGGAGCCTCCCCCGTAATGCGTCCCAACGCCTCCTGGAGCTCCCCCTGAATCGTCGGCTCGCCTGGCTGCACCTGCCAGCCGCGATAGTCTGTACCGTCATACGACACTGTGACCATCCACATGCGGCCAGAGACGGAGGTGAGTTCGGATTGAGCCATAGGTGCCTGTCTGGGTAACAGGGTAATTGACCGAATCGCCCAAAGAAGTTAGGGCGATCCCTGCGATATACTCTGGTTTTCGCGCAGAATTCAGATCGGATCGCGATAAAAGATCAGGCTCGGGCAGGGAACCAATACGGTTTCGCGCGCGTACTGCCTTAAAGTGGGTCGATTCAACAGAAGCGCGTTTGTGCTGAAGGCTCACAAAGAGAGTCCGGAGACAAGCTCCGGGCGTCTAAAGAGTGGCACCCCACATGCCCACCAACTCGTGGAGAGAAGACATGCATTGGTCAGTGATACGTGTGCCAAAAACACGTGCAGTTGAACGGCAAGATGGGTTCGTGCAGCAAGAAAACAGAAGCAGGGCTGGATCGCGGTTGAGGGCGATAGCCGCGACTGTTCTTACCCTCGCCGCCGGAGTGCCCTCGGGCTTTGCCCAGCAAACACCTACGGCTTCGACCGAGAAGTCGGCGTCAGAGCTGCCTTCGGCGCCGGTTCCGACCGAAACCGAGCCCTTGACTCTGCGCCAGTCGGCTCGGGATTTCTCGAAGCCCGCCGCCCGCCTCCTCGGCGATCCAATTAACATGTACCGCCCAACAACGATCGCTAAAGCCGACTTCAACAATTCCGTCCGGCTTCAGGATCTCGTCAAGGACGGCAAGATCTATCTGAGCCTTCCCGATGCGATTGCTCTTGCGCTCGAGAACAACTACGACATCGCAATCGCTCGTTACTACCTTGACATTGCCGATACCGACATTCTGCGCGCCAAGGCGGGTGCGGGCCTCCGTGGCGTCAGCGCCAGCGTGCTGCAGAACACGATCGGCGGCACCTCGCAGACTCTCAGTGCCAGCGGCGCACCGGGCAGCGTGAGCGGTGCTGCGGCAGGCAGCGCAGGCATCGTGCTTTCCACAGATGGTGCTGGTCCGACACCCGAGAACCGCGATCCGCTCGTGACCGGCTCATTGCAGTTCGATCGCTCGGAATCGCCGCAAACCAGCTCGTTCTCTCCCCGCGCGTTCACAAACACAAATACGTACAACTTCACCTACGGGCAGGGATTCGTTACCGGCACGGCGCTGAATCTTACATGGAACAACAGCCGCACGACGACGACGAATTTCTTCAGTTCGTACAGCCCGCAGATTCTGTCGAGCTTCAACGCCAAGGTAACCCAGCACCTGCTGCAAGGAGCAGGTATCTGGGTCAATAAGCGCTTTGAGTACGAAGCGATCCTCGATCGTCGGATTACCGACTCCACCTTCCGGCAACAGATTCTCGCCACCGTGAATCAGGTGGAGAACATCTACTGGGTCGTGGTGAGCGCGTACGAAGACGTGCAAGCCAAGCAGCACGCTTTGGATCAGAGCACCAAGCTCGACAACGACACTCGCAAGCAGCTCGATATCGGCACCATGGCGCCGCTCGACGTCGTCAACGCCGATTCGACCGTCGCCACGGACAAACAGTCGTTGATCAGTTCGCAGAGCAATCTGAACTATCAGCAGCTCGTTCTCAAGCAGGCCATCGCCCGCAATCTCAACGATCCTGCGTTGGTTGCCGCGCCCATCATCCCCACCGATCGCGTGAACCTCGACCCGTTGCCGGAAGAGAAGCAGACTCCCGATGAGCTCGCGCAAGTTGCGTTCAAGAATCGTCCGGAACTTGAGCAGGCGGTACTCTCGATCAAGAAAGACGAAATCACATTGCGCGGCGCGCGCCAAAATTTGCGGCCGACGCTCGATGCGTACGGCTACTACGGTGCCCAAGGCATTGGCGGTGCATTTAATCAGGCATCCTGCCAGCTGGCGATAGCCTTCGGCCAACCGTGCACACCTTTCGCCACCAGCGGCTATTCCGATGCGCTGAGCAACCTGGTCAACAGCAGTTCGCCCGACAAGGGCATCGGATTCAACTTCCAGATCCCCATTCGCAATCGCACAGCCCAGGCCGACCAGGCCCGCTCCTTGATCGAGTATCGTCAGGCCGAGATGCACCTGGAACAGCTTTACACGCAGATTCGCATGCAGGTCGTCGCCCAGCAATACGCCTTGGCGAATGACCGTGCGCAGGTGCAGGCCTCCATCGCCGCAGAAGACTATGCACGCCAGAGCCTCGATGCGGAGCAGAAAAAGCTGAATCTGGGCGCATCGATCACTGCCAATGTGCTTCTGCAGGAGCGCAATCTTGCCAATGCTCAAAATGCCCGCATCACGGCGAATCTTACGTACGCCAAGGATCGTGCACTGCTCTACCAGGTGCTCGCCGAAACGTTGCAGCACTACGGAATCAACCTGAACGACGCTGCGACCGGCAAGGTGACGACGGCGCCTGTGGTCCCCGGCCTGCAGCCTGCCTCCACGACGACGGTAGCCCCCACGGCGCCGCCCTCCAGCAACTGATTATTTCCATCTCACGAAAAGAAGCCCGGCGCGATGCCGGGCTTCTCTTGTTTCACTCCGATTTTCCAGTCCCTGGTCCCTAATCCCTGGTGCCGGTGTCTCACCGATCGGCGACTTTCTCCAACAGGTCGAAGAACTCCGGGAAACTGATCGCCGCCGACTCCGCGCCCTGAATCAGCGTCTCGCCCTCCGCCCGCAGACCCGCCACGCTGAACGCCATGGCAATGCGATGGTCTCCTCCCGCGTCAATCGTTGCTCCGTGCAGAACCTGGCCGCCCGGCACATCCAGCCCATCGTCGAACTCTGCAACTTCAGCCCCCATGGCCCGAAGATTCTTTGCCACCAGAGCAATCCGGTCCGACTCCTTGACTCTCAGTTCCTTCGCATCGCGGATGCGAATCCCGCCGTTCGTATACGGCCCAATCGCCGCCAGCACAGGCAATTCGTCGATCAATTGTGCCGCCAGCGCTCCGCTGATCTCCGTCGACCGCAGCCCCGTCGGAGGCAGCGTGATTTGCACTGTCCCCACCAGCTCGGCATGTTTCTCTTCAAGCTCCAGTACGGCGATGTGCGCTCCCAGCGCCGTCAGCACGTCGAGCAGGGCAGCGCGCGTCGGGTTCAGTCCGAGCCCATCGATAACCAACGACGACCCCTCGAAGATCGACGCCGCGCACAGAAAAAACGCCGCCGAGGAGAGATCGCCTGGCACCACGGCATCGATGCCATGCAACGCTTGCGGCCCAGCGATCGAGACAGAATCGATCGATCGCTCCACCGCTGCCCCAAACGCCCGCAGCGCCAACTCGCTGTGATCGCGCGTCCGCACCGCTTCTCGCACCGTGGTTTTGCCTTCCGTCTGCAAACCTGCGAGCAGAATGCACGTCTTCACCTGCGCGCTCGGCACGGGCGTCGTGTAGTCGATCGCATGAAGCGCGGTTCCCTCAATCGTGATCGGGGCATGTCCCTCGGTCAGCGCCAGCTTCGCACCCATCTCTGCCAGCGGTTTACGAATCCGCTCCATCGGCCTGCGCGAAAGTGAGGCATCGCCAACCAGTCTGAAATGGCCTCGTTGCGCAGCAAGCAGTCCGGAGATCATGCGCATCGTCGAGCCCGAGTTGCCGCAGTCCAGTGGTTCGTCCGTCGGCATGACACGCCCGCCCACACCCGTCACCTCCACGGTCCCATCGGCAAGCGTCTCCACCTTTGCGCCCAGCGACTGCATGCAGGCCAGCGTCGAAGCGCAATCGGCTCCCGTCGAAAAGTTGCTGAAGTGCGAGGTTCCCTCGGCAAAGGCTGCGAGCATCCCGTAGCGATGGCTGATGGACTTGTCTCCGGGCAGTCGTAGACTCCCTAGAATGTTTTTTGCCGGACGAATGATGCGTTCTTGGATGGCTGTGTGCAAAGGCTCTCCGTAAAGGCTGCAACTCAAGTTTAACGGAGCCTCTGGCGTCGGAAGGGAACGCAGATGCCCTTCAGCGGACCTTGAGGACGATGATCGTCTCATCGTCGAATCGATCTTTGCCGTCCTGGAATCGCGTCACATCGGCCAAGATCGCGTCCGCAAGCTGATTCGCCGAGTGATCTGGATTGCAGCAGAGCTGCTTCGACAGTCTCTCCGAGCCATACATCTCACCCTGCGCATTCTCCGCGTCGAGAATTCCATCGGACACGAAGAGCAGAACGTCGCCGCGCTGCGTCACCATGTCGATCTCGTCATACGTGACTTCGGGAAACATTCCCAGCGGAAATCCTTCCGATTGAATCGTGAGCGACTGCCCGTCGCGGCAGAAGATCGGCTGCACAGCACCGGAGTTCGCTACCTGCAACGTCTGGTTCTGATCGTTCCACACCGCGAATAACATGGTGACGTACTGCGACTCGAGCTTGCGCTCCTGCAACGCGTCATTGAGCGTCACAAGCATCTGCGACGGTTTGGGACGTTGAATGGCCGCGGACCGCATGATGCCGCTCACCAGCGCGGCAAACAGTGCGGCCGGTGCAGCCTTTCCACTCACGTCTCCCAGCACGATCGCGGTTTGCCCTGGCTCATACTCCACAAAGTCATACAGGTCGCCGCCAATGGTGCGTGCCGGAAGAAACCGCACGGCCAGGTCGGCATGTTCGTGCTCAGGCGGTGCCGTTGGCAGCAGTCGCAACTGCACCTCACGCGCCATAGCGATGTCCTTCTCCAGCTGCCGTTCCTGCCGGCTTACAGCCTGATAGAGCCGCGCATTCTCAATCGAAATGGCGATCTGCGCAGCCATCGTCGTGAGCGTCCGCTCGTGGTCTTCGTTAAAAAATCCTGGCCGCGTATGCTCCAGATCGAGTACGCCGATGATGCGCCCCTTGTGGAAGAGCGGCACGATCAGCTCCGACCGAGTCTCTGGATTCATAGCCAGATAGCGAACATCCTTGCGCACATCTGGAACATTGATGGGCCGCCACTCGCGTACCGCGGCCCCAACCAGCCCGCTCGTGATGGGAATCCTTCGCAGCGGTGCGTGCGCATACCCGAAGTGCCACGCATAGCGCGTAATCAGCGTCTCGCCTCTCTCGTCCAGAAGCATGATGCTGAACATCTGGTAGTCGATCAGCCGCCGCAACAGCTGTCCGATACGCGCCAGCAGCGGATCGAGCTCCAGAATCGACGTCAGCTCCGCCGAAATCTCGTTCAGCACGGTCAGTGTCTGTGCCTGTCGCGATACACGCGCATACAGACGCGCATTCTCGATTGCCTGCGCGATGCGCGAAGCCGTCAGCGTCAGCAAATGGAGATGCTCGGGCTTGAAGTATCCAACCTGGTCGCTCTCCAGATCCATCACTCCGATCAGCCGGTTCTTCGCAATCAGCGGTACCGCCAATTCCGATCGCACCTCGGGATTCGCAGGGACGTAGTTCGGATCCGCCGTTACATCGTTCAACAGAATGGACTGGCGCGTGAGCCCGACTTGTCCTACAACCCCCTTGCCGAGTGGGAAACGCATCTTCTCCACTTCGGGTGTGTGTCCGATCTGGAAGCGGATGCGCAGATCGTGCGTGCGGTCGTTCAACAGGAGGATCGCAAAGATCTTGTAGTGGATGATCGCGCGAACCAGCTCCGACGTGCGATTCAGCAGTGTCTGCAGATCGAGCGTCGTATTGAGCGCGTCCGCCAGCTGCACCAGATACGTCAAATCCGCTGGCTCTACCCGCACATTCAGCGGATCGAGATGCGCGTGCGGATTGTCCTGGTCGGCTGGCCGATAGTCGCCTTCAAATTCGGGCTCAGGACGTGGGGATGTGGGAGAGGCTGTCATCAAAGGTTGAAACGAATCATAGCTGAAGGACAAAGAAAGGGAACAGAGAAAGGACAGGGAACAGATGAGGGACGGCTACGCTGACTTTCCGAGGTCGAAGTAACGCCCTCGATGAGGAGAAGGCGGAGAGCTTTTCTACTCCCTGTTCGTTATTCGCTGATCCCTGCGTTCCTCACTCGGCTCCCAGCTCGCGCACAATGGCCACCGACGACGACGCGCCGATCCGGTTCGCTCCCGCTTCGAGCATCGTGCGGACGTCGGCCAGCTTACGGATGCCTCCAGATGCCTTCACCCCGCAACGTCCTCCTGCAACGCCGCGTAGGAGAGCCACATCCGCGGCCGTCGCCCCGCCTGAGGCAAAGCCCGTGGAAGTCTTGAGAAAATCCGCACCCGCATGAATGGCGAGTTCCGCGCCGCGCAATTTTTCCTCCACGCTCAACAGCGCAGTTTCGAGGATCACTTTGAGAATCGCTCCTTGATGATGTGCCACGTTCGCCGCTGCCCGAATCGTGTGTTCGACGGCCTGATGGTTGCCGCTTTTTAATTGCCCGATCGGGATCACCATATCCAGTTCGCGCACCCCCACCCGAGCCAACGCCGCAGCTTCCTGTCGCAGCGTGGAAACCAGCGACGCGCCAAACGGAAAACCGATCACCACGCCGACCGGAATACCCGTTCCCGACAGCATTCCCACCGCAGTCGATGCCCAGACGGGGTTCACCATCGCGCAGGCAAATCGATAGCGTACGACTTCATCGCAGAGGATCTCCACCTGGTCGCGGGTCGCCTCGGGCTTCAGCAGTGTATGGTCGATGACCGCAGCCAGCGCCTGCCAGTTCGCCATCGCATCCCGAGTAAAACCAGCGGCGTCGAAACTCCCGTGATCGAACTCAAGATCGGCTTCCCCAATGGGTGGTGTGGTTGTCATAAGGACTCCTTTTCGCCGGGCGGTCCAGTGCCGGCGTGTGTCCGGGAGAAGAGTATAGAACTTGCACGTCGATGAACCAAGTAACCGGATCACAGTTACCGGCGCTGAGGCGAGTCTCCTGCTGCTACGCAATATCCATTCGTTGGATCAGTCCCTCGGCGAATCGGTAGACTTGGTGAACCGTAGTGTCCACCAAAACAGTGCCGCTCAGGTCGCGCACGACCTGGTGCACTGTGACTACCATGCGGCCTTCGTCATCTTCCTCAATCGTCTCAGGCTCGACATGCGGATCAAGGATCGCCCACTGCCGCGTCCAGTAGGCACGCACACCTTCACGTCCAAGGACGTGGCCGCCCTCCATTCCGTTCGCCCACTCGACGTCGGGATGAAGCCGGGCCAGGACCTCTTCGAGCTTGCGTGCGTTAAAGTCCCGATACGCCGACTCTAAAAGATTGCGCTCCTGCGTCAAATCTACTGCCATCCCGTTGCCCCTACTCCGGATGATCGGGCGACATCAGGCAGATGTCCGGCAGATTGCGATACCGCTCCGCATAGTCCATGCCGTAGCCGATCACAAACAGGTTGGGAATCGAGAAACCGACATAGTCCGCATCGATCCGCTCGATACGGCGCGAAGGCTTGTCGAGCAGCGTCACAATTCTCAGCGTTTTCGGACGGTGTTGCAGAAAGATCTTCCTCAAATAAGCCAGTGTGAGTCCTGTGTCAAGAATGTCCTCCACCAGAAGGACGTTCTTGCCCTCGATCGGCTCATCCAGATCCTTGATCAGCTTGACCGCGCCCGACGAACGCTGCCCCTTGCCATAACTTGAGACCGCAACAAAATCGAACGTCGTGTCCACCTGCACTGCGCGGGCAAGGTCCGCGAGAAAGATTGCTGCCCCCTTCAACACGCCCACCATCACAGCCTTCTCACCGTTCAGATCGCGCGTGATTTGTTCGCCCATTTCAGCTACACGCTCGGCGATCTGCTGGCGCGTGTAGAGGACTTCGAGGCCCTGATATGTGATCGCTGCCATGCGCATAGTATCTCCTGAATCCACAACTTACGGCACGGACCTCTGTGAAAAATGCGGCTCCACTCTCTTGCGAACCTTTGCCCTCGATCCCCCGTCTATACTCAAGGCAGGATGATTCCGTATCTCCATTTGTGGAGCCTGAGTTTGCCGACCTTCGGCCTCATGCTCTGGTGTGCAGCCGTGGCTGGCGCATTCGTAATGCACGCCTCTTTTCGGCGCGCTGGTATCGATGCCGATGCGGTCGGCATGGTTGCAGTCGCCGTTGTCGCCGGAATCGTCGGCGCCAAGCTTTGGCATGTCCTCGACACCCCATCGGAGTTTCACGAAATGGGCTGGCGCGTTCTCTGGGACTCGGCCGGCTTCGCCTGGTTCGGCGGACTCGTCTTCGGTATCGGCGCCCTGGTCCTCCAAGGTTGGAGCGCCAAGATAGGTGGTTTGCGCACACTCGATCTTGCCGCCCCATCGGCTGCCATCGGCTACGGCATCGGCCGCATCGGCTGCTTCCTCTCGGGAGACGGTTGCTATGGCCTTCCCACCAATCTGCCCTGGGGCATGAGCTTTCCCAACGGCATCGAGCCGGTCTTCGTCCGCGTGCACCCTACGCCGCTCTATGAATTG